>JAAUYK010192575.1_pt1 | contig 15900 bp, 14 predicted proteins | sample 7278021 | NCBI WGS metagenome assembly JAAUYK01 (sample SAMN14350223, study PRJNA611818) | marine sediment metagenome | isolation source: surface marine sediment (1.8m) | place: French Polynesia: Moorea | collected 2018-08
CCACGTAGACCGGCACCTTGACCTTGAGTTCGCCGGCCAGCTCCTGCAGGCGCTTGCGCACCGCCTGGGCGTGAAGCCCCCGTTCATTGCTGCTCTGCTGGGCGATGTCGAGCAGGCTGAAGGCGACGATCACGCCGTCGATCGGCCGCCGCCGCCGATGCCGGCGCAGAAGCTGGAGGAATCCCGACCAGGCCGCGCTGTCGACCGCCTCGTCGCTGTCCTGGGTCGTGTAGCGCCCGGCGGTGTCCAGCAGCACGGCTTCGTCGGTGAACCACCAGTCGCAATTGCGGGTTCCGCCGACGCCCTGGATCGCGTCCTTGCCGAAGCGGTCCATCAGCGGGAACTTGAGGCCCGAGTTCTTGAGCGCGGTGGTCTTGCCGGCGCCGGGCGGGCCGATGATCAGGTACCACGGGAGCTGGTACAGCCTGCGGCGGCCGCCACGCCCGCCCAGTTTCGCCTTTCTCAGGACGGCGAGGGATTCCTTGAAGCGGTCCCGGAGAGCGGCGATCTCCTCTTCGGAGGCCTGGCTTCCCGCGTCCGGCGCCTCCGGTGCCGAGGCCAGGCCGTCCATGACCTGGGCGTCGGTCTTGCGCGCCTTGAGCAGCGACCAGACCGTCTGCACCAGCCAGAACGCCACGATCATGAAAATCACGACCAGCCGGGTTTCCGGGTACTCGAGAGGCGCCCAGCCGGCAAAGGCGATGAACTCGCCGAGATACCAGATGATCAGGCAGAGGAGGGCGATCCCGAGGGCCGAGATCACCCAGCGGTTCCAGAGCCAGCCGAGGAGCTTGCGGAACATCTATCGCCCCTTCCGCGCCGCCTCGGCGCCTCGCCCTGTTGCCGTGCTGCCGCGCCTCATTGCACCGGCACCCTGATTTCGACACGCCGGTTGATCCGCCGCCCCTCGGGGGTCTTGTTGTCCGCGATCGGATCTTCCGCACCGCGCCCCTCGATCTTGAGGTTCTTGGTGCCCAGGGAAGTGGCCAGGAAAGACGCCACCGACTTGGCTCGGGCGACCGAAAGATGCCAGTTGGACTGAAACTTCAGGCCACGGACCGGATCGCTGTCCGTATGGCCGGTCACCAGGACCGGCGTCGGCTCGTTCTTCAGCACCTCGGCGATGCGGGTCAGGACCGGCTTGTAGTTGTCGGTGACCTGGGCGCTTCCCGAGCGGAAGAGGTTTAGGTTGTGAACCAGGATTTTCGTCGCGTTGCCCAGGTCGGCGACCTCGACCAGTCCCTGATCAACTTCCGGCTGCAGCAGCGCGCGCAGGCGCTCGGCCGGGCGCTCGGTCGGCGCCTGCTCGGCCACGGCCACGCGTTCGACGCGGATCGGCTCGCTGACCGGGCTGGGCAATTGGACCAGCGGACCGCCCTCGCGGCCCAGTTTGTTCATGCTGGCGAAGACGTCGTCGGACGAGCGGTTGATGGCATAGCTGAAGCCGAGGAACATCAGCACGGCGATGCCGACGGCGGTGACCGGAACGACCCACAGCGGCACGATGCGGGCCACTGCCGGGCGACGGTCGGTCAGGCCCTGCCAGCGGGGCGAAAGATCCCGCTCGATCTCGCCGCGCTGACTGCGGATCGCGCGGTATAGGTTCTGGGTGATCGCCTCCAGTTCCTGTTGGCCCCCGTCGGCGACCGCATACTTGCCCTGGAAACCGAGGCAGAGGCAGAGGTGCAGGAACTCCAGCAGGTCTATGTTGGCGCCGGGGTTTTCCATCATGCGGTCGACGATCTGGAAGAACTTTGCGCCGCCGCGGGCCTCGTTGTGGAGGGTCACCAGGACGCTTTCGTGCGACCAGCTGCTCTGGCTGCCCCAGGGCATGGAGAGCACCGACTCGTCGATCAGGGCGGCCAGGGCGTAGCGGGCGGCGTAGGCGGCCTCGGCGCCGGCACCAAAATCCCGCGCCTGGGATTCGAACCGCTTTACGAGGTCGATCACGCTGTCGCGCAGCCCCTCCGGGTCCGGGTGCTGGGGCGTCTCGCGCAGCCGCCGGACCAGGGCGAAGGCGGCGCCCGCCGCCTTGATCAGCGGGTTCTTGCCGCTGCCCACGATGTCCGGCACCGCGCCCGTCGGCGGTGGCGGGGGTGGCGCGGCACGGGGCTGCGGCGGGGGAGGCGCCGGGGCCTCGCTGGACGGCCGGCGCCGGCCGCCCGGCGCCGGAACGATGATCGTGCGTTCGAGGTCTTCCGGCTCGCTGTTGAAATCGGCGAAGGGATCACGGTCCGGCATGGCTGCTACCGCCTGATGGCCCAAAGGGAGAGTTCTATTCCGGGGAAGCGGCCGGCGACGTGGAGCGCGAGCCCGCCGGAGCTCTCGAGGTCCTTCCAGAAGCTACTCTTGCTGTCCATCGCGAAGTAGGTCAGGCCGGCATGGAAAGGGATCTGCCGCGGCGCGACCGGCAGGGCCTCCAAGCCGATGCCCGGCAGCGCCTTGTTGACCAGGTCGCGGATCTTCTCCACCGGGCCGATCTTGATCTGGGCCGGGAAGGTGCGCCGGAGGGATTCGGCCGGGACCTCGGCCCCCACGGCGAGCACGAAGAGCGCATCGCCCAACATGCCCTTGTCGGCGATGGTGGCGACCCGGATGCCGAACTTCCGCTCCTCCAGCGGGATGGCGACGGCGCGCCGCTCCAGCACCATGCTGAGGGACTGGCGCAAGACGCCGAAGACCGTCTCGAAGCTCTCCTTCAGGGCTTCGTGCCGATAGGCCGGAAAAGCGGGCGGCCGCTTCGTCTCGGCGGTGAAGGTGGAGAGCTCGCCGGCCACCTCGATCAGGATCCGGTAGAGCGCCTCGGGATGGATCTGTTTCTGCCGTGCCAGGTGCGTCACCAGGGGCTGGTAGCGGTTGACCGCCTGGAGGAACAGGAAGTCGGCCGTCTCGGCGGTGCCGCCCCGGCCCGGTTCCGCCATTCGGCCCGCGAGGCTCTCGGCCCGCTGATTGAGCAGCCCCTCCAGCTCGCGCAGGAAGCCGGCCAGTTTTGGCGCCGCCTGGCAATCGATCGCCGAGGGGATGTAGTCCTCGTCGAACAGGACCTTCTTGTCGGCGCCGACCTGCACGATCCGGGCCAGACCGACACAGTGGTAGCCTTCGCGCTCCTCGCCCTCGAGCAGGAGCTGGAAGGCCAGCCGGCCGACCTGGATCTGGGCCGGATGATCGGCGATGCCGCTGGCGTCGTTCGCCTCGGCCTGGCTGGATTGATAGCGGCGATGGCCGTCGGCGCTGCCGTTCAGCGCGATATCCAGGCCCTGTGCGTCGCGCGCGGGCAGGGCCAGGTAGATGATGGCGTTCTCCACGTCCTCGGACAGGTCGCGGCTGATCGGCGCGTCGGCTTCCTCGGGCAGATCGAAATGCGTCCCATCCGGCATGATGCCGCTGCAGCGGGTGAGGGCGAACTTGCCGGTCTCCAGCAGGTCCGTGTCGATCTGGAGCACTTCGACGCCCCAGGCATGGGGCTGCATGGCCGACGAGCACTTGCCGATCAGGTTCTCGAAATAGCGGTCCTGCTGCTGGAAATGCTGGGGACGCAGAAACATTCCCTCGGACCAGACGACTTTATTGACGAGTGTCATTCAGCTTCCTGTCAAAAGTCACGCTCAAGACCATGGCCGCGTCCCGCGCGGGGCATCAACAAGGGACGCCGCCTCCGGGCGCATGCAAATCAGTCGACCTCGACGATCTCCACCGTGAGCCGCTGGAAAGCGACAGTAATGTCGGTCGAGCTTCCTTCCTCGATCTCGACTACGGCGCGCCACGAGGCATTGTCCAGATCCCGGTATCCGGCCATGAACCCGATGTAGCGCACCTCCGGCTGGAGTTCGCGCTCGATTTCCAGCTTTTCGCCGGGCAGCAGCTCGAACTCCTCCTTGCCCTTCATGTCGTCCCCCAGCTCCGCGACGTCGCTGTCGTAGAGCGAGAAGAAGGTCGCGTTGTTGAAGGAGGTTGGCGACTTCAGCTCGTAGAGCCGGACGACCAGCGGAGAGGCCTCGCCGTCGGCGTCGGGATTGACGTCGTCCGAGGCCTCCATGTTCGCTTCGATCTCGCTCGGCCCCTCTTCGAACATCTTGTCCAGAACCGCCGACGTAACGCCGGATGCGGCGTCGGCGATGCAGCCCGTCAGCAGCAAAAGCAGAGCCAATCCGCTGGCCGCCAGCCCCGCTCTTCGCTGGAACGTCGCTTTGATCATGGCTCACCCCGTCTCCCCGTTCCATCCGCCGCGGTCCCGCCACCCGGCTCAGGCCCGCCGGCGCTTCTGCCTGCGCACCTGCTCCTCGTAAGCCTTGCCGAATTCGCGCCCGAAGACGCTGTGGAAGTCCTCCTCGGCCTCCGCCGCTATCGTCTCATAGAGCTTGGTGAAGGCGTCCCAATAGCGGGCCTTCTTGCCGCCCAGCATGGAGGAAGCACTCTTCTCGCGCGCCATGCGGTCCTCGAGGGCCGCTGGATCGAAGCGGGCCAGCAGGCCGTTGAGCGCCTGCTGCATGCCTGCGAGCATGGCGATCTGGTGGGCCTTGAGGTCGTCGACCGCTTCCTGCACGGCGGTGACCGGTGGCAGGTAGCCCTTGCCCGACTTGGTCAGCAGCGTGCTCATGGCCTCGTCGACGTTGAGCGAGACCTTCAGGGGATTGTTCTCGACCGGCTGAATGACCGTCTGCGTGAGGCGGAACTCATTCTTGATGCTGCTGCGCGCGGACAGGATCTCCATCATGCCCTGGATCGTCTCGCGGTAGATTAGGCCGAGGATCTCGGCGGATTTCTCTTGCTGCGCAGGGTCGATCCGGAGGTCGGTGAGACCGGCCGCTCTAAGGAAATGCTCGAGGAACGCGTCGTCCGCGGTCGCGCCGCCCTCCGGGACGGGCGCCGGCGCCGCCGCTTGGGCCACGGGCTGCGCCGGCGGCTCGGGCGCCAGGGCTTCGGGCGTTGGGTCTTCGGGCGGCAGGGTTTCGGGCGCCAGAGTTTCGGGGGACATAGACTCGGGCGGCGGGGGCGGTTCCTCGATTGGTTGCGCGCGGTCGTCGGGGCTCTCCAGCCAATCCTCCGGTATGGCGCCCGGAATCTCGAGCACAACCTGGTCGCTCGGGATGTGCTCCATCGCCGAAGCTGTCTCGCTGGCGAGTGGATCGGCCACAGGCTCGATCGGGCCGAGCGCGAAGCTCTCGTCGGGGATCGGCAGCGGGGCGGACTCGGCTAAGCTGGTCGAGCGGCTGGTGACCTCTCCCGTGGGCCCCAGCAACTCCTCGAGTTCACTGCCCTCGGCGGCGTGGCCGCTGCGGCCCGGGCCGAGCAGATCTTCCAGGAAGGGATCGTCCGGCAGGGCCGCCGACTCCTCCCTGGCCGGCTCGGCGAACGCGCCGACCGACGCTAGTTCCGGCTCGGGTCGAGGCGCCGCGGCGGCGGTGAGCGACGCCTGGAACTCAAAATGGCTGATCCTGATCCGGTCGCCGTCCTGCAGCGCCACGCTGTTGCCGCGTCCGACCGGCTCGGCCGCCGCGTTGATGAAGACGCCGTTCGAGCTGGTATCGGTCAACACGTAGCCGTCGTCGCCCACAGCAATCGCACAATGTTGCTTTGAGATCACCCGCTCCGGGTCGGGCAAGACCCAATCGTTCTCCCGGCCGCGACCGATCGTCAGGGTGCCGGACACCAGATTCCTTTCGGTATCGCCGGCTCCCAGCAGACGGTGGTCGTCCAGTATCTGCAGCGTCAACGTCACCAAGCCACCCCGTCGCGCCTCTTCCTCTCGCAGCAGCCGGCCCTTGAATGAGCGACCCGAACCGGCCTCGAGGCTATGCCATTGATGAGGTTAGCATAGCCATTTCGCCCGCGCCAATCCGGTGCGGGCTTGCGATTGCATGTGTAAATCGAGCAGACTTAGGGCCTTGCAATCGGTTGTTTATGCCCGGTCTCACGGATCCGGGCCGACTTCGCATTCTGAACCTGCCTCCCTTACTGTCCCGCCCGGCTCTGCAGGCCCAAGAGCTGCACCAGGCGCTCTCTCGGCAGCGCGACGGACGTCCTGTCGTCTCGTCCTACCATCGTCTCGTTGGCGATCATGGAATCTATGATGGCTTCGTCGACCGCCTGCACAACGGCCTGGAACAGCGGATCGAGCGTTTCGTTCGGCAGGAAGACGGCCTGTTGCTCGCCCGCACCGCCCGACCAGATGTCTCCGTTGGCCGTCGAGAAGGCTAGAAAAATATCGCCCGAGCCGTTGTGAGAAATACCACCGGATCGCGCCATTCCGAGCGAAACTCGACGCGCAAGGCGTTTGAGCTGATGGGGCAGGAGCGGCGCGTCGGTCGCCGCCAGGGCGATGATTGATCCGGCCGGCTTGCCGCGGAGTTCGCCGCCGGTCAGGTGGCGGCCGACATTCACGCCGGCGATCACCAGTTCGCGACGCAGGCCGAAGTTGGCCTGCACGAAAACGCCGAGTGTGTAGTCCCGGTCATGAAGGGCCAGCCGGCGCGATGCGCTGCCCGAGCCGCCCTTGAAGTCATAGCAGATCATGCCCGTGCCGCCGCCGACGCTGCCCAGTTCGATGGCCCCGCCACGCGCGTTGTCGAGCGCCTCGAAAACATGGCGATCGCGCAGGTGGAAGCCGTTGATGTCGTTGAGATCGCCGTCGTAGGTCTCGCCCGCTGTCGGCAGGCCCCAGACGTCGGCCGGCAGGCCGTGGCGTTCGACCAGCCAGCGGATCGTCGCGTCCCGGGCGAGGCCACAGGAATGGGTGTTGGTCAGGGTGACCGGCCCTTCCAACTGGCCCGATTCCTCGATCCAGTGGCTGCCGGTCAGCTCGCCGTTTCCGTTGAGCGCGTGGATGCTGGCGAAGACCGGCCGGTCGGCGCCGGCCCGGCCGCGCGGCAGGATCGCCGTCACCCCGGTTCGGACCGGGCCCTTGCCGACGACCAGGGGGCCGTCTCCCTCGATGATCGTCGTATAGCCGACCTCGACCCCGGGCACGTCGGTGATGGCATTGACCGGACCGGGATCGCCGTCGAACGGCAGGCCGAGTGCTCGGCTGCGGGGCTTGCCGCTGGGGGTTGCGTGATGGGGCTGGGACACGGGCGGGCAAGACCTCCGAGCGTGACAGAGGGAAACCACGATCATAGCACCGCGGGTGCCGGCTTGAAGTGTCGGCGCCCGGACGTGCATAGTCGGCTCCGGGCATCAATCCTCGATTTGGAGAGGCGGAAGGACGGCGATGAATCAGATGACCAAGGCGCCGCCGCGAAACAGCACGGCGCTTCTGCAGGCCAAGGACAACTACTTCCTGCATCCCTGGGAACTGCTTGCCGAGTCTGGCCAGAACCGCCGCACCATAATCGAGCGCGGCGAGGGGGTCTACGTCTTCGACAGCGACGGCAACCGGCTGATCGACGGTCCCGGCGGCATGTGGTGCGTCAACGTCGGCCACGGCCGCGAAGAGATCGTCGAGGCCATCGCGGCCCAGGCGCGCCGCCTGACCTACGCCTCGCCCTGGGGCCTGGGCACGGAGCCGGCGGCGCTGCTGGCCGAGAAGCTCGCCGCCCTTGCGCCCGGCGACCTCGACCACGTGTTCTTCACCACCGGCGGCTCGACGGCCGTGGACTCGGCGCTGCGCTTCGTCATGTTCTACAACAACCACAAGGGCCGGCCGGAGAAGAAGCACGTCATATCGCGCGCCAAGGCCTATCACGGCAGTACCTATCTGAGCGCCTCCTGCTCGGGCAAGGAGCGCGACAAGTCCTTCTTCGATTTCGAGACCGGCCTGATCCACCACCTCTCGGACGTCAATCCCTACCGGCGCCCCGAGGGGATGACCGTCGAGGATTTCTGCGACGCCCGGGTCCGCGAGCTGGAGGATAAGATCCTCGAAATCGGGCCCGACAGGGTCGCCGCCTTCATCGCCGAGCCGGTGCTCGCCTCGGGCGGGGTCATCGTGCCGCCCGAGGGCTATCACAAGAAGTGCCAGGCCGTGTGCCGCAAGTACGACGTCCTGACGATCTCCGACGAGGTGGTCACCGCCTTCGGTCGCCTCGGCCACTTCTTCGCCTCGGGGGCCGTGTTCGGCCTGGAGCCGGACATCATCACCTGTGCGAAGGGGCTGACGTCGGGCTATCAGCCGCTCGGCGCTGTACTGATCTCGGACCGCGTCTTCTCCCAGATCAGCGGCGAGGCGGCCAAGGGCGCGATGTTCTCCAACGGCTATACCTATTCAGGTCATCCCGTGGCCTGCGCGGCAGCGCTGAAGAACATCGAGATCATGGAGGACGAGGGGCTGCTCGCCCACGCCCGGACCGTCGGCGCCCACCTGCAGTCCCGGCTGCAGGGGCTGCGCGACATCCCGATCGTCGGCGACGTCCGCGGGGTCGGCTTGATGGGCTGCGTGGAATGCGTGATCAGCCGGGAGAGCAAGGACGCCCTGCTGCTCGACTACGACATCGGCGCGCGGATCGACGCGCACTGCCAGCGCCTGGGCCTCCTGGTCCGCCCATTGATCAATATGTGCGTCATGTCGCCACCCCTGATCATTACCGAGGCCGAGGTCGACGAGATGGTCGGCCTGCTCCGCCAGGGCATCGAGTTGGCCATGGCCGACGTAAAACAGAAAGGGCTCTGGAGGCCCTAGCGCCGAGCGCGCTCGGCCGCGCGGACGCCGGAAGCGCTGGCGTCTTGGTAATCTCGTCGAATGCGGGGTAGGGTCCTGAAGTTCCGTCTCTCAACAGTCTCCTGGACAGCGGCTACCCTGGTGGTGATCGCTCTGGCCATCATCGCGGCGCGCCAGGTGGCCAGCCGCGACCCGGTGCTGCTGGCCGGCGATCCGGCCGTGGTCGCGGCCGGCGAGGTGATCTACGCGCGGGAATGCGCCGCCTGCCACGGCGCGCGTCTGGAAGGTCAGCCGAATTGGCGCCAGCGCAAGGCGGACGGCCGTCTGCCGGCGCCGCCCCACGACGAGACAGGCCACACCTGGCATCACTCCGACTCCGTGCTCTTCGCGCTCACCAAGCACGGCCTGGCCGTCGCGGCCGGACCGGACTACCAAAGCGACATGCCGGCTTATGCCGAGGTCTTGAGCGACGACGAGATCGTCGCCGTCTTGTCCTACATCAAGAGCCGCTGGCCGGTGGAGATCCAGGCGCGGCACGACCGCCTCAACGCGGGCTACAGCCGGTGAAGCCCTCTCGGCCGACAGCGACGCGCAGGGATTTTCTCGGCGCCGCAGCGGCCTTCGCCGGCTCGAGCGCCATGGGCATTCCGCGGGCCGCTGCCGAAGCGCCGCCAATCAGGCTGAAAGCGCAGGCCGCCACGGCTCCGCTGATGGGGCCGGACAAGGAACCCGCGCAGGTTTGGGGATACAACGGAAGGGTGCCGGGACCGGTGCTTCGCGCGCCCCAGGGAAGCGCGCTCGCGATCCGCTTCGAGAATGCCCTGCCGCAGGCCTCGACAGTTCACTGGCACGGCATCCGCATCGACAACGCCATGGATGGCGTCGCCGGCCTGACCCAAGAGGCCGTGGCGCCCGGTGGCGTCTTCGACTACCGCTTCCTCGTCCCCGACGCGGGAACCTTCTGGTACCACCCTCACAATCGTTCCTGGGAGCAAGTGGCGCGCGGCCTCTACGGTTTCTTGATCGTCGAGGAAGCGGAGCCGCCCGGCTTCGACCGCGAACTCTTTTTCCTCGCCGACGACTGGCGCCTGACCGCGGAAGGCGCGATCGACGAAGCCTCTTTCGGCCACATGAGGGACTGGTCGCACGCCGGCCGCCTGGGCAATTGGCTGACCATCAACGGCCGCTCGCAGCCGGACCTCGCGGTCAAGGCGGGCGAGCGCGTGCGCGTCCGCCTGGCCAACACGGCAACCGCCCGGGTCATGACTTTCCGCTTCGAAGGGCACGCGCCTCGAGTCATCGCCCTCGACGGACAGCCCGTGCGGCCGCACCGGCCGGCGGAGAACCGCATCGTCTTGGCGCCCGGGGCGCGCTGCGACCTCGCTGTCGATATGGCTCTCGACCCGGGCAGCGAGGCGCCGATCTTCGAGGATTCCCACCGCGACCCGCTCCTGGCGGCCCGCCTGGTCTACGACCCCACAGCGGTCGCGCGGGCCCATGCGTCCGACGCGTCGCTCACCCTGCCGGACAATCCGCTCTCCAAGGGCATCGAACTGACCGGCGCGCTCCGGGCGCCCCTGATCATGACCGGCGGGGCCATGGGCGGGATGGCGAGCGCGGTCTATCGGGGCGAGACCCTGGGCATCCGCGAACTCGTTGGCCAGGGCCAGGCTTGGGCCTTTAACGGCGTGTCGGGCCGGTCCGACACGCCGCTGTTCGCGGCCGAGCGGGGTCGAACCGTCGTGGTCGAGATGGCCAACGACACCCGCTGGCCCCACGCGATACATCTCCATGGCCATCATGTCCGGGAAATCAGCAGGAACGGCCGGGAGCCCGAGGTCTCGGCCTGGCGCGATGTCGTCCTGCTCGAGCCCGACGAGCGGGTCGAGGCGGCTTTCGTCGCCGACAACCCGGGCAAGTGGATGATCCACTGTCACATGCTCGAGCACCAGGCCGCCGGCATGGCCAGCTGGTTCAGGGTGGTCTGAGACCGCCCTGACGTCCGGCGCACCTTGCCCGGCCCAGGGAATTCGGCTTTGCTTGCGTCGGCCGGAACCTCTCAACGCCGGCTGATCGCTGGAGAACCGCCATGGAAGAATGGACCCCGGATCGCGCCTTCGCGGGCAACGATCGCAACAGCATGGGCCAGGAGCACACCTACTCCGGCGCCCTCAGCTTCATGCGCCGCCGCTATACGCGGGACCTGGACGGCGTCGACGTGGCGGTCAGCGGCATTCCCTTCGACCTCGCCACCACCAACCGGCCCGGTGCGCGCTTCGGGCCGGCGGGCATTCGGGCCGCCTCGGCGCACCTTTCCTGGGGCAAGCCGTGGCCCTGGGGATTCGATCCCTTCGAGACACTCAACGTGATCGACTACGGCGACTGCGATTTCGACTTCGGGATGCCGGAGACGATTACCGAGGCGATCCGAGAGCACGCCGCCGTTGTCATCGACAAGGGTGTCACGCTGCTCAGCCTGGGCGGCGATCACTACGCCAGCTATCCCTTGCTCAAGGCGCATCACGAACGCCACGGTCCCTTGTCCCTGGTGCACTTCGACGCGCACTCCGATACCTGGCGCGAGGACGGCAAGCGGGTTCATCACGGCACCATGTTCTACCATGCCGCCCAGGAGGGCCTGGTCGATCCGTCGCGTTCGGTCCAGGTCGGTCTGCGCACCTACAACGAAGAGACCCACGGCTTCACAATTCTCGACGCCGAGTGGATTCACCAGAACGGGGTCGAGGCCGCGGTCGGCGAGATCAGGCGGGTGGTCGGCGACCACAAGGCCTACCTCACCTTCGACATCGACTGCCTCGATCCGAGCTTCGCCCCGGGCACGGGCACACCGGTCTGCGGCGGCCTGTCGACCCGTCAGGCCCAGGCGATCCTGCGCGGTCTCGCGCCGATCGACTTCGTCGGGATGGATCTGGTCGAGGTGGCACCGGTCTACGATCACGCCCAGATCACGGCGCTTGCCGCCGCCCATCTGGCCTGTGAATTCCTCTGCCTCCTGGCCAAGCGGCGCTCGACCACCGAGGCGTGATCGCTCAGCGCAGCTTGTGATAGGTGTTGAGGAAAGAGTTCCGCGAGAGCATCCGGGTGCCCTCGTCGTGCAGGCCGTTCTGATCGCGGACCCAGACCGTGAAGCGGATGTGCGGGATCCCGGAGCCGTCAGTGACCACCTCGTTGACTTCGGCGGTCTCCGTCACGTTCGACGCGATCATCCGGGCGAAGGACATGCCGGCTCGGATCTCGACCGGTTCCTGACCGTCGCGGTCCGGCAGAAGAGTCGCCAGCCACTGCATCACCGATGACCAGAGTTGCTTCACCTATGAACTCCCTCGGGGTTCATGGGCATGGAGATCCGTCCCTGCCTGCTCTCGTGGCTCATGTTTCACAGACAAGCTGTTGAAGAGGTAGACTATCAAACGAAAGAGTCAAATTTGTGGTGGTAGTCGCCGCCCGCGGCGCGGACGTTTCCGGGAGGAAAATCCAGCCACCGTTCCAAGGCTGGCGCGCGTGATGACCGCTGGTCTCTAACTGGCCTGCTTCAGAGCGCTGCCCGGCGCTCGGCGCCGGTAGACCCAGACCGCGGCCGGCGGCATGTTGTCGAGCACCCATTCCGATCTTTGACCGACCAGGTCTTGGGCGTTGGTCACGGCGCGGGTGATCGGTGGGAGAGGACCGTAGGTGAATTGAATGAAAATCCCGTCATCGGCGAGCACCGAGAAGGCCTGGGCGATGACCGTTTCTTCGATCCGCCTGGGTATGGAAAGAAGCGGTAGGCCCGAAACGACGGCCTTGACCGGCGAAACTCGCTCGCTGCGCAGCAGCCGGCCGAGCCGGGCGGCGTTGCCTTGCAGTACGCGGAGCTCGGGAAAGCGTCGGGCGATGACCTCGCACAGCTCCGGTTCGCGCTCGATCACGACGAGACTCCGCGCCGGGACGCCACGGTCGAGCAGGGCGGAGGTGATGTTGCCGGTGCCGGCGCCCAGTTCGACCACGTGTCCCGGCGTCGCGGGATCGACCTCGGCCGCCATGGCGCCGGCCAGGCTCTTGCCACTGGGCATGACCGCGCCAATGCTTGTCGGGCGTCGGATCGCCCGCCGGATGAAGTTGAGATTGTCGCGGACCTGGCGTTTCGTTTCCTCGAGGGTTTGCATGCAGGAAGCCTCTCTTCCGTTCCTCGCGGCTCCGGGCAGAGACGCCCTTGGCGAGGCAAGGTGTTGGCAAACCGGTATTCTCTGGGCTAACTCGACTATGTGAGCGGGTGGGTGCGGCCAAACAAGGGCGGCAAGGTGACCGTCCCGAGATGCAGGATCGAACGACAAGTGTAAAGGAAAAGCATAGGTTGCGCTGAATTTCACCTTTTTAGAACAGAGCACGTCGAAGAAGGTTGACGCCGAGCAGGAAAATCGCGCCCAGCAGAACCTTGCGAAAGACCTCCTGATTGACCCGCCGACGCAGGATCAGGCCGAGCCAGATCCCGCCGAAAGCAGGCAGCGTGGCCAGGGTGGAAAGCGGCGCGGTCGTGGCGTTCAGGAAGCCGTTCTGGATGTAGCCAAAGACGAGCGGTATGGAGGCGACGAACCAGACTAGGCCGGTCGCCCGGATAAAGGCTTCCTTGTCGAGTCGCAGGAGGACGAAGTACATCATCATTGGCGGTCCCCAGATCGTCGAGATGCCGCCGAGAAAGCCGCCGAGGCTTCCCGCCACCGGGCCGAGCAGACGTCCGGTCCGCTCGGAGATTGCGAGGTGGGGCGTGAACAGGCTGGTCGTGGTGAAGACCATCATGGAGACGCCGATCAGGCCATAGAGCACCGAGGCATCGAACTCGGCGGCGAGTCGGGCGCTCCACCACAGGGCCACCAGCAGGAACAGGATCATGGGCCAGAAGCGCCGCAGCGGTTCGAGCACCTGACCGGCGTGGACCGCCTGCCACAGGTTGGTCGCCAGGATCGGGAAGCAGAGCAGGGGCAGGCTGAGCGAAGGCTCGAGGAACTGCGACATGAGTGCCAGGGCGACGGCCGGCAGGCCGATCCCCACCATGCCCTTGACCGCGCCGCCCAGGATCATGGCGGTGGTGACGATACCGAGGACGAGGGGATCGAGCTCAGGCATTCACCGGCCGGTTGCCTTGCTGCCAATATTCGCCGGATGCCGTCCGGCTCATCGTCATGCGCGCGCCGTCGGCCCAGTTCAGATATCAACCGAACGCCGCTGGCCGGTCAGGGCCCGGTAGACGTTGGCGAGGATTGTGAGCACGGCGGCCAGAAGCAGGACGGCGACGATCGGACGAGTGCCGAACTCGACGAAGTCGTAGCTCACCAGCTGCATCGCCTGGGCGAAGTTCTGTTCACCGAGCTTGCCGAGGATCAGGCCGAGGACGATCCCCGGGATCGAGTAGCCGGTGCGTCGCAGAAAGAAGGCCAGAATGCCCGCCGCGAACATGACGCCGATGTCCATCACCAGGTTGCGCACCGCGTAGGCGCCGACCGTGGCCAGCAGGAGGATCGCCGGCGCGAGGAACTCGAAGGGGATGCGCAGCAGGTGCAGCACCGTCTTGGTCTCCACCACGCCGAGCACCAGGATGGCGATATTGGCGAAGAACATGGCCGCGAAGACGACCCACACCAGATCCGCCGTATTGATGAAGACCAGAGGACCCGGCTCGATGTCGTGCATCTGGAAGACGCCGACCATCATGGCGGTCAGCGCCCCGCCCGGCAGGCCGAGCGCCAGCAGCGGAATCATGGCGGCGCCCGTGGCCGCGTTGTTCGCGGTCTCCGAGGCGACCACGCCCTCCAGTTCGCCCTTGCCGAAGTTCTCCTTGTTCTTGGACCAGCGCACCGCCTCGTTGTAGCTCAGGAAGGCGGCGAGGGTCGCGCCGATGCCGGGCAGGATGCCGGAGAAGAAGCCGAGAACGACGGAGCGGGCGACGGCGAACCTGAGCCGCCAGAACTCCAGCCATGATGGAAAGGAGGTGACGAACTTGGGCATGTCGTAGGCGCCACGCACCCGGCGCTCGGCCTGCACCAGCACCTCGGCAACCGCGAAGAAACCCAGGATGACGGGAATGAAGTGGAGGCCGGCCAGGAGGTAGACGAAGTCGAAGGTATAGCGCTCGATGCCCGCGACCGGATCGAGCCCGACGGTTGCCATGAGCAGACCGAGCAGAACCGAAAGCCAGCCCTTCCATAGCGTCTGGGCGCCGACCGAGGAGGCGACGGCGATGCCGAAGAAGACCAGGGCGAAGATCTCCGGCGGTCCGAAATGGCTGACCGCGATGTCCGCCAGCAGGGGGGTCGCCAGCATCATCAGGATCACCGAGCAGGTGCCGCCCAGTGCGGAGCAGAGCACGGCGGCGCCGATCGCCTTGCCCCCCAGGCCCTGCTTCGTCATGGGGTAGCCGTCGAATGCGGTCGGCGCGTTCTCCGGGGCACCGGGGATGTTGAACAGGATGGCCGTGACCGCGCCGCCATAGGTGCCCGAACAGTAGAGCACCGAGTAGAACATGATCGCGTCGGTCGCCTCGAGCAGGCCGGAGAAGGGCAGGAAGATTGCCGCCAGGGTCAGCATGGAGACGCCCGGGATGGCGCCGAACAGGAGGCCGCCGATCAGGCCGGCGAAGAAGATGCCGATGCTGAGCGGGCTGCTGACCAGGGTGAGCGCGCCGGCGAGGAACTGTTCCATGAGAGACCCTTGACCTCGCGCTTCCTAAAGCCCGCGCACGAGCACGACGAACCAGTTGCCGAAGTCGTAGAAGCCGGGCCAGTAGCCCGTCGGCAGCCCGACGTAGAGCAGGCGGGTGAAGATCAGGGTGATCACGGCAAAAATCCCGAGCGGAAAGAAGATCAGTGGTACCACCCGGCGTTCGCCGGTCAGGAAGAGATAGCCTGCCAGGAAGAAGGGCGTCAGGAAGTAGAAACCCATGCCCTGGAGCAGGGAGGCGTAGACCAGGGGCAGCGCCAGCGTCAGTCCCATGCGCAGGACGAAGCCTGGGCCCTGGTCGGCGAAGGAATCGAGGAAGCCGGGCCCCGTTCCGGCGCCGTTGCCCCGCAGATCCTGGATGAACTGTCCGATCGCGGCGAGAAAGATGAACAGGATAAGGAGCCGGGGCCAGCCGTCCGCGCCGAAGCGGTACATCTCCACGTCGCGGTCGAACTCGAGGGTGTAGCGGTAGGCTTTTCCGGCGACAGCCAACCAGCTGGCCACCTCGAGCCACTGGCCGAGGCTCAATCTACCCATGGCAAACGTTCCTTGAAGCCGGCTCCGGCGGGGGCTGCCCCCGCCGGAGCCGCTGG
>JAAUYK010104172.1_pt1 | contig 15899 bp, 13 predicted proteins | sample 7278021 | NCBI WGS metagenome assembly JAAUYK01 (sample SAMN14350223, study PRJNA611818) | marine sediment metagenome | isolation source: surface marine sediment (1.8m) | place: French Polynesia: Moorea | collected 2018-08
CCAACTGGTCCACCACAAGCTGTTCGACTACCGGGGCGTGGTGTTCGACGTCGACGCCACCTTCCAGGGCAGCGAAGAATGGTACGACCAGGTGGCCGACGTGGAACTTGACCTTCAAAGTCATGGGAAGCCTCCGCTGATTGCCAGCCCCTAACTGGTGACGGATGGTGACGACGACAAGTCAGAGGAGAGCAGATCCGGGTTGGCCGGAACCGTGGAGCGCTTCCGGCAAAAAATGATCCGCTCTAGACGGCGCGTTCCCTTCGCAGCCGGTGGATCAGCAGCAGGAGGACGGCCCCCAGGACGATCGCGCCGCCGGCCAGCGTCGCCCCGCTCGGTGCCTCGTCGATCCAGAGCCAGACCCAGAGCGGCGCGAGGCCGACCTCGATCAGAGCCAGCAGCGCGACCTCGGCGGCCGGCACGAAGCGCGCGCCCGTGGTGATCAAGAGGAAACCGGCGCCGACCTGGCCGACGCCCATGAGCAGGCAGAGCAAGAGATCGGCGGTGCCGATCGACAGGTCGCCGCCGATCCAGATCGCCACGACGACGCCGCCCAGGATGCCGCCGCCGCAGGTGGCGGGCACCATATCCACCGTCTTGGCCCGCCGGATCACCATCAGCATGGTGGCGAAGCTGAGCACGGTGCCGAGCGCCGCCAGGTTGCCGGCCAGCCGACCCGCGCCGAGGCCCTCGATAACCATGACCAGAATGCCGACAGCGGCCCCGGCCATGGCGACCCAGGTGACCGTCTGCACCCGCTCGCCGAGTAGGGCCCAGCCGAGCACCGCGGTCACGATCGGCGCGGCGCTCAGGACGAACATGGCGTTGGCCACGGTGGTCAGGTCGAGCGCCAGGACGTAGAGCACCGAACCGCCGCCGAAGGCGACCGCGATCACCAGTCCGCCGCGGCCGGTGGCGGCGAAGGCAGCCGGCAGGCGCCGGCCGTAGCGCAGCGCCAGGTAGGCCAGAAGCAGCAGGGTCATGAACAGGAAGCGGTAGAAGATCACCTGCCAGATCTCGGCGTCCTGGATCTGGCGCAGGATCAGCCCGCCGAAACTGAGGCAGACGCCGCCGGCCAGGACCATGGCGATCCCCAAGGGATAGCGCCGGCTCCGCGCGTCCGCCTTGCGGTCCGGGTCGAGGGCGACCACGGCTCAGGCCAGCGCCGCGCAGTCGATGCAGAGCGGCGCGGTCGGGTCGAGCTCGAGCCGCTTGGGCGCGATTTCCTCGCCGCACTGGACGCAGTATCCGTATTCGCCCTCCGCCAGGCGCTGGAGCGCGGCCTCGATGCGCTTCAGCTCGATCTGCCGCCGGCGCTCGGTCTCCAGCGACATGGCCTGGTCCTGCAGCGCGTCCATGCGTGACAGGCGGCCGACCCTGGTCTGGTCCAGCTCGACCGGCCGGCGACCTTCCGCGCTGGTCGCGCCGAGATGCAGCAGCTCGGCCCGGCGCGCCTTCAGCTTGGCCTCGAAGGCCGCGTAGTCCGGCTCCTCGGTCACGGTCGGGGGTGTCCTCGATCTCCTATCTCGAAACCAAGCCTACGCCATTGCTTCCCGCGCTCAAAGCCGTGGCCCGCGACAAGATTACCGAAAAGTAATCTGCGCGACAGGCAGTGTTCACACCGGGACCACAAGTGATGAAGTGCAGGCGGCGCCCCGTGCGCCGGCCGGCATTGGAATCATTTTAGGAGGTAAATCCAATGAATCGTCCTCTTTATAGCGAGCCCGCCGCGCCGGCCGGCCGGGTCCGGTCGAAACCCGCGCTCGCCGTGCTCGTCCTGGCCGTGGCCGGGGCGGCCGTCGCGGGATCTCCGGCCTTCGCCCGTCCCGCGCCGAACAGCTTCGCCGACCTGGTCGAGAAGGTCGCGCCGGCGGTGGTTACGGTGACCACCGAGCGGCAGGCGGCCGCCGACCCCGCGCCGCAGGCGATGCCCGACCTGCCGGTGCCGCCCGACTCGCGGTTTCGCGAGTTCTTCGACCGCTTCTTCGACCGCGACGAGATGGACCGCGGCATGCCGCGCGGCCGGGGACACCGCGCCCAGGGCCTCGGATCAGGGTTCATTCTGGATAGCGAAGGCACGGTGGTGACCAACAGCCACGTGGTGGCCGGCGCCTCATCGATCAGCGTGACGCTGAAGGACGGCGAGACCTTCGACGCCGCGCTGCTCGGGCGCGACGACAAGAGCGACCTGGCGGTGCTGAAGATCGATAGCGACGAGCCGCTGCCCTTCGTCACCTTCGGCGACTCCGACAAGGTGCGGGTTGGCGACTGGGTCATGGCGGTCGGCAATCCCTTCGGACTCGGCGGCACGGTGACGGCTGGGATCGTCTCGGCCCGGGGACGGGACATCAGCGGCGCCCTGGTCGACTTCCTCCAGATCGACGCCGCGATCAACCAGGGCAACTCCGGCGGCCCCGCGTTCAACGACGCCGGCGAGGTGGTCGGCATCAATACCGCCATCTTCACGCCCAACGGCGGCAGCGTCGGCATCGGCTTCGCCATCCCCTCCAAGATGGCGGCCCAGATCGTTGCCGACCTCAAGGAGGACGGCCGGGTCGAGCGCGGCTGGTTCGGCGTGCAGATTCAGCCGGTCACGCCGGAGATCGCCGAGGGCTTCGGCCTCGATGGCGCGCGCGGCGCCCTGATCGCCGCCGTCGAGCCGGACAGCCCCGCCGCGGCTTCCGGCGTCCGGGCGGGCGACGTGGTCCTGTCCTGGAACGGCGCCGAGGTTGAGGATCCGCGTGATCTGGCGCAACAGGTCGCGGCGACCGAGCCGGGCGATCGCGTCTCGGTCACGCTGTGGCGGGAGCGGTCGGAGAGCGAGCTCTCGGTCGAGACCGGCACCATGCCGATGCCCGAGCGGGTCGCCGCGGCGCCGGCCGTGGAGCAGCCCGCCGCCGAGGTCTCCAACGTTCCGGGCACCGGCCTCACCCTGGCCGAGCTGACGCCGGAGCTGCGCAGCCGCTATGCGGTCGATCCCAAGGTCTCCGGGGTCCTGATCACCGAGGTCGAGGCCGACTCGCCGGCAGGCGAGCAGGGCCTGCGGCGCGGCGATGTCATCCTCAGCGTGGATCTGGTTCCGGTCGCGAGCCTGGACCAGGCGGTCGCGCGTCTCGATGGTCTGCGCAACGCCGGCCGCGAGATCGTTCCCCTCATGGTCTCCCGCGAGGGCCGGCAGGGCTTCTACCCCTTGCGCCTAGCCGACGCCTGATAAGATCGGCAGAGCGCGCGCCCGGGCCGCAAGGAATGCGGCCCCGGCGCTTCTTGCCGTGTTAGAACGTCGGGACCGGCCAGGGCGCCGGGCTGCCGTCTGATCAAGAGGTCGCCGATCATGCGCATACTGCTCGTCGAGGACGACCAGGAGACCGCCGGCTTCGTTGCCAAGGGCCTCGGCGAATCCGGCTACCCCGTGGATCACGAGGCCGACGGCAAGGAGGGCCTGCTGCGAGCCCTCGGTGACGACTACGACGTCGCCATCGTCGACCGCATGCTCCCCTCCCTGGACGGCATTTCCCTGGTCGAGGCCCTGCGCAAGGCGGGCAAGACGACACCGGTTCTCTTCCTGAGCGCGCTGGGCGAGGTCGACGAGCGGGTGCGCGGCCTGCGCGCCGGCGGCGACGACTACCTGGTCAAGCCCTTCGCCTTCTCCGAGCTCCTGGCCCGGATCGAGGCGCTCCTGCGCCGGCCGGGCGAGACCGCCGCGACCACGGTCCTGCGGGAAGGCGACCTGGAAATGGATCTCCTGGCGCGGACGGTCAAGCGCGGCGGCGTCGAGATCCAGCTCCAGCCCCGCGAATTCAACCTGCTCGAATGCCTGTTGCGCAATGCCGGCCGCGTCGTCACCCGGACCATGCTGCTCGAGCAGGTCTGGGGCTACCACTTCGATCCCCAGACCAACGTGATCGACGTGCATATCTCCCGCCTGCGGCAGAAGATCGACCGCGGCTTCGACCGGCCGCTGCTGCAGACGGTGCGCGGCGCCGGGTACTCGCTTCGTGCCTCCTCCTGATACCCCCGCCGCCGGGGCGCCGCCGCGGTTGAGCGCGAACCGACCCAGGCTGTTCCGCTCGTCGATCTTCCGGCTGACCCTGGTCTATCTCTGTCTGTCCAGTGCCAGCGTCCTCGGCGTGGTGGGAACGATCTACTGGGTCGCCACCGGTTCGCTGACCCGCCAGATCGACGCCACCATCGACGCCGAGATCACCGCGCTGGCCGAACAGTTCGATCAGCGCGGCCTGCCCGGCCTGGTGCGCGCCATCGAGCGGCGCTCGGACCGGGCCCAGGGGATCGGCGGTCTCTACCTGCTGGCCGACGCCAGGCGGGTGCCGCTGGCCGGAAACCTTGACCGCTGGCCCGACATCGCGCCTGACGACCAGGGCTGGGTCACCTTTCCCCTGGACTACGCCTCGGCCGACGGGGGCGGGATAAACTTCGGCCGTGCCCGAGTTTTCCGCCTCGGCAGCTGGTTTCTCCTGGTTGGCCACGACGTGCGGGAACGGCTGCTGGTCTCGGCCCACATCCGGGAAACGCTGGTAATTGGGATCGTCCTGACCATCGGGCTGTCCCTGCTCGGCGGCATCCTGATGAGCCGGCGCCTGCTGGCGCGCATCGAGGCGATCAACCGGACCAGCCGCGAGATCATGGCCGGCGACCTGACCCGCCGCGTGCCGACCGGCGGCGGCAGCGACGAGTTCGACCAGCTGGCCGAGAACCTCAACGCCATGCTGGCCCGCATCGAGCAGCTCCTGAACAGCCTCAAGCAGGTCGGCGACAACATCGCGCACGATCTGCGCAGTCCGCTGACCCGCATGCGCGGGCGTCTCGAGGTCGCCCTCATGGGGGCCGGCGACCTCGAGGCGAGCCGGGTGGCGATCCGGGAGACCATCGCCGAGGCCGATCGCCTGCTGCAGATCTTCAACGCCCTGCTCGGCATCGCCCGGATCGAAGCGGGCGCGGCGCGGCGTGATTTCGCCCGCTTTCGTCTGGCGCCGCTGCTGACCGACGTGGCGGAGCTCTATGAACCCCTGGCCGAGGCGCGCGGACAGAGCCTGACCCTGACGATCGATCCCGAGGTGGCGGCGGATGCCGCCGTGCTCGGCGGCCGGGACCTCTTGTCCCAGGCGGTCGCCAACCTGGTCGACAACGCGATCAAGTTCACCCCCGGGGGCGGCGCGGTGACCGTGAGTCTGGCGCGGGAGGACGGCGGCTACGGCCTCGCCGTCGCCGACTCGGGGCCGGGGATCCCGGCGGCGCTGCGCGCCAGGGCGGTGGAGCGCTTCTACCGTCTGGAGAGCAGCCGCTCGACCGCGGGCTCGGGCCTCGGTCTCAGCCTGGTGGCCGCCGTAGCCGAGCTGCACGGCGGCCGTCTGGTCCTGGAGGACAACCGCCCGGGCCTGGTAGCACGCCTGACCCTGCCGGCGAACGGCGGGCCGCCCGGCTGAGGCGCGCTCAGCGCCGGCGCATGCTCGTCCGGCTCATGGCCGCGAGGTCCTGGTCCATGTGGTTGCGGATCATCTTGGCGGACAGCTGGCCGGTGCCGGTCACCGCGCCGCTGACCACGGGGACGGTCGGCCCCTGGTCGGACAGCGGCACCGCCGCGCTCTTGCCCATGCGGTAGATCGCGAAGACGCCGATCGCGAGATGAACCGACCCCAGGGTGACGAAGAAGCCGACCGAGCCCGCCGCCGCCATGACCGTCGCCGCCAGAGTCGGGCCGATGCTGGCGCCGATGCCGCCGATCAGGACCAGGGAACTGCTCGCCGCGACGATCTGCTTCGGCTCCAGATGGTCGTTGGCGTGCGCGATGCACAGCGAGTACATCGGCAGAGTCGTCCCGCCGAACAGGAAGACCGCTAGAAGCAGGGCGGCGTGCGACTGGCTCGACACCAGGATCGCGAGCGCCGCGGCGCCGGATGCCAGGAAGGTCACGATGGTCAGGACGTGGCGCCGGTCGAACCTGTCGGACAGGCGGCCGATCGGCCACTGGAAGAGAATGCCGCCGAGGATCGCCACGCCCATGAACAGCGAGACCTCTCTCACGGAGAGGCCGATACGCTCGGCGTAGACGGCGCCCATCCCGAACATGATGCCGTGCGCCATCCCGGTGGCGCCCGCGCCCAGAATGCCCAGCGGCGACATGCGGTAGAGCTCGATCAGGCTGACCTTGCTGGGAGCGTCGAAGGCCGGCGCCGGGCCGGCGGTCAGCGAGATCGGCACCAGGGCGAGCGAGACCAGGACGGAACTGAGCAAGAACAGCAGAATGCCCTCGGGGTTGGCCACGTTGAGCAGCAGCTGTCCGCACGCCAGGCCGCCGAGGATGGTCACCATGTAGAAAGACAGCAGCTGGCCGCGGGTCTCGTTGGTCGCGCGGTCGTTGATCCAGCTCTCGGCCACGATGTAGAGGCCGGCATAGCAGAAGCCGGTCAGGAGGCGCATCGCCGCCCAGGTCAGCGGCTCGACGAAGACTCCGTGAATCAGCGCCGAGATCGAGGCGAGCGACGCCAGCGCCGAGAACACACGCACGTGGCCGACGTTCTGCACGATCCGCGGAACCATGGTGGAGCCGGCCAGGAACCCCAGGAAGTAACAGGACATCACCAGGCCGGTGGTGCCCGTGGCGAAGCCTTCCGAGGCCGCGCGCAGGCCGAGCAGGCTGGCCTGCAGGCCGTTGCCGAGCATCATCAGGGCGATGCCCAGGAACAGGGCCCAGGACGTGAGAACCACAGACAGCATGACCGCCACACTCCACCAGGGTTTCGCGCGCTTATGCCACAGACTTGTGGCCGTGGAGAATGGCTCTTTTTGGGACCGTCATTAAAGCTGCGGCGGCGCGGCGCCCTCGACCTTCTGGATGGCGTCGAGATAGCGCCCGTGCCTCTGCCAGAAGGCCAGCACGTCGCGCGCGGCCTCGAGGTCGATCGCCTCGTAGCGCTCGAAGGCACGGGCCCCGCTCTCCGGATCCTCTGTGGCGCCGGGCCGGCCAAGCCAGAGCAGCCCGCGCAGGACCACGTACTCGGTGGCGGCGAGGTCGAGCGCCCGGCAGGCGATGGCGAAGTCGCCGTCGTCCTGCGCATAGAGGATGACCTGCATGCGGCGCGCGCCGATGCCCAGCAGGCGGGCGAAGAGCGCTTCGAACAGCGGCGCCTCGCCTCGGCGCAGGATCGCCGCGAGGCTGTCCGGGTCGATCTGGCTGCGAGTCAGGAGCTCATCGGCGAGCGCGCCCGCGGGCGCGGCGTCCTCGCCGGCGCGCTCCCTGCCGATCAGCTCGAGGGCCGCCGCCTCTAGTTCCTGGTCGATCTGGGCGGCGTCGATGTCGAAGCCGGTCAAGACGTAATGGCGGAGAGCGGCGGCGATGCGCCAGGCGAGCCGGGATTCCAGCGCCGGATCCAGATCTTCGCGGCACAGGACAGGGTCTTGAAAGCTGTCGAGCCGCCCGGCTTCATGGATCAGGTAGGCCTTGGCCGCCTCGGACACCTCGGGCTCGGCCCTGTGGAGCAGATCGCGCAAGGGGTCCTCGCGGCCGCCGTTCTCGCCGGCTCCGCCGAAGCAGGGCTGCGCCGCGGCCACCTGGTGCGCCATCAGGCGGTAGTAGATGGTCTCGATCAAGGCCTCGTCGGACAGCAGGGCGCGGCCCAGGAGCAGCGGCTTGGCGATCTCGACCGACGGGTCCGAGAGGCCCATCACCAGATCGCCCGGCACGCCAGGCCGCCCGGACAGGCTCTCGGCGAGCCGTCGGCGTAGCACCGTCTCAATGTCGCCGATCAGGTGGCTGAGGATCCCGTCGAACAGGGTCTTCTCGCGGTCTGTGAGGGCACTGGAGCCCCCTTCCAGGTGGCCCCTCACGGATTCCAGCAGCCCACGGCGGGCCGTCAGCGAGCGTTCCAGCGCTTCATCTCGCAGGGTCTGCGCGCCCTTCAATCGCTTCTGGCTTGCCATGAACAAAACTTTGAGTTGGACAGTCCGACAATTGCTACTTTTAGGTGTAAAGTCCGACCGAAATTCCCACTAGTGTGCTTTGATCTCCGCCGCGCCGCAAAGGAAATCCGGAACGCCGGCCGGAGCACAAGTTTTGTCCTGCAAAGTAAAAGTGTTGTTAAACCAAAATATTGAGACAAATCAGATCAACGCGACATTCGCGTGACGCGCGCATCCGCGTTCCACCGGTTTGGGCCGCGGGGTGAACTACTGGGGTGTCAGTTGGCGGCGGCGCCGGCCTGTTTGGCCAGGCCGGCGATTCTCCCTTCAATCAACGTCAGCAGCCCTTCCAGGCCTTCGCGCCTGATCGTCGAGGTGAACTCGGACCGCTTGGTGGCCAGCTCGCTGTACTTGGCATCGAGATAAACGTCGATCACCTTCCAATGGCCTGGATTGCCCGAGCGCCGCATCAGATAGTTGATTCCGACCGGCTCGCCGTCGGCCTTGATCAGATCGTTCAGCACCAAGATCGCCCCTCGGGGCTGCTCCTTAACGCCCTTGATCTCGAAACGCTCGCCGTTGTAGCCGTCAAAGCGGCTGGCGAAGCTCGCCACGCTGAGCCGCGTGAAGGCATCGACCAGGCGGCGCCGTTCCTCCGCGCTGAGGTTGCGCCAATAGCGGCCGACCGAGACCCGAGCCATGAAGGGGAAATCGAAGGTCTTGCGCAGGACCGGATCGAGCGATTCGTAGCGTCCGGCGTATCCCAACTCGTCGCTCCGGCGCATGGCCTCGAGCAGGGCGTCGTCCAGGGTCTGCGCCAGGACGCCGGGGTCCTCGGGTTCCGCCGCGCCCGACTCCCTCGGGCCGAGCGCGCTAAGGCCCGCCACGAGCAGGGCCGTGGCGGCGAGGGCGCCGATGACGCGTCTGGTCTGGAACCTGAGCATGCTCTGTCTCGGTGGCTTCTTGGAAAGGGCGCGGGGTTGTGGCGCGGCGGGCGCCGATAAACACTACGAACCATGGAGCGCCCGCGTCCCTCCTCAGCCCTATACAGCAAATTCGGCAATTGCATGACAACCGAAAAACGATCAGTCTCGCGCCTCGGCGGGCGACGAGGCGGCGTACACTTGGAACGGGAGAGGCCATGACGACCCTGGTCACCGGCGCGACGGGATTTGTCGGCGCCGCGGTCGTGCGCCATCTGCTCGAGCGGGGCGAAACCGTCCGGGTCTTCACCCGCGAGAACAGCGACCGGCGCAACATCGAAGGCTTGAACGTCGAGATCGCGACCGGCGACCTGCGCGACCGCGCGGCGCTCGCCCGCGCCGTCCAGGGCTGCACTGCGCTCTATCACGTCGCGGCCGACTACCGCCTCTGGGTGCCGGACCCCGACGAGATCTATCGCATCAACGTGGAGGGCAGCCGCGACCTCCTGCTGGCGGCCGCCGATGCCGGCGTCGAGCGCATGGTCTATACCAGCAGCGTGGCGGTGCTCGGGCTCAACCGCGACGGCACGCCCTCGGACGAGCAGACCCCGGTGGCCCTCGAGCACATGATCGGCCACTACAAGCGTTCGAAGTTCCTGGCCGAGGAGGCGGTCCGCCAGCTGATCGTCGAGGAGGACCTGCCGATCGTGATCGTCAATCCCTCGACCCCGATCGGTCCGCGCGACGTCAAGCCGACGCCGACCGGCCGCATGATCGTGGAGGCGGCAGCCGGGCGCATGCCGGCCTTCGTCGACACCGGTCTGAACATCGTGCACGTCGACGATGTCGCCCGCGGCCACCTGCTCGCCTTCGCGAAGGGGCTCCCGGGAGAGCGCTATGTCCTGGGCGGCTCGGACATGACCCTGGCGGAGATCCTGGCCGAGATCGCGGCCCTGGTCGGCCGCAAGGCTCCCAAGGTCAAGCTGCCGCACGACCTGATCATGCCGCTCGCCTACGGCGCAGAGGCCTGGGCCCGTCTGCGCGGCAAGGGCGAGCCCTTCGCCACCGTCGACGGCATCCGAATGGCGAAGAAGCTCATGTACTTCTCCAGCCGCAAGGCAGAGCGGGAGCTCGGCTACGAGAGCCGGCCCCCGGTCGAGGCGATACGCGACGCGGTCGACTGGTTCCGGGCCGGCGGCTACCTCGATTAGGCTCTGAAACAGATCGCGCGACCCGCTCCTGGGGCGCCCACGCGTTCGTGATGTGCCATTTCTGTAACCGGCGCACGAAGCCCCTTGGCTCCACCGCCCAAAGGCGATAGGGATAGGCCTTTCCGGCTGTCCCCAGTTCGATCGTCAATAGAAAACAAAGAGGAGCGCCCCGGTGGCCGTCCCCGTGAAGCAACAGTTCAAGGTTGGCGCCTACATCATGAAGCAGCGCCTCGCCCGGCGCGAGCGCTATCCGCTGGTTCTGATGCTGGAGCCCCTGTTCCGGTGCAATCTGGCCTGCCCCGGCTGCGGCAAGATCGACTACCCGGACGCCATCCTGAACAAGCGCCTGTCGGTCGAGGAGTGCATCGAGGCGGTCGAGGAGTGCGGCGCGCCCATCGTCTCGATCCCGGGTGGCGAACCGCTGCTCCATAAGGAGATCGGGACCATCGTGGAGGAGATCGTCAAGCGTAAGCGCTTCGTCTATCTCTGCACCAACGCGCTCCTGCTGGAAAAGAAGCTGCACCTCTTCAAGCCCAGCACATACCTGACCTTCTCGGTCCACCTGGACGGCCTGGAGGAGGAGCACGACCGGGCGGTCGACCAGAAGGGCGTGTTCAAGCGCGCCATCAAGGCGATCGAGGCGGTGCGCGAGAAGGGCTTCCGAGTCAACATCAACTGCACGCTTTTCAACAACGCCGAGGCCGACCAGGTCGCCGAGTTCTTCGACTTCGCCACCAGCCTCGGCGTCGAGGGCATCACGGTATCGCCCGGCTACGCCTACGAGCGCGCGCCTGATCAGCAGCATTTCCTGACCCGGCAGCACACCAAGAACCTGTTCCGCGACGTCTTCCGCCGCGGCAAGGGCAAGAAGTGGAAGTTCAGCCAGTCGACCCTGTTCCTGGACTTCCTGGCCGGTAACCAGACCTACCGCTGCACGCCCTGGAGCAACCCGACGCGCAACATCTTCGGCTGGCAGCGGCCCTGCTACTTGCTCAACGAAGGCTACGCCAAGACCTTCACCGAGCTGATGGAGGAAACCGCCTGGGACGCCTACGGCACGGGCAACTATGAAAAGTGCGCCGACTGCATGGTGCACTGCGGCTACGAGGGCACGGCGGTTGCCGACACGGTCAAGAACCCGCTGAAAGCGCTCAAGACCTGGGTCGGCGGCATCGAGACCGAGGCGCCCATGGCGCCGGAGATCGCTCTCGACAAGCAACGCCCGGCGGACTTCGTCTTCGACTCGCTAGTCGACGACGCCGTTTCCAAGATGCACGACGCGGCGGAGTAGCGCCTCAGGTCTCTCCCGGATCGCCGGCCAGCGCCGGCCCCAGACAGTCGAGCGCGCGCGCCAAGGCGGCGAGTGCGGCCTCGGACTCGCGTCTAAGCCTCAGCAGCGCGCCGATATGCCAGGGCGCCAGTGCGAGGCGCGCGAGCACGAGCCCGACGCGCGGCCGTCCGTCGACGGCGATGCTGTCCTCGACCAGGGCCGGCAGCGCCCGTTCGGCCGGGTCGGCCACCGCCCGCAGGATCAGGAAAGGCAAGCCGGCGGCCGCGGCGACGCGGCCCACCGCGTGGCTCTCCATGTCGACCGCCCGGGCGTCCCTTTCCCGGTGCAGGGCCAGCTTTTCGTGGACGCTCGAAACCGCGCTGTCGCACCCGGCGAGCGCGCCGCCGACCGGCGTCAGCCCGCCCGCCTCGGCCCGGCGGAGCACGGCCTGGCGCCAGGCCTCGTCGATCGCGATCGATGTCCCGTCCGGCGCGACGACGAGCTCCGGGATCAGCAGGTCGCCCGGCCTGAGCGCGGGATCCAATCCTCCGGCGACACCGAACGAGACCAGGGCAGTGGCGCCCTCGGCGACCAGGGTTTCGGCGGCCACGGCCGCCCGCACGCTATCAGCGCCGGCGCAGGAGGCCCGGATCCCCGATTGCTTGTCGAATCGTGTCAGGAGTGCCGCTTCCGCGGCCAGCCCGGTAACGAAGCCGACACCGGTCACATGCCGAAGCCGACCTTGCGATCGTTGCTGGCCATCAGGTTGCGGTAGCGGGCGAGGGCCCAGAGCGGGAAATAGGCGCTGTAGCCGTCGTAGCGCAGATAGAAGACCCGCGGGAAACCGATTCCGGTATAGAGCCGTTCTTCCCACTTGGCGCCGTCGCGCGGCGCCGCCTCCAGGTAGCCGACGCCGTCGGCCACGGCCTCGCTGTCCGTCTCGCCGGCCGCCATCAGGCCGAGCAGCGCCCAGGCGGTCTGCGACGGCGTGCTGCCCTTGGCCTCGCCGCGCCGCTCGTGCCAGTAGGTGGCGCAGTCCTCGCCCCAGCCGCCGTCTCCCTGCTGGAAGGCCTTCAGCCAGTCGACCCCCTTGCGGATGTAGGGCGCGGACGGGTCCTCGCCGACCGCGTTCATGGCGGACAGCGCGGACCAGGTGCCGTAGACGTAGTTCACGCCCCAGCGGCCGTGCCACGAGCCGTCCGCCTCCTGCTCCGCCTTGATGAAGCCGATCGCCTTCTTGACCGCCGGGTGTTCGTTCTCGTAGCCGAGCTGGGCCAGCATCGACAGGCAGCGGGCCGAGACGTCCACGGTCGGCGGATCGAGCAGGGCGCCGTGGTCGGCGAAGGGAATGTGGTTCAGGTAGCTGTACTGGTTCTCCGGATCGAACGAGCCCCAGCCGCCGTTGCTGCTCTGCATGCCGATGATCCAGTGGGTCGCGCGCTCGATCGCCGGCTGGCAGCGCGGGTCCCCGGTGCGGTCCAGGGCCATGACCACGACCGCCGTGTCGTCGACGTCGGGGTAGTGGTCGTTGCGGTACTGGAAGGCCCAGCCGCTCGGCTTGAGGCCGGGCCGGCGCCAGACCCAGTCGCCGTAGGTGCCGGTGATCTCTCGCTCCAGCAACCAGTCGATCGCCTTCTGGATGACCGGACCCTTGGGGTCCTCGTTGGCCTCGAGCAGGGCGTGCAGTGCCAGGCAGGTGTCCCAGATCGGCGACAGGCAGGGCTGGCAATAGGCCTGGTCCCCATGGATCTTCAGGAGCTTGTCGACCGCCTGGCGGGCGACGCGGAAGCTCTCGTCGTCGCGCGGCGTGCCGAGCGCCTCGTAGGCCATGACGGCGTTGGCCATGGCCGGGAAGATGCCGCCCAGGCCGTCCTCGCCGTTGAGGCGGGGACCGATGAAGTCCAGCGCCTTGCGGATCGCCTTCTCGCGCTGCTTCTTCGGGAAGCTCGGCTCGATCGAGCGCAGCACCCGGTCCAGACTGGCGAAGGCCGCGCCTAGGGCGGTGCCGGTCGCGTTCATCGGGAACTCGGTCTGCTCCGGCGGCTCCAGGAAGAGCTCGCGGACATCGACCTTGAGGGGGTTCTTCGCCCTCGGCTTGAGCGCCATGAGGATCAGCAGCGGCACGATCACGGTGCGCGACCAGTAGGAAACCTTCTCGAGGTGGAAGGGGAACCAGCGCGGCAGCAGGGTGATCTCGACCGGCATGACCGGGACGGCGCGCCAGGGCACCTGTTCGAAGAGGGCCAGCGCGATCCGGGTGAAGACGTTGCACTGGGCCGCGCCGCCGCGCTTCAGCACCGCCTCCCGGGCCCGCGCCATGTGCGGCGCATCGGGATCGTCGCCGGCCAACTTCAATGCGTAGTAGGCCTTGATGGTGGCGCTGATGTCCATCTCGCCGCCGTGGAACAGCGGCCAGCCGCCGTGCTCGGCCTGGCGGTCGCGCAGATAATTGGCAATCTTCGGCTGTATGTCGTCGACGAACTCGCTCTTGAGATCGCCGAGGAAATGCTGCAGCAGCACGTATTCCGCGGGAATAGTGGCGTCCGCTTCGAACTCGAAGACCCAGTGACCGTCGTCTTGCTGCCGCGCCTTCAGCGCTTCGCGACTATCGAGAATCAGGGCATCCAGTTCACCTCCGAAACCGGAATCAGCCACCAACACGCTCATTCTTCGCCCTCGTCTGTATGATTGGTCCGCCGGGTCCCCTGTTCGTCCCCCGGCCGGCCCCCAGGAAAGGTGTGCACTACTGACTTACCTTTGCGCAAACTAATCGCTGTTAGCAGGCGTTTCAAGCCGGGGCCAGTAACCTTCTTGTGTCACGGTATCCAAGCCTTTGTCACAAAGGCCAGAAACCGTCTCGATCGCTGTCGCGAGCAAGCCCCCCGGAGCGGCTTCGCCGTCGCGATTCAACCCTGGGTCTTCCCCGGCCCGTCGTTCGGCGGCGAAGACTCGGCCGGGTTCAGGCGTCCGGGCCGAGCATCAGCGCCGCCGCCGCCCGGCCCGAGCGCACGGCGCCCTCGATGGTTGCGGGATAGCCGGTGTCAGTCCAGTCGCCGGCGAGCAGCAGGTTGCTCCACGAGGTCCTGGGCGCCGCCCGGCGCTTCAGGGCCTTCGGCGTCTGGGCGAAGGTGGCGCGCTTCTCCTTGATCACGCGCACGATCGGCCTCTCGCCCGGATCGAGCGCGAAGGCGCGGGCCGTGTCGTGCCACATCTTCTCGGCGACCGATTCGTTCGATTCCTCGGCCAGCGCCTCGGCGGCGCTCACGGTCAGACTGGCGATATCGTCGCGCAGGAAGATCCAATCGGCGTGGCCCCCGACCAGCCCGACGAAGGGAAGGTCGGGCGGCAGGCGGGGCGGCCGGGGCAGGCGAATGTGGGCGTTGACGATCGGCCGGCTGTCTTCCGGCACGGGCAGATCGGGCAGCAGGTCGCCGGTGACCGCCGGCGGCAAAGCGAGGACCACGGCATCCTCCGCGACCAGCGGAACCGTCCCCGACGAGAAGTGCAGCTTCTCCGCGCGTTCCGCGCCGAGGTCGATGGCCCGCAGGCGGTCGTTGAAACTGATCTCGGCGCCGGCCTCGCGCAGCCGCTCCAGGGCCGGCTCCACCAGGCCGGGGCCGAGGCCCTCGCGGGCGATCAGCGGGCGGCAGGCCTTCTCGCCCTTGGCGAAGCTCTCCTTGACGACCAGCCAGAGCATGCGGGCGGAGGCTTCGTGCGGTCCCGTATTGAGCGCCGCCACCGTCAGCGGCACCCAGAAGCGTTCCCACAGGGGGTCGTCCGAGCGGAGACACTGCGCGACGGTATCCTCCTCACCGGCGAAGGCGAGACGCAGGCCGGCCAGGTAGGCGGTCAGCCGCGTGCCGGGAATGCGCTTGCGGCGGTCCAGGACCCACCAGGGGATCGCGCCGGCGCTGGGCTCCAGGGTCCAACGCTCGCCGGTCTCGAGGTCGACGAAGGGGAAGGCCGCGCGCGACGGGCCGACGAAGCGGTCGCGGGCGCCGATCTCGTCCAGATAGGAAAGCGCCGCCTCGTTGGCGCTGAGCAGGATGTGGTTGCCGTTGTCGATCAGGCAGCCGAGCTTGGCGTCGACGAAGGACCGGCAGCGTCCGCCGGCCCGTGCCGCCGCCTCGTGCAGCGCCACCCGCCGGCCGGCCTTGGCGAGGCGCAGGGCGGCGGCGAGTCCGGCGAGGCCGGCGCCCACGACATGAACCGTGCTCACGGCACGCAAAGTGCTGCGGGAGACGACAAGACTAGACCAGGCCGTAGCGCAGCGCGATCCAGAGCTTCTCCGCCCGGGACACCTTGACCGGCGTGCGGGGCCGGTCCCAGCCGCGCCGCTCGAGCCGGTCGAGTATGCGTTCGTAGACCTGCATCATCAGGACGCAGGGCTTGAGCGGCCGGCGGTCGCAGCGCGCCATGAGCCGGCGCGTGCGCTCGAAGCGCTCGCGCGCCATGGCGGCCATTTCCACGGAGACCGGCACCAGCCCCGGATGACGCAGGACCGCCGCCGGCTCCAGGCCGTGCGCGCCGGCGGCCTCCAGGCTCTCCTGCGGCAGGTAGAGCCGGCCGCGGTCGGCGTCC
>JAAUYK010017411.1_pt1 | contig 15886 bp, 10 predicted proteins | sample 7278021 | NCBI WGS metagenome assembly JAAUYK01 (sample SAMN14350223, study PRJNA611818) | marine sediment metagenome | isolation source: surface marine sediment (1.8m) | place: French Polynesia: Moorea | collected 2018-08
AGCTGACCAACGGCTGCCACCTCCACGAAAGTTTTCGACATGTTTGCCGCAGGCAGTCAGACGCAAGAAATCGTCGTTCCAGTTGTCCGAGCGACCGACCGACCAACCGACCGACGCGTGCAGCATAAAAACTCGTCCTGTCCGGCCGGCCGGCCGGCCGGCCAACATGCAGACGTATACCCTAGATGGAGCGAGGAAGAGCTATCTGGCCGGCTGGCTGGCTGGCTGGCTTTCGGACTCGCCTTTGACATGGCAAATTTATGTTCCCTCAGAGCGCCATCTCAATGGTCGCTCGCTCGCTCGCTCGAGCAATGTGCGTACGTACCGCGAACCGCCCACCAGGATAGAAAGCCACCAGAGCGAGATTCCCTCGAATACTATATAGATATGTAGGCAGTGACTTGCAGCACGATAGTTGGCTGCATGGCTCAGTCGTCGTTATTTGCGAAGGAGAGGCATGAATTTCGCGATCTTAATGGGGTCTGTCCCGAAGTCTGCTGCTGGTGGGGTCGGTCATCGCTTCCAAGGTGCATTTCTCATCGCTCGTAAATTCAGCCTGACCAGATGTATACGTATTTTTGGGTTGTCGATCCTTACGTCCTTGTATCTACTACTAGAGCTACTTGCGTAGTACATGATGTCTTTTTTTCGGTAGCGAAGAACGCGGTTCGGCTCATGCGATCGTTCTCAACTCAAGACGGCCGGCCGTACCTCCAGTAGATACGTTTTACTTTCTTTGGACGAAGCGAGCGGCCGGCTGATAAATTATTCTGGCGGACAGACAGGCGGCCGAGAGCTGGGAGAAAAATGTAAGGACTCTTTTGTTTCTCCGCGCTCCATTGTGAGTGTGAAGCCCGCCAAGCTACCCTCACCAGCCAGCGGAGAGGGGCCGGAGTTATTTTTCTCTCACTCGTTCGTCGCGTCCGTCCCTCCGTCCGCGTCCGCCCGGCCTTCACTTCCTCCCTTTCTTCCGGCGCGAGCTGCTGCTTCGCACGAAATTGGGATAAGTCGGCCTGAACTGGGTAGGCAATATAGAACTCTTCCCAAAGACACTGACAAACCCCTACCTAGAGGAACCGGCAATGGGTCTAAGCCACGTGTGACGATGAATATTGAATATTATGCGGCCTAGCTGTGGGTCCCCTGCTCAGACGGGTATAAGAGGGGTCTTGCTATCGCTTGTTCCACATCCTCTTCACTCACAAAAGCCGGTGCTCGGCTCGCTAGCTCGCTCCTCCTCCTCTTTCCCGGCGCGGCGGTGTTGGCGACGTACGGCGGCAGCTGGTATCCGAGAAAGATTGAATGAAAGAGGAGGGTGGCTAGAGGGACGGACGGACGGATGGACGGAAGGGAACGAGCTCGGCCGGAGGGAATAGAAAGGAAAAGGGACGGAGCTGGCTGGGAGCGAACGAACGAACGAACGAACGAGCAAAGGCCGGACATAGTCACAGATGGCTTTCTAAGCCGAGAATCTAATCCGAGCTAGGATATTAAACATGTGAGAGGATGACTGAAGAAGTGATCCAGGTTTTGCGGCTACTGGGTTAAAACTGGATAAGTGACCGAGTTAAAACCTACTTGATGAAGGCCATGCTCGAGAGGGAAAAGCGTTCGACCTTCGATCGTTCTTCAGTAGACCGTCAAGCGTTCGCTCGACTCTTCGATCCTCCACGTTGCTCGCTCATGATTCTTCGACTAATGAAAGTCCTCGTTCCCTCTCTCTCTCTCTCTCTCTCACTCTCTCTATCTCTCTCTCTCTCTCTCTCTCAGTCGCAGTCGCTTCGGCCGTCAGCCGATGGGTCCGGTGACGCACGAGTGGCCAGCAGAATTGATTTTCGTCGCCCGAGCAATCTGCGACTACGTGCCCAGACGGACCAACGATCGAACGAACGAGAGGGCGGACGAAGCGAACGCTTTCTGTTGATTCTGCTTCAGCTCGATCATTCCTTCCGAATGAGGATAAATCTAGTAAATCTAGTAGCGCCTACCCCATGGGGCAACAAAAGAATAATTCCACGATTGATATAGGGACAGGTTGCGGCCGGAAAAGTGAAGTGGATCATAATCTGACAGCTCCGCGTGTCGCGACAGACCGATTCAACTTTTTTACGTCTCTCCGTTTCAGACCGATTCCGACTGACTTGAGCGAGGATGCCGCCACCGTTTTTCGCTGCTGGCTGCCAGACGTAGCGACGAAATGCGCAGCTAGGACATTTTAAGGAAAAGACAGACGGCTGTCTTCCTGGTTCTCGATCGTTCCCTCTCGCCCACGCCCACGCCCGCCGCTCGCCTCTCCGATGACGCTCCAGAGCGACGACGGAGGAGGCGAGGGCGAGGGTGGCGGCCATGGATCCTCAACGAAAGACAAAGCTCAGCAGCAGCCTGGCGCCGCCGTCGAATCCTCTGGAAGAAGTGGACAAGTGTCCCCTTCCACGGCGATCTTGCCTCCTCCTACCCCGGAGGCGGCGGCAGCTGAGCCTCGACAGCCGTGCGTCGCCGGGGCGCAATCGAAATATCGCCTGCAGAGTCAGCAATTTCTGCTAACACCGAGGCAGCAGCTGCAGAAGGTAAGTGCATGATCGAGAATTGCGAAGCCAGCGGATTTTGTCCAGAGAGCTAGCTAGGGCGTCTAGGGAGGGTTGATCAGTTTGATAGCACTTTTGCTTCGTAGGATGATGCTATTGCTAAATGTGCTCATAATCGCAGCTATACTACATGTGATGATACTCTATTGAAGGCGCTTATAGGTAAATAACCCAATACGAATTTTAGTTACTACACTGAAGCGGTACTGTACTGCTACAAGTTAAAAATGCTATACTATAGTTAATACTGTTCATTTTACCCCTTGAAATTATTGACAGGCATTGCAAGGCGCCCCGCAGCCCCTGTTATTCTGTCCGTCTGCGTAGCGAAAGCGGCAGGATGGGCGATTGAAAGCGTAGAAGAGAGGGAGGAGGAGGAGGAGGAGGAGGAGGAGAGGATCATGCTGGCTTAGACACAAAGTAGACATTGAGGACGACGCCGAGAGGGAAAGAGGAAGGGAGGACCGAGGCGCTGGATCGTCTTCACCATAGAAAGGAACTGGTAGGAGCTAGGAGAGGCTCGGGGGCCCTAAAAGAAGAAAAGAGAATAGATTCGCGATCGAGCGAGCGTGTGAGGATAAAAGGGATAGCAGACGCTATCTTGATCTCAGCTCGATCCTCATTCTCCTCTCGCTCGCTTACTCGCTCGCTCGTCCGCTAACTGATCGGAGGCTTGCGTACACCCAGCCGATCGACGCGGACACCGGATCGTGACGGACGGTCGTTCGGTGAATAGGGCAAAAATTTGATAGTTTGGCGATCGATCGCAGTCGAAATTTGAGGCATATGTGTAACAGGTAATGCATGTAAGATCATCGGATTGCAGGGAAATAGTTGTCTACTGTGGGTTCTGAAAAGAACTCTAGTGGTTGGGGCTCTACTATAGCTGCGGCCTGCCTGCCTGCGATCGAGGGAAGGAAGGACCCTGAGTACTCCGGCCGAGTGCCGCGTAATCCCTCCCTCAAAGTCTGTCCGCCCGTCCGCTGACACACTCAAAGCACTAGCTGCATATTGCAAAACAGAGCTCAAATTCGGTAGCGGGCGGCGGCCGACCGACTGAGTGGGTAAGCGAGCGGCGAGTGAGTGCGTGAGAGAATGGAAAAGCGTGCGGAGCTGGCTCGCTGGCTGGTTAGCGCACGTACGGCTCCCTTTATCAAACAACTTGCCTGAAAACTCCGCGGCCGGGCCTCCTGCCACAAGCAGCTGCTTCGCCAACTTTTGCCTATCTATCATTCAAGGCGATTTCTAAGGAAGCGCAAGGAGGAAAGAAGAGCTAGAGAAGGCGTCGAAAAAAAATTAAGAGCTGATGGCAGTTATAAAATTTGGAAAGTAGTCGGCAGATCGACAGACAAATAAAAGAATTTAAGTCAATTCCACTAGCTCTCTTACTATCCAGGGGGATTTTTGCACAGCTCCGCGGAATTCAACTTGCTCGTTCGTTCGTTCGGTCGGTCGCTTGCTGGGGGGTTTAAACACGTCCACAGTGCGCACATTTCTTGCAGCCGCGGCGCGGACTCCTCTGTTTCTGCGGAGTCGAGCTGGCTGGCTGGCCCTCTCCATCTCAGCCAGTCCTCTTCCGGCCTTTTCCTCCGACGGCTAGCAGTGTAGTGTAGTACGTCCCTCCTTTCTGTAGTAGAGACAGAGAGCGAGCGAGCAAGCGAGCAACTCAGCAGCAAGTGCGGGTGGGCAGACCGTGGCCCATAACAGTTGGCTGACTCTCGATCCGCCCGGCTTGTAAAGTAGGTCAAGAAAATTGCAGACACGCGCATTTCGCCTATTACTGCATGCGCGCACTTCAATGTTACGTGTATTCTACGGGGACCAACTGTGACTACTTAATTCGCCCAGCTAGACTTCTTGTGTAGCTAGGTCTAATGACTGCCGGCGTACTTTTTCCTCCCCCCATTTCACGCACTCATCTCGACCGTCGTCATAAGCCGTTTCCTTAACTGCTATTGCTGCAGCCAGCGACGAGCTAGCTAGGGCCTCCATGAATTGGGAGGGAGGGAGGAACTAGCCGACGCGACAGACGAGAGAGAGAGAGAGAGAGAGAGAGAGAGAGAGAGAGAGAGAGAGAGAGGGAGGGAGGCTAAAAGAAGTTGAGAGAGAAAAAAGAGCTCGAGCTCTGCTCTCGAGACGCAGGCCGAGTTAATGTCTGGCGGTGGCGCACTTTTGGACAGAGAATGAGAAGAAGACATAGCCAGGAGAGAGAGAGAGAGAGAGAGAGAGAGAGACTATCTCTTCTAGCTGCCCTTTATGTTGGCGTGTTTCAACTCACTGCCATTATTTCAGTGCATGGCCCGTCTTAGTTCCTGCAACACTCAGCTAGCACGCGTACGCGTACGTGCATTAGGGAAACTCGATCTAGCTATCCATCGCCATCGCTTCATTCACCTGGCCTGTCGGCCACACAGGTTTTTTTTCTCTCGGATTAAGAAATCTACGTGCCGGTTTTTGCCCCTACCCTATTACGGCCCAACTCTCTCTCTCTCTCTCTCTTGTCTTTCTCTTTTGCCCGACAGCCAGCCTCTAGCTCTAATGGCGATTGCTGTTATAGAACTACACCATTTCGAACAATGTTGGCTGAATTTTGGTGCGCATTAGGTGCCGTAACACTGCCTGCCCTATATGGCACTGCTGTGCCAGTTACGGCGTCAGAGGCAGGGGAAAAAACAGAACGAAGTCGGTTGGATATCTATCCATTCCATCGGACCGCCCGCTGGCCGCCATGGCAGACTTTCGCTGACCGCCGATACTACTAGCTGTTGTTGCTGCAAGGGTCGAACTTACTTGTGTAGGTAATGTACCTTATAAAACAAGAAGGGAGATGAAAACAGTATTTTACGTCAAAGTCACCTTGAATCGCGTCACCTGTGGGCACGACTTGCATCCCCTTAATCTTAACAAGCAAGTATCGTGGCTCCTAAGGCCGCACGTACGGGACGAGAATAGCTAGCGGTGCTCTCTCCTCCCTCCTTCCCTCCTGTACTGCAGGACGGACAGGGCAGGGCAACGAAGTGAGACGGTAGCTAGGTAGGTCCGTCCGAGAAGACGCGGACGGATGGAGGCAGCTAGAGGCCGCGCGTGCGTTGTTGAGCCGACTGCGGCCCGTCCGTCCGCCTGCCCGAAAAGGAGCTGGAAGCAAGTGGGGCTAAAAGCAATCCGGGTGGGTTTCGAAGGAAGCAGCTCAAAATCGCCAAGCTCGAGAATTGCAAATGGAAAAGGAGTTGGTTGAGGCCGACCGATCGAGACGCCGCCGCGCTGGCTGCTCGAACACTCAAGGCACATGCGGACAGCTATAGGCTGTGGTTGCCACCGCATTCTAATAATAGAAGCGACAGTAACCACGTCGTAGTATTTCATTCAATTCTGCAATAAATACTGCAGTTGTAATAGTCTGTTTTCGATAACTATGTAGCCTGAAAGTGTCATCACCGCTGCTCCTTCTTCTTTTTGCCCCGTCCGCGTCCGTCCGTCGATCTCCTTCTGCATGCGTACTACATTGGCATATTCGCTACTCGGTCGGTCGGTCGGTCGGTCGGCCGTGGGAGCGAGCGAGCGAGCGGACTTGCCGAAGCGCCTCGCCTCGCCTCGCCTCGCCTCGCCTCGACTCCGACACCACTGCTAGCTGTTGCCACTCTCGCCAAAACTTTTTCTTCCCTGACGAGTTCTCCCGCTAGCTCGCGCACATTATTTTCCAGGCCGGGCGCCGCGCCGGCACCGACCACTTTCCCCCCAGATAAAAGATACACAACGTACGGCGTGCTGTGGTACGTATACTACGTACCAAGTTTCTGATTACTGATAAACATGTTCAACTCGCCTGCTGCGTACTACTGCTGAATTAGCACTCTCATTCCTTCTTTCTAACTTAATTAACAGCTGGGACTATAGTTCTGAAGGTAAAAGGATCGTAATTACTGCAATGCTGCCTTCATCCTTGACATAGCTCAGTCAGCACTTCTGCGTTCGCTGGCCTGCATGAAAATCAATGTGCGCAGGAAGGCACGGTGCGACGAATAGAAATAGGCACTTGATGCCCCCTCCCTCTCCTTTATAGTTGATGCCTGCCAAGCATGCAATACTAACACTTGGATGAGCCTTGCTCGGGAGGGCAAACAATCATAGGAAGCCGGTCTAGCTAAGAAAGAGCTGGCTAGCTAGGGAGAGGAGATCGAGCAGCCAGCCAGGCAGCCGTCCATGCATGCGCGCACGCACTGCACTGTGAGCTGTTCGTCCGGTGGGTACGTGTTCGTAGGCGAGCGAGCGCGAGCGCGAGCGGGCGCTATATGTACGTAGAGGCGGCAGCCAGCCGGCACTGACAACAGCCCAAGCATAAATTAATAGCTTGCTTGCTTTGCTTGCTCGCTACGTACGCGTACGCACTGAACACCCGCGCCTACTGTACTCCCTCGCCCGCTCGATCGCTTGAACGCCTATCTGGTCGCATGCGCTCTTATTCGTCTGCGCATCCTTGACGCCCTTATTCAGAGATGAAAGTCCAACTGCGAATTCAAATTTCCATTCCCTTGGCATAAGAAGTGAGTGCTGATACATTCATATGGATAATACGTACAGTGTAGTACACTCTGTGTATGGACATGTTGCGCCATCGAACTTCGCCAGGTCAGACTAAATTCTCAATCCGGGCTTATCCGTCGCCCAGAGTGCCTCATGAGCCCAACATTGTTACGTGCGTTCCACGCGCTGTGGATATCTTAGCTTTTTCCTTGCTAGTGGCCGGGAGATCTGGCCAGCTTGCAACGTTCCTCGATCTCAGCCAGCTCCGCGTCCGTCCGTCCGTCCGTCCGTCCGTCCGTCCGTCTGCATGAGAGCGCAGTGAGATCGAGCTAGCTGGAGATCTAGGGAACGCGGACGCCTCTCTCACTCACTGAGTGACTGACTGACTCAGATGGTCGAAGGAAGGAACAATAAGGAAACTTTTTTTCTGGCCTATCCCCTAGCTCGGTCCACTCGATCGCTCCCTCCCTCCCTCCGCCGACTGACTGACTGGCCAAACAGCCGAGTTTCCCAACGTACGCGTTCTCGCACTAGCTCCATTTCAAGCATCTTAATCTTTTCTCTTTCAGGACGTCACCTCGGTCGCTACCGGCAGAAAAGGAGCTGAAGGAGAAATACTAGGGAGAGCGGCGGGAGGCGCTGCTAAAAGGCGGTCGGCTGCCAACAGCGGCATCATCACTGCCCTCAAAAATTGCCCTGCAGGCATCGTCGCAAATGGCACAGATTCGCAGCCGTCTCCAGGACACCCGGGTGCGTCCATGCCGCTGGCCGCCGGCGACAGTGACGGCGGCGACGGCGACGGCGACGGCAGTAAGGAGGAATGCCAGGCTAACGGAAGTCGACGGCTGATCAAGAGCAGCGAGGCCGCCTCCAACGCCGCCGTCAGCGGCCAGAGGGAAACCAAGACCTTTCCTTTTCCTTGTGCGACCGTCAAGGCGCAGACGGCTAATTACCGCGGTGGTAATTACGGCGGCAGCGCAGAGCCGCGTGCCGTAGCAGGTGAGAGCAGAGACATTAATCTTCCATTTTTGTCGCACATGCAGAGCTCGCATTTACCGTGTGTGCCACGACGTATTTAGTAATGAAGCAAAACAGATACACGTAGAATGCTCATTCATCGGACGTTCTTTTCCTTCCTCTTTCATTTCAGCCTCCTCTCACCCGAATACTGCTCCCAAAAGGTCTCCTCCTCCTCCTCCTCCCCCCACTACTGGCACGTCGTTGACGTCTACTGCAGCTGCGGATGATTTAGAAGAGCGTCCGGCGTCGGCGCCTCTGGGGCCGCATCAGGCGGCGGCAGTAACTACTCCAGCAGCCGACGCACCCAATAGCAATGCGGTCCCGAGGTCGCTCTCGCCTTCGCCGCCGACTGCAACGACCATCACGAGGAGTAAATCCGGAGGCGGCGGCGGCGGCGGCGGCATCGGGAGGCAAAGACGATACAATGCATCGGCGACGACGGCAACGGCTCCAATCGCAACCCGGTCTGTTGCCGCCGCTGCCGCCGCCGCTGCCGCCGCCGTTGCAACTGCCTCAGTAGTTGGTTCCCCGACTTGCGACACCGCCTCGTCGTCTCAGAAACACCGTCAGATCCTCTGCCACTTTCTCGGTTCGGCCGACATCAGGTGGTTGTCCGACGTGGAGATCATCTGTTCGGACGGCTCGCTAAGGTCGCACAGACTCGTGCTTGCGGCAGCCTCGCCCAATTTTCTCAAGAACTTGTTTGAAGACGTGGACTGCGCGTCCGACATGGCCACGCTTGTCTGCCCCGACGTGACCATCTCGGAGATGGCCCGAGTCCTCTGCCTCGTCTACAGGGGAGAGGCGATTCTCGAGAGCAGCGTGGACGCGGCCAAGTACCACAACTGTCTCAAGCTGATCACCTGCCTGGGCATTCCCATAGAGGACTTTGTCGTCGGTACGAGAAACTCACCGGGCGCTGGCAGGCCGGACCCGACAGAGCAGCACCAGGAGATTATACGGCGGCACTTAGGTCACTTGAAACATCCCTCAACGTCGGAGGCCCCGACCGCGCCCGTAACCTCGGTGGTCACGGCCACCGCCAGGAAACGGAGAAGAAGGAAGTCCAGCAGCCATCAGGGGAACGGCAGCAGCAGTAGTGGCAATGGCGAGAGCGACGGCGACATCGACCTAAGCGGCGGTGGCGGTGGCGGTGGCGGTGGCGGCGGCACCAAACTGGCCAAAAGACTTTCGCCCAGTGAGCAACATACTACCAGTTCCATTAGACAAATGAGCTTCTCCACTACGCCATCTCCTTCCACTTCTTCTTCGCCGGGTGTTCTGCAGCACGCAGACTCCACCGTGGGAGTGGCCGCTGACGAGGCGGCCGCAACGACCAACCTCGAAGTAAAAAGGGAAAAGGCGGAGGAGAAAGAAGCGCCGGCCGCAATCGGCGCGGCAAAGCAAAATATGCAACTGACCTGCAAGCAGGAGCCAGAGCCCTCGAGTTGCAAGTTCTTCATAAAGGAGGAGAGCGAGTTGATGCCGAAGGCGTCGGAGGGTCCGATCTCACCTCGGCCGCTTCCCTTCCCCTGCACCGCCGGACTGATGCCGCTGCCCCGACACGAGCTGGTCGACGAAAAAAACGAGGGCAAGGGCGTGTCACCCCTGGTTGGATTCACGGATCAGAAGCCGAAGCCGGGACAGCAGCAGCCCGCTGCCGTCATCATTCTCCGTTACAAGACTGCCGCCGGCTCCTGCGGAGATACAAACGACTCCTCGTCGTGTTCTGGCTCCGCGTTGTCGCCGCCTTCGTCGTCGTCGCCGTTCGGAGCGAGTAACAAACCACAGGAGGATGTCGGCGATCAAGCCATGGTCGGGCTATCGAATGACCTGACCGGTGAAAACAGGCTGGCGATTAAGCGATGCAGCCTCTCAGACGAGGGCGACGGGGGCTTAATTGAAAATGGCTTTACAAATTTCGACGAGAGCGCCGACATGATGTGCGACGCCTCTGACGACGAGGACGAAGACAACGAGGATGAGGAGGACGCAGAGGACATCCTCTACAAGTGCGACCTCTGCGGCCAGAGGTTCCACTTGCTGGACTTCCTCAAGCACCAAGACGTGCACAAAGACGACTCTCCTTACCAGTGCCCCAATCCGACCTGCGGAAGAAAGTTCAAGACGCAGTCGGAGTTCCGCGCCCACCGGAGGATGTCTCACAAGTCGAATGGCACCCTGGCGGCCACTTCCGCCATCGGCTACGGGGTCGCGGCGCAGGGAAGAAAGGAACAGCACGAGGCGTGCAAATCTCGCTTCGTTTGCCCGCACTGCAAAAAGGGATTCAATTTCCTGGCCAATCTTCGCTCCCACTTGTCTCGCGAGCACCCGCAAAAGCAGCACCAACAGCACGAGACGCCGAAAGAATCGCCTACAGTCGATCACCTAACATCAGGGTACGTACGTATACTGGCTAGCATTTAATTTTCTCATTTAATACTACAATCGCATTCTTCGATCAGGTCTTTGGCGGTCTCCAATCCTCCCTCGAGCTTGCCGGCGACGCCAACGGGCATTGTGCCTTCTTCAGTCGGCGTCACGGCCTCCTCTCTCGTTGGAATGGACGACGGCAGGGGCAGCGGCGGCTCTTCTTCCGGTTCGCCGTCCGGCGCCCATCAACCCCCCAGCCTGCTTCCGCGCTCAGTGGCCTCGAAAGGGATCTTCACGTGCAAGCTGTGCGGCACGGCGCATGTCTCTTGGGACGAGTTTTCGCGCCACTTTCTACTCGCACACGGGTCGGTGCCGCGGATCCTGCTCAAGTACAAATGCGTGCCCTGCAACGCCTCATTTGCATTCAGGTAACGGCGCAAGTTACCTACAACGAGTGTAGTACACTGTATACGGAAGGCGAAACATAATGACACCTCATGACTTTTCGTATCAACGAAGCACAGATAAATAAACGTTTGCATTTTTCCAGGTCGGAGTACTTGAAGCACAACGCGGAGAAAAAGCATGGCGCTGTGCTCGAGACCCCGCCGATAATTACCACGACGACGGGATCGGCCGGCACCTCGCCGAAGAGCGCTGTAGTGACCCCTGTCCTGCCAACATCGCCGCTGCCTGCAGAACAGACGATTACGCCTCCTTCGATGAGCGCTGTAGCCAGACCGACCATTGTGGCGAACGGCCTCTCAACGACGTCAGCAGCATCAGCATCGGCCTCCACCTCTCCGAGTGCAACCTCCATCAGAATTGTGCTAACGACTTCTGCTCCGACGACAGCTCCCACAAACTCGCCGGCGGCGGTAGCAACTCCATCTTCCGCATCGCCATCGTTCGCCCCGAGTTTGAGCCTGCAGCCATCAAACTTCCAAACGAAGGCAGTGCCTCCTCCGACGTCACTGCCGCCGCCACCACCGCCGCCGTCGGCTGCCGTAACTCCAAAGGTCCACATTCGCCTTCCCCAAACCCCGGTGTCCCCGCCGGCTCATCAAGACTCAAAGAGGATTATTCCAAGACGAGAGTTAACGGGTCTGGCTCGCGCCACAGCGAAGCCGTTTAAATCCACCAGCATCCTGAGCCCATCTTCCACGACGAGCACGGTGACGAAGTCGCAACATCAGGGCAAGAAGATCGTCGGGGGCGGAAGCGGCGGCGGGGTCATCAAGCAGTGCGAAATTTGCGGCACCCAGTTCCGCTCGGCAAAGTCGTACAAGCGACACATGGACCAGTGCCACGTGGCGAACGGACCCAGACACGTGTGTTGTCTTTGCCAGCGGGTGTTCAAGAGATCGGACAACCTGTCGGCGCACTACAGGTCCGTGCACTTCGGGGTCAAGCCCAACAAGTGCTCCAACTGCGGAAAGGGATACAGGACCAAGAATGAGCTCTATAGGTACGTTGTCGATACGTGTATCATTCTAAAATTGTTTGAAACTTTGCCCAATTCGTTTTCTCTTGCAGACACGCGGAAAACTGCAGTGCGAAGCCGACCCCCGCCCTGGCCACGGCCCAGATCACGTCTGCCGCGGCGGTCACGGCTCAATTGCCGCCCCTCCCTCAGATCCCGGAACCCCCGTCGAGCTGCATCCAACCGTCAGCGCCTGCCGTCGCCGTGAGCCCCATGCCCGCCTTGCCACAGAGACCGATCTTGCCGATGGCGCCCGTCGCCGTCTCCGCGCTGCTGAACCCGGCCACCCCACCAATAGGGACAGGTCCCCCGCCGACGCTCAGTCTCGATCACGTCGTCGAAGATATGAACGACGACGGCCTGAGCGGCAACGGCAACGCTGCCTCAACTTCCTCTACCTCGTCCACGGAAACGCACCTCTCCAAAGGCCTTCACGACGTCGTGATTCCGGGCTGCGGTGGCGGTGACGCCGGCGACGGAAGCGGGAGCGGCGGTGGCGGCGTCAGCAGCAACGACGACGATGACGACGATCGCGGCGTCGTGGACGACCTCGGTCTCGGCGGTCTGCAGTCGACGTCGAACTCTGTCCTTCAGCTGCACCACTTTGACGACTTTGATTACGACGCGGAATCGAGCAGACTGATTAATACTTTCTAGCTAGTTGTGCTGAGGCGCAACCATGCGGCATTGGGAATCCCGGCCAGTCATTCGATAGCTCATTGATTTTTCTATCCGTACAGGGTAGGCTAGCGCTTATCCCCCTATCGACGTACATTAGTACTACACGCAATACGATTATTCTACAGTTACTTTCAAGCTAAGGCTGCTAAACTATTTGATCTCGGAAACACTTTATAGTATGTAGTATTAGTAGGAATATAATATTATATTTCGAGGTACGCACTCGTACGTGCGCGTACGTATTGTTGACTTTGCCTTCATAGAGAGATGCGCTCCCTGTCGCAGTTGATAAACGTATATATATGAGGTCAATTTCAATTATCCGTACCCTGTTGGCAGTCGATCTCTTTGATAGAGACGTACAACCAATGGAGCGGCGAACGGCTTATATATAACATGCGAATTCGCTGCACCGATATTACAGACTCTGCACCACCTTTAGCTCATTACGAATACACATATTGTTAGTTAAAATCCCTGTTACTCGCACATAAAACGTTGCCCTATATACGTACGTATATTATATTAAATAGTTGAAACTTATACTGCTAATCTAGAAAGATCTCTATCCCAAATTTGCTACGTACCACACTACTGTATACTACAAACAACTTTGCCAGACACACTCTAAGACTTGTACCTTTTCTAGCCCCAGCTGATATTATTCTGATACCTCATTGTACCTTAAGCGAATTAGCGACGATGACACGACGAGCTCTCGGGTCACTTTTTAAAGGACGCCAATTGTACGTACTTACTACAGTAGTTGCTCCAAACACCACGTTTCTTCTTCCGGGCTTATTATACCCTTCTCCACGATACTATACTTACACACACCGAGCGTTCTCCATGAGACAGAGAGTTCAAATACGTAGGTTTTCCCAGATATCCGCAATATACTGAACTGTTTGAAGAGAAAGAGAGAGATACGTAAATGAAGAAGTTTAATTGTGTACATAATACATACTAGAATTTACTGTACTGTGCGCAGATAGACTATACCGTGTGTAATACGTACAATATTTATCTGACAGCCTTAGTCACTCAAATGCGCATAGTGCGTTGGACTTACTATGGGACGTGTTACTGATCGCGCTTATGACAATTAACTCAATAATCTCCATTTACAAACCACGCCATCTAATATGTACGTGAACCAAGTCACCTATACCTATAGTATACGTATGAGTCGTTGCCCTAATTTTGTTTCCCTTGTACGATTTGTCAAACGACTGTACATACATGTGTTTCTCGATTGTTAGTATTGTTTGAAGGCGACTGTTAATCGAATCCTCAGGTAATTCATGCTAGCTACCCATAGTGCTGCGCCATACCTGTTACAGGACGGGGTATATTTGTGTGATGGGAAGAGTAATTGGAATAAATGAGAGTTAACATCATACATATACGGTATTAATTTATTGAATACTGTATGAACGACGTTATATAACGGTACAGACAGAAATGCTAGAGCGCAAGTATGCTCTTGGTCATAAGTTTCGTACCGTGGAGACAGAATGTACGTAGACGTTTAGATAAGGCAATAATTGTACTAATCCTCCTCCGAGCTAAAGGCCATCGTGTTGTCGCCGCCGCAGCGCCTCTTGGACACGGAGGGCGACGGAGACTGGCGAGACTTTTGCCTCTTCAGACCGCTCGGCACGTCGATGCTAGAGAGAGACATTCTCATGCGAGGCGAAGAGGCCGGCGGACCCATATCAGTGTGTGAACTGGAGTTCGGGACGTTGCCCAGCGAGGAGCGGCTCGACGGACGGGTAGTCGTGAGATCAAGGGCCGAGTCCTGGTAGGCGAACTCGGCCGGGGGCACAGGGTCAGCGGCGGTGTCATCACAGTCGTCTGAGGTGAGCAGCGAGGTGCGTCGGGAGTCGTCGTTGTCACCGCTGGCAGTCCCCAGCACGCCCGAGTCGGCAATCCTCGACTCGACCTCGGAGAGGCCTCCGGGGGAGAAAGACGCGGGCGGTGAGACTGGGGAGGAGAGCTCAGGAGGGACAGGGTAACCTTGGGATTGTGGGGCAGTTGGAGCTATTTCGTCTAGGTCTTGCAGATTGCCGATATCGCTGCCATCTTCACCGGGTCCAGGAATATCACTCGAGGCGGGGCTCTCCTCTGTCTCGTCGATCATGGGAAGGTTCGGGCTCTCGGCAGGGGGCGGACGCCAATGACTGGGCTCCGTGGCTGCAGAGGCGTCGCTGTTGGTCGGACTAGACGGTCTGTTGACGTAGGGGACGTTTGGGATGGAAAAATCCACGTCTATATTGATGCCGAGTTGAAGCTCCGCACCGCCATCATCGCCGTCCTCGTCGTCGCTCTCGACAGGCCGTGGGTGGCGGCGGTCGTAATCCGGCATGTTGAACGGAACGGCTCTCTGCTTGGACTCCACCTCCGCAGACACGCTGCCGGAGACGGTGAGCTCGCTTCCGTCCGGTCCTGGGCGAGATTCAAGAGGAGGGGCCGATGGTGTGTCTGAGACGCTGCGTCGCCTTCGTCGCGGCACAGCTCCTCCTCCTCCAGAATCGTTCTCTGAGTACGGCGGTGGCGGAGCTAGATGCGGGTACGGATTGCACAGCGGTTGGGACTCTTCTGGACGGCCTTCGGCTTCGGGGGCGGCCCGATCGGGAGAGGAGGCAGTGGACGGCGGGGCCTCGGGATCTGACAACGTTAATTGCGTATAAGATTCCATGTTTCATCAGAAAATGCAACGGACTCATGAGCATTCATTGTTTCTAAAGTTGCAGCGATCGCTGCAATACCGAGCATGTACTTACCTCGTGACGAGGTCGGGGAGACTTTCATGCTCCTGTAGCAGCGCATGATAAGGCAGCCGAGGACGAACGCACCTAGGATTGCAAGTCCGAGGCCGAGCAGCAGAAATCCCAGGGGGAACGTGGAAGGGCTGGCTCCTGGCGTCGGTTTTGGCGTCGACGCAGAGGGCTGACAATAGTCTTGGACCTCATTTTGCGACAGCTGAGAAAGCAAAAAGATTAAGTTAAATAAACAGAATTTAATGCCTACTTCAAGTTCAAGGTTTGATTACGTGTACCTTTTCGGCCTCGTATCCCTCGATGCATTCGCCGCACTCTTTCTTGGACTTTGCGCACTGCGATCTTGCCGGCTGCCGGGAGTAGATGGAGCAGTCGATGCAGCGCGAGCACGCGCTCCGGCCCTGCTTGAAGAAGCAGAAGTAGCCCACCTCGCAGTCGTG
>JAAUYK010042636.1_pt1 | contig 15883 bp, 11 predicted proteins | sample 7278021 | NCBI WGS metagenome assembly JAAUYK01 (sample SAMN14350223, study PRJNA611818) | marine sediment metagenome | isolation source: surface marine sediment (1.8m) | place: French Polynesia: Moorea | collected 2018-08
ATGTGGATGAGTCATGGAGACTCTTGTACTAATCTTCCGGAAGGTTTTTCCATTTTAGCTCATACCGAGAATACCCTATGTGCTGCGGTTGCTGAACATGAGAAGAAACTGTTTGGGGTACAATTTCATCCTGAAGTAGTTCATTCGGTAGATGGGATCGCCCTAATTCGTAATTTTGTCTATCATATTTGTGAATGTGAACCCACTTGGACCACGGAAGCGTTTGTAGATGAAACCATCCGTGAGATTCGCGCCAAAGTAGGAGATAAACGGGTATTACTCGCCCTTTCTGGCGGTGTAGACTCCTCAACCCTAGCATTCTTGTTACATCAGGCCATTGGCGATAAATTAACCTGTATGTTTATCGATCAAGGGTTCATGCGCAAAGGTGAACCTGAAAGGTTGATGGATATATTTGATCGACAGTTCCATATCCCTGTAGAATATGTCCATGCACGCGATCGCTTTATAACAAAACTCGAAGGGGTAACGGACCCGGAGAAAAAACGTCGTCTCATTGGTCATGAGTTCATCCAAGTGTTTGAAGAAGAATCAAAACGTCTCGGACCCTTTGATTATTTGGCCCAAGGAACCCTTTACCCTGATGTGATCGAGTCTGCTGATACCAATGTAGACCCGAAAACAGGAGAACGGGTTGCGGTCAAGATTAAAAGTCATCATAATGTAGGTGGATTACCCAAGGATCTGCGTTTTAAGTTAGTGGAACCATTACGGAAACTATTTAAAGACGAGGTTCGCAAAGTTGGGCGTTCTATTGGGTTGCCTGAAGAAATTGTTCGTCGTCATCCCTTCCCCGGGCCTGGTTTAGCTATTCGTATTATTGGGGAAGTGACCTCGGAACGCTTAAATATTCTACGAGACGCTGATTTTGTAGTACGGGATGAAATCGCTAAACAGGGGATATACCATGATTTTTGGCAAGCATTTGCAGTTCTTTTACCCGTTCGTAGCGTGGGGGTGATGGGAGATCAACGCACTTATGCTCATCCTATTGTGCTGCGTTTAATCACCAGTGAAGACGGTATGACTGCTGACTGGGCCAAGGTCCCTTATGACCTCTTAGAAATCATTTCTAACCGCATTGTAAACGAGGTGAAAGGGGTTAACCGTGTGGTCTATGATATCACCTCTAAACCCCCAGGAACCATTGAATGGGAATAATAGGTAAATACTAAATAGGTATTTTGTAGGGGTTTAGCAATGCTAAACCCTAAACCTTAATTAATCTGCTTCAAAATTAAGAATATCAATAGGAAACACTCTAACCCTTAACTCTACTGGTTGTCCCATCTTATCTGAGAGTATTTTTTGAGTTTGTTGAAGATTTTCTTCTGGATCAATGTTATCCAGTTTATCAGGAGTAATAATAACGTCAGCAGTAACAATAATTTTTCCTTCTTGTAGTTGAACATTCACCTGTGTAATAAGACTTTCTTCTCGATCTCTATTTTTACTGTGACGTTTAGCTAGTTCATGACGAATTTGATTTTCAATAATCATTTCCCGAAAAGAAAAATTGAGCGGTAGGGTAATCAAAATTAGACTTGCTAGTAACCCAAATAAACTAGCTGCGGCCTTTTTCCAACTACCATAAGAATCCAAAAGAAAGACGATGGCCGCCGTTAAAATAATCCCGACTAAATTTGTCAAAAAGAGCATAAAAGAACCGATAGATAGGCTAAAATCAGAGACTGCAAAGCCAATACCGACGACACATAAAGGAGGAACTAACGCCACTGATATTGCTACTCCAGGAATGGCATCAGAAACGCTACGACGTACCTTAGCAAACCCTCCGGCTGTTCCTGCTGCGATCGCTACTCCTAAGTCCAGTAAAGTGGGTTCAGTCCGCGCTAAAATTTCTGACCCTGATAGTCGATAACCTATAATTTCTGTAGTTAAAAAAGCAATACCAACTGTTACAAAAATCCCAAGAATTAGGCGAATTAAAGAATAACTAATTAAGCGAGTATTAAAAGTCACTAAAGCATAAGCTATGCCAATAATAGGAATCATCAAAGGAGCAATAATCATGGCCCCAATAATAGTGGCAGCACTATTAGAAATTAAACCAAAGGTAGCAATAGTTGTAGCTAAAATCAAGAAAATACAGAAATTACGAGCTAAAACTTGATTAATAAGAATTTGAGATAACTTATCTTTGGGAATTTTTTCTACTTGTACACCAATTCTGGTGTCACGGAATAATCTCCATTCTTGTTTTATAAATGACTGTAGTTTTAACCAAAACATAACATTACTTAAAAATTAATTTTCTGGGGCTTTACGAATTTGAATGCAACACCATTTTTTACGTTTCCATAAAGCAGCAACGATCCAACCTTCTTGTTCTAGGGTATCGGCGATGGCCTGGGATTGGTCTAACAAAATACCACTTAAAACCCCCCAAGTATTAGGTTTAGCCAACTTAGAAAAGTGAGGAATTAACTCCATAATAACCTCAGCTAAAATATTACAAACGATCCCGTCTACTCCCTCACCAACTAATTCTAATAACTCTGGTAAACTGCCTTGATTAATCAGCAAATTATTAGGATTAATTTGATTAAGATTACGGTTTTCCCTGGCTGATTTAACGGCTAAGGGGTCAATATCCACCCCATAAACCTTGCTGGCCCCCAATAAAATAGCCCCAATGGATAGAATACCCGAACCCGAACCAATATCAGCAATAACCACATCCCTAGCAGGTTTCGATAAACGCATTTCTAGGGACTCTAGACACAACTGAGTGGTAGGGTGGGTTCCTGTACCAAAAGCAACCCCAGGATCGAGTTTAAGGACGATTCTATCGGTTTTTTCAGGAGGGGTTAACCAAGCAGGATAAACTATAAAGCGGTCGCCTATTTCTGTGGGTTCCCAGTGTTGTTTCCAACTACTAGACCAGTCTTCTTCATCGATTAATTTCCAACGGGTTAGGGGTTGGGGTAAATCTAAAACTAAGGCATCTTGTTCTAACCATAGGGATAAAGCAGAGATATCTAGGGACTGATACTTAATTTGTGGGACATAACCTTGAATAATATAAGATTTTTCTTTAATTTCCCGTGAAGTTCCTGAACAGCCGAATTTATCTAACCGCCAAGTGATTGATTCTTCTAAATGAGGATGACATATAATTGTGATTTCCCACCAACTGTTGGCCATAGGATTTGTTTGTTCATGAAAAGGACTGGGAGACTTTTGGAGACGGGGAGACGGGGAGATAGGGGAAATAGGAAAGCAAAATATTAATGTTGGTTCTAGTCTTCCCACCCTTCCCACACTCCCCACACTCCTCACACTTCCCATACTCACGATCTTCCGTTAAAGTTTAACCGTATAAGCGTCTCGGATGCCATCGACTTTGGTAATTTCGCTCAAGAGTCCTTCTGGTAAAGGATCATCTAAACTCAGGGCCATAACGGCATCTCCTCGAACAATTTTCCGTCCCACTTGCATACTAGCGATGTTAACGTTAAAACTACCCAAAAGAGAGCCAATTTTCCCGATAATCCCTGGCATATCGCGGTGAACGGTAAATAACATATAGTTACTGGGAGGTACGTTAATGGGGAACCCATCCACATCTGTAATGCGAATTTCTCCATCGCTTAATAACGCCCCGGTCACGGAATGTTCTCCTAATGATCCTTGTGCTGATAAATGCAAAGAGTCGGAATAGTCACGAATGGAAGCGTCATGGGTTTCAATTATGCGGATACCTCTTTCTTTGGCTTCGATGGCTGCATTGACGTAATTAACCCGTTCTCGCAATGCTTGAGAGAGTAACCCTTTAATTGAGGCAACGACGATGGGTTGACCCTTGGTACTTGCTAATTCTCCTTGTAAGCGAACCGTTAAGCGTTCAATGCGTCCTCCGGCTAATTGACCGACTAAATTGCCCAAAGTTTCTGCTAATTGTAGATAAGGACGCATTTTTTCCATGACATCTGGGGTGAGTCCTGGAATATTCACCGCCGACCGTGCCGGCAGTCCTAATAATACATCCCGAATTTGTTCGGCTACATCAACCGCTACATTAACCTGTGCCTCGGCAGTAGAAGCACCTAAATGGGGGGTTAAAAGGATGTTTTCGTAGTCTCTGAGTTTGGATTCTTTGAGGGGTTCTTCTTCAAATACGTCTAAAGCAGCACCGGCAATTGTCCCTTCGGCGATCGCTTCGGCTAGGGCATCCTCATCGATAGTACCACCGCGCGCACAGTTAATAATGCGGGCGTTGGGTTTCATCTTACTGAGGGATTCTTTATTGATGATGTGGGTGGTTTCTTTGGTTTTGGGGATGTGTAGGGTAATATAATCCGATTCAGAAAAGAGGAGATCGAGATCCACTAAGGTACAACCTAATTGATCGGCTCTTTCTTTGGAAATAAATGGATCATAGGCTAATAATTTCATGCCCATAGATTTAGCAACGTTAGCCACATGGGACCCAATTTTTCCTAAACCGACAACTCCCAAGGTTTTCTTATAGACTTCTGCCCCAATAAAGCGTTTACGTTCCCATTTGTTATTTTTGACGGATTGATTGGCTTCGGGAATGTGACGGGATAGGGATAACATCATGGCGAGGGCGTGTTCTGCTGCTGCGATGGTGTTACCTTCTGGAGAGTTGACCACTACAATACCTTGACGAGTGGCGGCAGGTACATCGATATTATCCACACCAACCCCGGCCCGTCCAATAATTTTCAGTTGGGTTGCGGCCTCAATTATTTCTTTGGTGACACGGGTTCCCGATCGCAGCATCATGGCATCGTATTCGGGGATAATTTTCACTAATTCTTCTGGGGGGAGTCCGGTTTTAACATCCACCTGTGCCACTTGTGAGAGGATTTCAATACCAACTTGGTCAATGGGGTCTGATACAAGAACTTTTGCCATAGTAATTCGTCTTGGTAGGGGTGATCGTTTCTCTATTTTGCTCTCATGGTTGCAGTAATTTATTGTAAGGGTTGATCTCCCCTTGACCCCGAAATCGTTAACAAGTTTTCCAGTTTGCTATTTTAGGTGGAACCTAAAACAAAATTTGCGTTTTGCGATCTTAGCATTTCAAAAGGGTTTGTAAACTGAACCCCTAAGTCTTGACAAGCATTAGGAATTTTGATTTTTTTCTTTGAATTACTTGGTATTTCATGAGTTACCACCGTCATTTGATTTCCTAAAGCATGGGATACTAAATAATAGTCTCCTACACTCAAAAATTCATTAATCGCAGTTTGTTGATAATCTTGACTCATTGCCCATGTACTCACAGTGGTAAATTGAGCTAGTGTTGAGTTATCAGGTGATAAAAAGAAAGTGTTTTTATATGATTTTGCCCAAGTAGATAGATCGTCATTCCCCTCTGTAAGCTCTTTATAAACTGCTTCTATACTAAAAACGATTTGCTCATCATTCTTTTGAATTAACCAATCCCAAAAAGCTGGACAAAAATCAAAACCATAATACCTATTCTTCGCTTCAATAAAAACATTAGCATCTAATAAATATTGCATTACCCCTCCGTTAACTTATTGGCAATTGTATTAAAGGTTTCTGATTTCTTAATGCTCAACAATCGAAACGCATCTCGAAATAATGTTTTTCCCTCTAAGGTACTAGATACTAATGCTTGTAAAAATTGACGACTAACTTTAATATTTAGGTTTCGATAAAAATCTCCACCTATTTTTTGTTTACTTTTTCCTTGTAACTTTTGTAACTCGTCTAACTCTTCCTCATAAATAGTTCTAAATTCTTGATAATTATAGACCTTTAAATCATAAAGACGACGACTAATCACTAACGAACTAACCTTATAAAACTTGGCGAGTCTTTTTAACTCATCTTCTAAAGAATTAGACCGATTAAAATTATTTTGTAAATCTTTTAACGGAACAAGTAATTCTGCTGCAACTTGATTACACCAAATTTCATGATTATCTTGATTATTAACGTCAGCTATCTGAACATTAGATACACCTTCACTCCCTAACCAAATATGAGCTAATTCGTGAGCTAATGTAAAAATCTGTGCCGATTTTGTATCCTTCCCATTAATAAAAATTAAGGGAGAAAACCGATCTATTAAAACAAATCCACGAAACTCATCGGGGTCAAGAGAACGATGGGTATTACTACCAACGATACCACTAATCATTACCAAGATATTTAATTGACTGACCTGATCAATAAAAAATCGTAGTGTATCTTCTAATTTAGTCAATTTTTGACGTTCCTCTAGATTAAAACCAACTGCTTCACGAATATTTTGGGCGACCTCAATGACACTATTGTCTATTGTTACACACCCAATAAATTCATTTTCATTAAAGCCATTATCCCTTAAATATTGAGAGTACCAATCTTGTCTTTGTTGACATAAGTAAATTGTCTCTAATAAATTTTGACTCGGTTCATTAATGTTGCTATTTTTGATAGTACGGAAGTCCGAAATAGGAAGCTTTTCAACAGGTGGAGAAGGTAAAAATAACATTCCTAAAGGAACACTATTTTTTTGAGCAAATTTTTCCAGTTGCTTTAAGGTTGGTTGAGTCGTTCCTGCCTTCCATTCTGGAAGTTTGGGAAATGCACGCAGCAAAGTCTCGTCATCAAGTCCACCCCGACGACAAGCCCATTCCAATAGCGTTGCTTTTACTTCAACCCTCATCCCTTAATGGTTATCAACCTTAAAATAAGCTCATTTGTTCTAACTATTTATATCATATAGCAATGGATGTGAATATTAAAATTTAACATTAATGAGCATTATTTCTTAAAAAATCTTGATATTCTACAAGTGCATCAACAAAAAAATAATCCCCCCAAATTACCCCATGACGACACATTTCCATCGAACTTCCTACGATGGATTTAGGATGAACGTAACAGGCATATTTAAGAATACTAGCATTAGCTTCGTCGGTATTAGGTAAATAGGTTGAAGATGTTAAATCCCAAAGAATATTCTCTACACTATTGACATATTTAGCATAATCTGGATCTGATTTTGGTAATGTTTTTAATAATTTGAGTATTCCAGAGGCAACAATAGCTGAAGCTGAAGAATCTCTTTCTGTGGATAATTTTTTTTGTTTAGCATAGTCAAAATCCCACGGCGCAATATAATCTTTATTATTAGTAACTTTACTGTAAAAATTTCGGTAACTGAGATTATCTAAAAAATAATTAATAGACCCTTTAGTAATTTCTAAAATTTCTGGATCTTGAGTATAGTAATAAGTAATAGCGGACGCATAAATAAACCAAGCTTGACCCCGTGACCAAATAGAATCATCTGTCCATCCTTGTTTTCCTTCTGAAAATAAAAATTGTCTATAGGTTGAAGAGTCTATATCATCATCAAAATAGAGTCTTTGCCCAACACCAATATTGTTACTTTGTTGTTGTTTTTGTAATGCTTTACCAATGGTTTTTATATGACTGATTGCTTGTTGTTTCCATAGTTTACTTTGAACTAAATCTGGGTTATATTTAGCCGCCCATAGTAACTGTTCAACATTAATAGCATGGTCTATAAATATTTGCCAGTGGGTCTGTTTATCGTGATTTTTTGCTTGACGTTTAGTTCCAAATGCTCCTATTTCTTCGTGAAAGTTTCCCTGACCATTAATATAGGGTTTTGCTAGTATTTCTGTTGCCTTAATAATAGTATCTAATTGTTCTTTTTTTTCTAGATCACTAGAATTATCATACCATTTTCTAAAGACAAAGACATTATTTGCAGCAACATCTTTGATTTTTTCAAAGTCAACATTACGTAAAGGCTCTGACCAAGTTTTAGCATAATTGATCCAAATTTTTTTTCTGTTTGTATCTGTTTCCGCTTCTTGAATTTTCCATAATAAAGCAGGAAAAAATCCCAAAGTCCAATCATGGTATCTTCCATAAACCCACATACTTTGGGGTTCAAAATAAAGGCTAGGAAAATACTCATATATTTTGTTACTAAAAGGTGGTTTTCTAGTTTGTAAAGGAAATTTTCTACCAGGAACTCCTCCTCGTTTTTTTAAATAATTAATTGTTTGATTTGAGCGATATTTTGAAATATTTAAAGCTAATTCTATTCTTTGATTTAATGTTAATTTGTCTCGTTCTTTATCTTTTATGTTTAATATATTGACTATAATAAAAATGAATAAGATTAATCCTAATAATGATGACCAGCAAAATAAATAGAATTTAGGTGATTTTTTAAACATATTATTAAATTAATATCGTATCAATAAGATAAATACTACCATATTTTTCTAAGCTGTTTTGCATTTAAACCCCATATTATAGCAGTTTTCAATTGGTTGTATCAAAACATCGGTTTAGTGAGGTTGGGGAGTATTTTTCTTGGAGTTTGTAATCTATGAAAATGAAAATTGCTATCATAAAGTTAACCAATAAATTACCAAAACCTCTCCCCGTCTCCCTTTCCCCCCGTCTCCGGTGTCAGTCTAGTATAGTAATTTAGATACTTAACAGCTTACTCTTCTTCCCCCCATTTTTTATTATTTTTTTCTGCTGCCCGTAAAGATTTTTTAGAGGGCATTTCATAGGGAGAATCTAATAATTTTAATTGTTGAGGTTTGGGGGGTTTTATTCCTTCTTTTCTACGCTGTGATGTTCTTTCTTCGCTGGTATCTTCCGCAACAATTTCATAAAGTGTTGCTAACTTATTTTTACCCTTTCCTTTACGTAAAATACGCCCCAATCTTTGCACATATTCCCGTGCAGAACTGGTGCCAGATATAATAATAGCAACTTTAACTTCTGGAACATCAACACCTTCGTTTAAAACATGAGAAGTAACTAAACTTTTATAAATACCTTCTCGAAACCTGCTTAAAATGTCGTGACGTTCTTTTACTGGAGTTTGATGGGTAATTGCAGGGATTAAAAATTCTTGAGAAATGCGGTAAACGGTTGCATTATCATTGGTGAAAATTAACAATGAATCTTGATAATGTTCACAAACTAATTCTGCTAACACTCTTATTTTTCCTTCCGTACCGGCCGCTATTTCTTTGGCTTGTCTATGGGCTAACATTGCCCGTCTTCCGGCTGGACTTCTGGCACTGGCTTTAACAAAAATTTGCCAACCGTTTAAACTACCTAAAGAAATATTAGATTTCCGTAAAAAATCATTTCTAATTTGCATTGATTGTTCATAATTTTTTCGTTCTGTTGGTGATAGTTTAACCTTAATTTCTACTACTTTATGATCTGCTAATGTTCCCCCTGCAAGTTCTTTCACTCCCTTGCGATAAACTACCTCACCAATTAAACTATCTAAGTCACGATGGCTACCATCAGCCCTTTCTGGAGTAGCAGTCAAACCCAAACGATAGGGAGAAATGGCGTATTCTGCAATAACTCGGAAAAAATCAGTGGGAAGGTGGTGACATTCATCAAATACCTGTAATGCGTAACGATTTCCTATGGTTTCGGCGTGAATAGCCGCGCTGTTGTAAGTGGCAATTAAAATAGGACTGCGATCGCGTGATCCCCCTCCCAATAAACCCACCTCAATGTCAGGAAACGCTGCACACATCTGCGCATACCATTGGTGCATTAAATCTAAGGTCGGTACTATAATGAGGGTGGTTCGAGGCGTAGCAATCATGGCTAACTGTGCTAAATAGGTCTTTCCTGCTGCCGTTGGTAAGACAACTACCCCTTTACGTCCTGAAAGCTTCCAAGCTTCTAAAGCTTCCGTTTGATGGGGATAGGGTTCCCTCTCAAAACTAGGGGTTAAGTCTAAAGGGAAGAAGTCCTTGGCATTATCAACAAAGTTGAGGTTGTTATCTTGCAAGGTTTCAATCAAAACCCGATAATAAATAGCTGGAACCCGAAACTTCTCGATGCGATCGTCCCACGTGGCAAACTCGATCCATGCTTTCCCTCTTGGGGGTGGATGTAAAATTAATGTGCCGCGATCGTATTTCAGTTTACTGGGTCGTGCCATATAGTAAGTTAGTATTGTATTATCTTTAAGTTATAGAATTTGATGGATATTCTCAACAACATCCTCAACAAAATTAACTGTTTCATTGACTAAAATATCATCAATTGGCCATCGGTTTCCTATATTATAGGTTGGATCTATGTCTGCTTCATGAGCAATTTTGTTTCTACGATCAACAATAAAAGTTAGTTGTTGTTTAATATCTTTGGCTCGTTTGTTCATATTATTCGCTACTTCTTCCCATAACTTTTTATCAGAAATTAATCGAATCCCATCAGCAATTTTATCAGGTTGCTGAAAACTTTGATATCCTAATGTTTCTCTAATTTCATTTTCTAACCAACTGGTATTATTCAATCGGTTGACCATACTATTAGATATGATAGGCAATAATTGAGAAAGCTGATAAGATTGCTGTAAAAATTCTGAACCATAATTTTGCTGCATTTCTGTTTCTAACCAACTTTCAATATCTAACGCTATTTTTCTTTCTTGACTCGCTCCTCCTAAAGATACTTTGAAGCGAGAAAATGCTGATTTAGAAGTATTTGCTGACACCGCAGGTTCAGGGCGTTGTCCTCGATAAATTTCTAACATTCCTAAAGTAACAACTTCATGAACATAGTAATCTAATGCACTTACAGTTAACACTAAAGCTGCTCTCAATATATCTGATAAATCCAGTGCAGATGTTGATTGAGCTTTAATAGAATTATGCAATGCAATGAGATCCCTAACTCTCTTTATACTAATTCTAAATTGATCAATTGCTGACTGCATAAGCTGATGTTAAATTAATTACTTTATCTGCTAAGTCTGAAAATTCTTGTCTACTCTTTTCTTTTGATTCTTGGATTAGATCCACTCCCCATTTCTCTGAGTCTAAGTCTCTATTGATTAAATCATAAAGAGGTTTGTTATATTCTCGGAAACAAACGCCTAATATACTCAAATCTTCAATCTTTTCTAAAAAATAACTATCATTTATTCCTAATTTTTTGTAATCTGTTAAAGGTAACATCATACGATTTTGTACCAAACTTGGAATTAATTTATGAGAAATGTCTTCTTCAATTGATTTAAAGTATTTGTCAGAAAAAGATGCTTTTTTACCAATCAAGGCAGCATCATCATAAATAATAATACCTAAAAACTTTAGTATAACATTAGGAAAGGGGTAAGTTGCTGTTTTAAAAATTGGCAATGAACTGGCTTTTTTTGCCCACTGATACCATTTAGGTAAAACTCTAGATAATGAGTCAATTGACATTGTAGAAAACAAGTCAGGTCTTGTAGGAATAATAAAAAAATCACTGGTCATTAAAATATTTTGATTGATGCCTCCTAACGCATTACTCATATTAATTAAAATATAATCAGCATTCAATTTACTAGCTGTTTTATTCAATAAATAAGTAATAGAACCTGGTAAATTTTTAAGACTTTGAACTGTATTTCTTAAATCTTGAGCCGTATTTAATATAGTTTCATATTCAAAAAGACCTCTTTGTCCAGGTAATAAAAATAAACCTTCTTGCTCACCTATAGGAATACACTCCACTGCTTCAATAGCCTTAGGTTGAGACTCAAATGCAGGGGATAAACCTGCTTTAATATCTGAATTTTTATTATAAATTGCTTCAATTCTATCTTGCTCTTCTTTGCTTTTATATCCTAAAGCACTTGCTGTTAAACTACAATTAGGATCAGCATCTACTAAAATAACTTTGTATCCTTTATTTGCCAGCATCCAACCTAAATAAAATGTTGTAACAGTCTGGCTAGTCCCAAATTCATAATTAAATATAGCAATTTTTTTGACCATTTTATCCTCCTTTTTTTTGAATTATATCAAACCCAATAATAATTAACTCTGTTGTTAGCATCTTACTTCATTTTACTTTACACTCGATCATTCTATTTATCTTAATATTTTTCTTATATTTCCTTGATTATCATAATCTAAGATAGTTTATAATAGATTGACTTTAGGCAATTATATTATTCATTGATCAATGTCCAATTATTCAAAATCAAACCCTAACCCTAATATTGGCACTAGTGATTCACCTCATACTGATTATCGTAACCTTGATGCTAAGAAATTAACCCCAATGTATCAACATTATGTTGAAGTTAAAGAACAGTATCCTAACGCTTTATTAGTGTATAGAGTAGGTGATTTTTTTGAATGTTTTTTCCAAGATGCTGTTACTATATCTCAAGAATTAGAATTACATTTAACCAGCAAAGAAGGGGGCAAAGAAATAGGCAGAGTTGCTATGACTGGTGTGCCTCATCATGCTTTAGATCGTTATAGTCGTTTATTAGTAGAAAAGGGTTATGCTGTGGCTATTTGTGATCAAGTAGAAGACTCGGCAAAAGCAGCAGCGCAAGGGCGAATGGTAGCGCGAAAAATAACTAAATTATTGACTCCTGGAACATTAACAGATGAAGGGATGTTATCAGCAAAACAGAATAATTATTTAGCTGCTATTGTTATTGCTGGGGAACATTGGGGACTTGCTTATGCTGACATTTCTACAGGAGAATTTTTTACTACTCAATCTCAAGATTTAGCTAATCTAAATTTAGAGTTATTAAGACTACAACCAGCAGAAATTTTAATTCCTACAAATGCCCCCGATATTAATAGTTTATTACGCCCCGGAGAGAAGTCTCAATATTTAGCTGATGTCTTACCCGACTGTTTTTGTTATTCCCTGCGATCGCAAACACCTTTTACTTTAAATGAGGCCAAAAGTAAGCTCTTAATTACCTTTCATCTAAGGTCATTAGAAGGGTTAGGATGCGAACATTTACCCCTAGCTATTCGGGCAGCCGGAGGTTTATTAGATTACATAGAAGATACCCAAAAAGCCTATCAAGTTCCTCTGCAACTTTTACGGACTTATAGTCAGGTTGATTTCCTCATTTTAGATTACCAAACCCGTCGTAATTTAGAAATAACTCAAACGGTAAGAGATGGAACATTTCATGGTTCTTTATTATGGGCTTTAGACCGCACCTGTACAGCAATGGGTGGCCGTGCTTTGCGTCGTTGGTTACTAGAACCATTATTAAGTATTAAAGGAATTATAGCGAGACAAAATACTATAGAACAATTAGTAGAAAATCCATCTTTAAGACAAGATATTAGACAACTACTGCGCAGTATTTATGACTTAGAAAGAATTAGTGGCAGAGTAGGTTCAGGAACAGCTAATGCGAGAGATTTATTATCATTAGCTGAGTCATTAGTCAAGTTAAAAGAATTAGCAGAGTTAGCTATTCAAGGTGATTCTGCTTATCTAAAAGCCCTGCAAAATGTTCCCCCAGAATTAGAAAAGTTAGGTCAATATGTTATCGATCATCTAGTTGAATCTCCCCCCTTACATTTAAAAGATGGAGGTGTGATTAGGGATGGTATTAATGGTGATTTAGATGCCATGCGAAAACGTTTAGAAGATGATCGTCAATGGTTAGCTAATTTAGAAATTACAGAACGAGAAAGAACAGGAGTTTCTAACCTAAAAGTTGGTTATAATAAGACCTTTGGTTATTATTTAAGTATGCCTCGCAGTAAAGCAGAACAGGCACCAGAAAATTATGTTAGAAAACAAACTTTAACCAACGAAGAAAGATATATTACTCCAGAATTAAAAGAGAGAGAAACTCGCATTTTAACCGCACAAGATGATCTCAATAAATTAGAATATGAAATTTTTGTAGAATTGCGCTTAAAGGTAGCAGAAAAAGCCCAAGAAATTCGTAAAATTGCAAAAGCAGTCGCTGCCGTTGATGTTTTATCCGGACTAGCAGAAATTGCTGTTTTTCAAGGCTATTGTTGCCCCGAAATTGTTGATAGTAGAATCATCGAAATTGTTGACGGGAGACATCCTGTAGTTGAACAATCTTTAGGTGCCGGTTTATTTGTCCCTAACTCAACTAATATGGGAGATAATCAAGGAGAAATTAACCCTGATTTGATTATTTTAACCGGTCCCAATGCCAGTGGAAAAAGCTGTTATTTACGACAAGTTGGCCTCATTCAACTAATGGCCCAAACCGGAAGTTTTGTCCCTGCTACAAGGGCAAAATTAGCCATTAGCGATCGCATTTTTACCCGTGTAGGGGCCGTGGATGATTTAGCAACGGGACAGTCAACTTTTATGGTAGAAATGAACGAAACAGCCAATATTTTAAATCATGCTACCGAAAAATCCTTAATTTTATTAGATGAAATTGGACGGGGAACGGCAACTTTTGATGGACTTTCTATTGCTTGGTCTGTGGCAGAATATCTAGCTACAGAAATACAAGGAAGGACAATTTTTGCTACCCATTATCATGAATTAAACGAACTTGCTTCTATTCTTACTAACGTAGCTAATTATCAAGTTACTGTGCAAGAATTACCCCATGAAATTGTCTTTTTACATCAAGTTAGACCAGGAGGGGCTGATAAATCTTATGGTATTGAAGCAGGAAGATTAGCCGGGTTACCAACTTCTGTCATTAGTCGAGCAAAACAAGTGATGAATCAAATCGAAAAACATAGTAAAATTGCTTTAGGATTACGAGAAGGAATTACCCAAGTTAACCCTATTAAAAACAGTCGAAATAAACAAGAATTAATCGAACAATTGGATATTTTTGATGATTTCTAAGGGCAAAGTAAATCTAATCAGCTAAACTGAATTATCTTTCAAAAGAGTCGCAACTTGTTGAGAAAACCAAATTGCTGCCATCCCATTTGTTTCAGTTTCTAAGCGTTGTAAAGTCTGATTTATCAATGATATTTTAAGTCCCTTTAAAGCTTCAGAAATATCAACTTCTTGATAAATTCCATTCTCTGCTAAAATAAAAGCAATGACTCGTTGTCCTCGCACATCAATGACCCAATATTCTCGAATACCTAATTGTGCATAAAGATGTTTTTTCTCGTCTAAGTCTTTTGCAAGAGTCGTATCACCCACTTCTCCTACTAAATCAGGTACTCTGAATTCTGCTAAGTTTATATAGCGTCTTTCTCCCATTTGCCAAGTAGGATAATCATGGCCTAAATATAACACTAAATCAGGTGCGGCCGCTTGTGTTTTCGGTTTTTCTAGTTGACAACGATTTAATAAGCTGAATTTTTCTTCTGGATGACGCGAGAACCAAGCAAATACTAGCATGGTTAGTAACTCGCAAAATTGAGAATGGTTAATTCCTTCCCGTCCCATTTCTATTAATAAATAATTTTTATCAAAAAAGAGTTTTAGCGCATCTTGTGTTTCATCATCTCGATAAGTCAGGTAATCTGACCAGGTTGCAGGTTGCAATTGAACAATATCATTATCTAGACTTTGAGGGGAAATAGAAGTAATCATTTTCCAGTAGCGATCGCTTTCAACTTTCATTATAGGACAACAAAAATAAAAAGCGATCGCTTTTTATAAATTATTTCCTAAACCGATTCTTTAATCGATTGTAAGGCCATTTCCATAAAGGTTTTTTGGGAACTTTGTTCATGTTCTTTGCTTTGGGGTTGACGTTGAATATAACTACCATCGGATTGTAATTCCCACGCTTGACGATTATCAGCTAACATTATCCCTAAAATTTCTTGTAATTGTTGAGCAATTTTCGGATTTTCTACAGGAGTAACCGCTTCAACCCGACGAGAAAGATTACGAGTCATCCAATCTGCACTACCAATATAAATTACTTCATCTCCTCCATTATGGAAGTAAAAAATTCGTGAATGTTCCAAGAAACGACCAATAATACTAATCACATTAATATTATCACTAACCCCTTTCATCCCAGGTTTTAAACAACAAATTCCTCGGACAATTAAATCAATTTTAACCCCTGCTTGGGAAGCTTTATAAAGGG
>JAAUYK010046122.1_pt1 | contig 15842 bp, 23 predicted proteins | sample 7278021 | NCBI WGS metagenome assembly JAAUYK01 (sample SAMN14350223, study PRJNA611818) | marine sediment metagenome | isolation source: surface marine sediment (1.8m) | place: French Polynesia: Moorea | collected 2018-08
CGCGAGGAAGACCCGGGCGGCGGGACCGGCAAGACACGAGACAGACAGGGGGAGGGAGCCGGCGGCGGGACCGGCAAGACGCGAGGAAGACCCGGGCGGCGGGACCGGCGAGAAACAAGGAAGACAGGGGGAGGGAGCTGGCGGCGGGACCGGCAAGACACGAGAAAGACAGGGTGAGGTAGCTGGCGGCGGACAGGGAGGAGGAGCCTGCGCGGCGCTGCCGGGTGGGCGCGCCGGCGATCCCGGTGGCCTGCCGGCCGCCTTGCGTGAATGTAATATGCATGATAGTGATAAGATTCGTACATTTCAATGGAACCGTGTGTTTACATTGGTTTGCCGACGGTGGCGGCAGCTCACTGCCTGTACATATTATGTCTACGGCGGCTAATTAGGTTAGGGTTTGTGGGTTACAGTAGAACATTTTCGAAATGTCGGACCTATATAATGGTAGCAATGTCACGTAGAATTTAGAATGGTTTGGCTAATGGTTGGAATACATCGGATAATGTCGATGGATTTGCCGCAGCTATCAATGTTTTGGGTATAACTAGAGTGAGGCGTCGGAGAAAGTTTCCGGTTCTTTGTCCGGGGTAAAAAGTTTGATGCTCTCCTCGTCGGAGCTGATGTCGTTCTTCTCGGTCTCGTCAGTGAAGCTGTCCTCTTGCGTCGGCACTTGCGATCGGACTCTCTTCGTGGGGAGTGACGGCGTTGGGTTTGCCAGGAGTTCTTTGGCCTCGCGGCGGATCTCCTCCTGGTGCTTGTCGGTGGGAGTCTTCTGCGCGCCGGTCTGCTTCACGGCCTTGGAGCTGGGAGTCTGTAATGTCAATGTCATTGATGTAATGTCCATGTCAATGATATTGCGACTAACCTTGACGCCGTTGCCTGCTGCTGATGGCTTCCTGAAGGCGGGGTTGGGGTACGTGGTCTTCTTCCCAGGGACCTTGCTCTTGCAGGTGGATAGCTGGCTGTCGTCACGGCCGTTGGTGTTCCCCGTCTTCTGTGTGTGGCGCTGTGCTTCGTCGTCGATGTCCTCCTCGGAGTAGTCGTGGTCGCTGTCAGTGCTGTCCAAGTCTTGCTCTTGGTCTTCGCGCTCGGCTTGCATTCCTTCCTTCCGCCTCTTGGCCGGGAGACCAGCGTCCTCGTTGTCGTTCGGGGGCTCACCGATGTTCTGGCGATAGAGATTTCGTGGTGGGCTTATTGTATGTGTGCAGCGCGGAATTCAACATAGATATTACCGTGAAATAGTTGTCTGGGTTGTTGAACCGGGCGCGCACTTTGCGCATGAAGGCAACGAAGTCGTGGCCCTTCTCCTCGACGATGCCGGCGACGACGTGCTCGAATTCCCTCGCGATGATGTCGGGGATGCGCCTTTTCTTCTTGGAGGTATTGCTGGGGAGGGGGGAGGGGGGTGCTATTCATGTGATTACGTTACGTACAAGTGACTACGACTTACTGAGAGCTGGGCCAGGTGAGAACGCGGGCAATCAGGTACTTTGAGAAGATGGCCAGAGGGGCGTCTGTGGCGTAGCTCGAGAGGGACTTGAAGGGCACCCCCGTCAGCCGAAGCCTCAGGGCAGTCATATCCCTCTTCTTGGCGAATGCCTCCATTTCTTAACGGTATGCCACAGGAAGCAGGCTACAGCAGTCCTGCGCATGGAGATTGCTCCAGCGTGGATGGAGGCCAGCTGGCTGTGCAGTTGCTGCATCTGGTTGTCCGTGCGCTCGTAGTACGATGTCGCGCTTCTCACCTCGGTGTAGACCTTCTTGCACAAGGCTTGCACGGAGTCTGCATGATGGTGGGTAATTTCGTCAGGAAGTGAAGTGCATTGTTTGACAAGCTTACCTATTTTCTTCTCGATCCTCTCCATGTCTTCCTTGGAGGAGCTCACGCTGTGGCCGCTGGGGACGGAGGTGGGCGGCGGCCTCGTGTCTTGAGCGGGCAAGGGCCTCTTAGCGACTGCCCCGGTGGACTTCGTGCGGCTGGGGCCGGCCTGAGCGCTCTTGTTGGCGGCCCTGACGTCCATAGGATCTCCCGTGGCGTCATTGTCGGTGTCGGTCCCGCTCTCGTTGTCGAAGGCATGGCTTATTAAGGCCGCTCCTCCAGTATTCCCGCCGGGAGTCTGCTGTAGCGATAGAGTTAGCCAGATCCACGTCCTGAACATTGTCAGTCTTACCTTTACAGCTTTTCTTCCCGAAGCTGCTGGCTTCGCCGTCATAGCCACGCTGGACGGGATGATGGACTGGGAGTTGTACTCGTCGTCGGACCACTTCGCGGTGTTGGGGACCGCATCATCGTCGTCTGAGAAGGCGTACATGTCGGTCTTGCTGCAGTGGCCACTTCCACCCTTGCCCCTGTCGTCGCCGTGAACTCCGAACGGAGGCGTCGGAGGAGGCGATGGTGTCTGGTCTCTGGATTTGTCCTTCACAGTCCTGCCGTCTTGGCTGCGACGCCTTGTAGGGGGCTGCAAGGAACGAAGGATTATGAATTTATTATATTATTACATTTATGGCCGTGGCTTTACCTCTTTAGCAGTATTCCCTTCGCCGTCAGTGGTGGCGTGGGCGGCATTGACGTCATCGGACTCGGAGACAAAGAGGGCGTTCCGGTCGTAGCGGCGTATGGTGCGGCGCTCTGGGAGACCTTTCGCCTGGTAGTGGACGCCATGCTTCACATGGCCGGGAAACTCGGTCACGAGGTCCGCAACAGCGTCCTCGACGGACTTGCCCGCCTTGATTAGAGCCGTAAGAGCTCCCGACAAAGTATGAACGGCGGCGATACCTTCCTTGTTGCTGCACGCGGTCTCGACCTTGCAGAGTACGTTGAAGTAGCGAGGCGGGCTGTAGATGTGGAGGAGGCGGGGCTTTGTCCTCCTGGCCTTCGTCATGTTCATCTTGTCGACCTGGGCCTGGTCGAAACCCGACTTCTTCACGGTGACGAGGAAGACTCTGGGATCGCGTTGAGCTGGCCGCAGGTCATGCAGCACGACCCTGTTGTATGTCATGCGCATCTTGCTGTTGGCCGGCGCCTCGGGCCGGCAGAAGGAGCTGCTTGCCATGTCCTCCTTCCCGTTGTCCAGGCCAACGTCCTCTTCCATCTGTGGCGCCTTTGACTGACTAATTGAAACGTCAGAAGAGTATGGATGGAAAAAAATTGCAAAAGGAGCCTTTTACTTTAAAGTAGTTAAGTTAAAATCAGTCAAAGGGCCAATTTCGGTGTCGCCGGCGGAGACGAGGAGTTGGACCCCGGCGTGACAAGCACGGATACGGCCAACAATCCGGCGGAGCACGGACACCCCGGGAGCTACTTTCAACACGTCTGATCGGTCTGGCGCGTGAAGATAGACTGAGGGGAGCGGAGGGAGACGCTGAGCGGGAGAGGTAAAGTGAGCAAACAGGAACATTATTGGAGACGTGCGGCGTGACGCGTAGCGAATGTTGTAGTTACACTTTACGTTTGTGATTTTTTTTCGTCTTCTGTCTCCCGCGTTCGGGGTCGTGGCGACGATGGCCAGGGGGAAGAAACGACGTGACACCTTCGCGAATTTCCGCAGGAAGCGGATGCGGATGTACTGTCCTAATGAGGACACGAGCACCAGTGAAAGCGCCAACGACCCGGAGAGTCCTGACGGCGACGGCGCCGCCGCCGTAGCCGACGGCGGCGGCGGTTACGAGATCCAAGCTTGCGGGGTAATTTCCTTTACCCCCGATGGTGCCGGTGATGCCGATGTCTCCGAGAGTGACGGAGGGGAACGCAGTTGGGATGGTGCACCGGTGGAAATATCGAGCAGTGGCAGCAGCGCACCGGTGGAAATATCGAGCATTGGCAGCAGCGGCACAAGTACGGACAGCGAAACCGCGGATGTGCTGGCCGGCCCTGACGACGCCAATCACATCAACGACTACCTAGCCGGCAAGGAAGTGGTGCACGCGCCCGTCAACAGCAGTAACATATCGAATATGGAGGAGTTTTCCCGGCGGCTGGTTACAATGCAGACTATGAACGTTCTATCCAAGTCTTCGTGCCAGCACATTTTTTCTCTGTTGCAAAACAACAGCGTCATGCTCAGCCGGATGCTGCCGGGGTGGAGCGGCTGCTTCAAGTCTGCGCGTCGACGCGTTCAGGCGTTGGTACCTCCGTGTCGTATCTTTGTTGTCGGCCATGACAAGGACGGCCTGGAGAGAACCCTCGGTCCCTGCAAAGCGTTTCCCAAGAAGAACGTGTTGGAGGAGGAGATCACCGTTGAATACACTTTATACCTATGCCGGTTAGCAGACATCATCGCACTGCACGCGCACCTACATGGGCTGCACGACGAACACGACCGAGTCGCCGAGTTCGACCTTGGCTTGGATGGTGTACCGGAGAGCAAGTCAGGCGGTGTCTCCATCGACGTGCTATCCGCTCGGTTTGTGGACTGCCGGAGCGTGTACACGTTGGGCGTTCTGCGACCGAGAAGGACCGGCTTGAACATTAGCGACGCCGTCATATTGCGAGAAGTGATTGGTGATTACAAGTCCATGATGGAGGGAAACACGAGGACTGTAAACGTGGCGAAGCTCCGCTACGTGATATGCGACGCGCCGAAACGGGCAAGACTGCTATCGCAAGTAAGCCACTCAGGTTACTTTTCCTGCCCACGTTGTCATATAAGAGGCGAGTACATAGGACGCACGGTCTGCTTCCCGCCCGAGTCGGAGCACGTGGTAAGTGCGCCGAGGACGTTGCAAACGGTGGAGGACGCAGTGGCGTACTTGGACGCGGGAGGCAATGTGCAGCGGCACCTATACGGCGTGAAGGGACCGAGTCTACTGAGGGGCATTAATAATTACGATTACGTGCGTGGATTGCCACAGGATCGTATGCATCTCATTGACTTAGGTGTATGCCGTCAGCTTTGCAAGCTCATGTTCCGGTGTCCAGGCACGTCATCAACTGTTCGGACTGTATCGCCCGCTTACATGAACCGAAAGCTGTTGTCGGTTCGTGTTGTGTCGGAGTTCTCGCGCCGGGCCCGAGAGTTCAATTTCGGCACATGGAAGGCTGAGGAGTATAGGAACCTATACATGTGTCTGTGGCCTCTAGTTGCTGACTCCTTGCCCGTTAGCCAAAGAGAGGTGTGGCTTCAATTTGTTTACATAATGCGAGCGCTAATGCTCCTGCACGCCAACGGCTTCTCGCCGCCCAAAGTATCGAAGTCGGACACACGCAGGTGGCTGCGCAAGTTCGCCAAAGTGTTCAAGGACGCCGCGTGCGGATACAACATGCACAGCTTCACGCACGTTGTGGAGTTGTCCGAGCTGGGCCCTCTGACGTCGACGAGTGCTGTGGGGTTCGAAAGCCACTACGGCGAAATGAAGAAGAGGTTCGTTTCGGGAACGCCGTCTACGGCGTTGCAAGCTATTCAGGACTGTGCCATCAGCAATTTGGGCCCGCATATCTGCAAGAAATCGATCCGCGTGCGTTCAAAGGTAACGGAGAAAACGGACGACACTATTGTTTTCACGACTGAAGGACTCGTCATAGTTGAGGAGGAATTGGGAGAGGACATGTACAGGGGCAGGGTTCTCAAAATCGAGCCGACGAACCTACTACTGCCTGGCTATGACTTCATCTGCGTTGGCGTATACCGCCTGAAGAAGGTAAACGCGGGTACGTTGCACAGGCGTGTGACATTTGCAAAGAATGACATAACAGGAAAAGGTGTTGCGTGTGAGCAGTACGTTTCCGTGATCCCCATCCACGTCCTCCAGGAAAAATAGCGCGACCCTGGATGTGGGGAAACCACGACCAGCTGCCTCAAGCCTGCTAACAGCTGACGACTTGCCTGTCTTCCTTGTAACTCTTGGTTGACACTGGCCCGAGAGAGGACGCGCGTCTCAAGTCGGCCAGTTCCCTCTGCTGCGCCGAATTATTGCGGCCTCGTGGGAATGGTCCGCCGGCGAGAGCAGCAAATTGAAGAAGAGAAGTTCCCTGTGCCAAAGGCGCCTCCGTCATCGCCATCGGGTCACGATCTGTCCAGCGTTGACTATCGCGGCAGGGCGCACCGAGTCGGAGGGCGTCCAGAAGCTGAGGTGGCGGCGACGGCCCTTGCGCTGGAAGACCGACTCCGAGGCCCGTCCAGAATCGGCACAACTACAGACCTCTTCAACACATTCAATCCCAGTGAGTACTAAGAGGCCGACGTCGACGTCATGTTTCCCGAACGGCCGGTATAACGAAGCGTAGCTCTTTAGGTGCCTCATCTCGACTGCTACACAGTCTGATCAGGCAGTGCATGACCGCCGAATTCCACAAGGTCACTCACGCTAACGACAACAAGGGGCTGCTCACTAAAGAGGACGATCCCCGTGTCCTTCTGGTCGCCAAGCGGGACCGTAGACTAGCCAACAGCGTGAAGCAGTACATCATGGAATCCGCCATGAAGAACAGCAGCGCGGTGCTCGCCGGCACCGCTTCCAGGCTGAGCTCTCCGCAGGCCGGGATTTCTCAACTGGACGGCGCAGACTCACCGACCAGGCACCGCGGACGGGAGAAGGACAAAAAACGGCACTCGAGGCCCAAGGAGGACACAAAGGAGGAGGACACGGGGAAGCAGCGCCGAAAAGAGAAGAACGTCTATGAGCCCCTGCACGTCTCCGACAAGCGCTTTGTCAGGTTTGTCCAGACGGTCGTGGACGCCGTCAGCGAGGAGGTGGAGTTGAAAGTCTCTAAGGGAGACCCCAGGTTCGATCCGAAGGACGTGATGCACGTAAGTCGATCAGTGGGTTTTGGCGTCAATGTATTCCGCATGCAGATTAGGTATGTAGGTTCCCTGTTGTAACCACTATTTCTACTTAACAGGAATTGCACGAATACGACGGCGACGACGTAGAGGGCGAGCTGGTCAGAAACATCTACAACGCACGCACCCTTCAGAAACAGATTGCCGCAAACGCGGGCAAGTTGGCGGACGTGGACAAGGTCAGGGCTGAGACGTTCCCGGGCCAAGAGGCGACAACAGAAATGCTCATCTCCACGCACCTCAACTCAGTTGCCGTGATGGCTTCCTGCAATACACTTGCTTTGGCACTGGACGGCCTCATTACCGGCCAAGCTATATACGCTGAGAAGTTTGCGCTGCTGGAGAGCTACATTACCAAGGAGGGCTTCCAGGCCGAGTCCCGCAAGATAGTCGGCCGCGTGATGGCATGGCAGCAGCTCCGCAGCGGCCGCTTCGTCCCCGGCGTGCCTTTCCGTAATTCGGCAAAGTTGGTGGAGGTCCTGACTACTCGCCGTCACTTGGAGCGCATAGTGACCGCTATCTTGGCCAACCTCCCGTGGGACAAACAGAACTTTGCCTACCAGGTCAGGAACATTCTCCTCCACCCTACTTACGTCGCCGAAGTTTACTGGGGCAACCCAAGAGATGAGAACGGGTAAGTGGATGACAGATTGTCTATACAATTTAACGGTACTCCGGTTACTAATGCCCTGCTTAGCGATGCCATCGAGATGCCCCAAGTTCCGGAAGTCTTCCGCAGCTTTATGATGGCCCTCCTCGACGTCGCCTCGGACGGGAAGGACAAGTACAAGCCGGCCGCTCAGCTGCGCCAGTTGCAGCGACTCTTCTTCAAGGATGATCGTGTCTGGCACGACCAGAACTCTGACGAAGCCAAATTGGAGGCGACGAAAGCTTACCTAAAGAGGCATGGCGCGGAGCCGGCACAGGCAAAACCGCAAAGCAACGTCGATGACGACGACGAGGTACGTATAAAACCATTAACAACTTACTTACAAGATTGCTATAGCTGCCGCCTCGCCACAGGATTCCGACGTGGAAGCAGCGATTAAGAAGGCGAAACTCTACCACGACGCCATGGCGAATGCGCCGGTGACTGTTGGAGGCAGGAAGCCGCCCTACGTCCCAAGACTCCAGAGCTCCACTTCGGCATCAAGCCAGGAAACTCGCAGCGCGCGCGCCGGCACCAACGGCCGTTCCAGCGTCGTCCACTTGCAGTAAGGCCGGCAATGGAGAAAGGAAGACGCCGGCTCCGTCGGGAGAACAGCAAGCGGGAAGAGCTCCAACCTCCGTGACTTGCGCGCCAGTCACGGGCACAGTGGACACGGCTCCTGTAACAGCCGCGACCGCTGCCCCGCAACATCAGCATCCGCACCAGCCGCATCCATTCCAACAGGGACAACACCCGCACCAGCAGTACTATCCGAGGAATCCCTACCCCCCTCCGTACCCACCGCCTCCGTATCCCCCGGCCATTGCGCCGGCCAATGCCCACGTCTATCCGCCTCACGCAACTGCTGCCGTCAACTATCATGCTCCTCCGGGAGCGTACAACCAACACCCTCCGTACCCTCCTCATCAGCACCCTCCTACGCCATACCCTCCAAGTCAGTACGGTCCTCACGTCTCGCAACCTATTGTATCGACTTCGACCCCACCCGCTCCGTCTGCGACACAACCGTCTCCGGCGGCGCCGCAGCCCCCTCCGGCCGCGCCGCAACCCCCTCCGGCCGCGCCGCAAGCGGCTACATCGACTCAACAAGCCGCTACGTGCCCTCCGGCTTCGACGTACGTGCCCCAGAAGTTGCCGGCCACAAAGCCGGACCTAGTCACCCTTCATGTGCCCGGCCCGCAGACGACTTACGTTGTTTCCGCGCCCGCAAACGCCGACTATGTTGAAGCAGCAGGAGATCCAATTGTCTTGTCCGCAACCGGCACGGAGCCTTCCACAACCATGTACGTCTTCGACCCCACGACCTCCACGCTGACACCGGTCAAGAATGGCGAACAGGTGGGCCACACGAGCAGCCCTCAGACGGGGAAGGGAATCTCTTCCACGCCTCCTCAGCAGGACGTCGACGGGGTTAGGCGCGCCCTGTCCAGCAACCGCACGTGGAACGCCGGTAGCCAGGGCGAAGCCATCCTAACAGAGGACCAGGAAGCCGTGAAGAACCTCTTGGCCCTTGAAAGCCACTCCTCCTCCGAGAAGGAGAACTACGCCGACTAGTTTGCCAAACTTTATTGCAGCCGACGACTACGTAAAATTCCGTATGTACTATTTTGCGCGTTCGATTGAAACTGCAGTGTCGTTTAATGCCAATTTATCGCACTCTCGAACCCATTCCCCCGCACTCTTTCATCCCCTTCCTATTGAGGTAGGAAGGATGTGATCCCGTCCTTTCTCGGGGAAGACACCAGGATCGGTATATAAGCCCCCGTTCCCCGTCTTTCGACACCAGTTGTCATCTTGCGGTGCGACACTACGGACGTCCATTACCTGCTGCTCCCACTGTCTTCACGATGTCGGAGCCTCCGCGCTCCGCCGATTCCAGCCCGGACCCCGGCGGAACAGACCCGAGTGGTAGTCCGACCAGGCACCCGGACTTTCCGTTCAACCTGACTGACGAGCAGGTGACCATTCTCCTCGAGCACAAGGACTTCGACGCTTTCCTCAAGGAAAAGGGCATGTCGATGGCCGACTTTATGACATACCTGAGGAGCGGTCGCGAGAAGCTCAGGGAGAAGGAGGGCAGGGAGAAGACCCCGGAGGACGAAGAAAAGCGCAAGATCCTGGACGCTATGCTGCACAAGATTAGAGCGCACGCCGACGCGGCGAAGAACGATGCCGTGTACGCGCAGAAACTACTCGACGATGCTGAAGTGGCCTTTCGCGAGGGCATCCTACTGCCCCCGGACCGCGTCCTCGAGCTCGTCCGGCCCAGGGATCGCGGCGGATACACACTCCCAACGGTCATTTCATCGGGCGCAAACAGGATCTTTGTCTCCACGACGCACTCCCTAAGGGGATTAAGGGCCCCAGGGGGCTACTACGACGCGTTCGAGGCGAGCATCCAGCAGCTAGCCCGGGAGTTCGTCTTCGTCAAGAAAGAGCCAGCCGACGACGAATCCGCTGCTCCACCGGCAGCACCGGCTCCTGCTCCTTCATCCTCGAAGACTGGCGAGGGCACCTCGAAGACTGGCGAGGGCACCACTAAGAAGACCCCGCCAGGTGGGACTGGCGCGGACTCTCCGGACCTTTCGTCTCCTCCGCCGTTGCCCAGGAGGGAAGACAGTAAGTTGCATATGAGTGAATCTTCGATCATTATCTGCCAATTTACTACCCATATCCTCTTCCAGTGCTGTCGAGGTACCCCTTCATCGATGCCGACGACCCCCAGAGGAAGAAGGACGATGACGAAACCTACAGGCAGATGGTTGCGGCCGACAAGAAGTACCGCGAGGCCCTCGCCACCCTCCGTGCCCGTCGCGATGAACGTCGTGCCGAGGCCGAACATGCACACCAGCAACGCCTGAGGGACCAGGAAGACAGGAGGAAGGCTGCCGCTGCAGCCCGGGCCGCTGAGCAAGAGAAAGCTGCCGCTGCAGAGAAGGAGAAAGCCTCCGCTGCGGCTAAGGAGAAAGAAAGCGAGGAGAACCTGCGCGAGGACAGGCAGAGGAGGGCTGATGAAGCCGCTACGGCCGCTGCCCGCCGTCAGGCTGCGGACGCTGCTAGGGGGTCTGCCACTAAACGGACGGGAAAGAAACCCTTCACCGGCCCTGCCACACCTGCCACCTCCACAGGCACCTGGACCCCCCCCCCCCCCCGGCACCGAAACCGGCACCGGCCTCGAACCTGCAAAGACTGGAGGTGAGACAGGCAGCCGCGCGGCCAGCGAGATGTCCGAAGACGATAGGCTGTGGCAACAACGCGAGGAGGAAAGACTGAGAGAAGAGGCTGCCTGGAGGGCCGCTATCTTTGGCACCGCCATCAGGCCGACGATGCCAAGCTCCAGCCAGGAGCCCTTGGAGCCTGCTCCTGGCACGAGTGGGTCCAGCACCGGGCTGACGGCTACGAGCGGCAGTTCCACCGGCGCCCGCAAGAAATTGCACTTCCAAGAGGAGCCTGACTGGAGGAAGCGGGAGCAGTTGGCCGTTCGCATCAGTAAGATGTTCGACGTCCCCGTTCCCCTCGTCGTCCAGCCCAAGGGCAAGGGCAAGTCCAAGGGGAAGAGGAAGGGCATAACCAAAGGTCAACTTGAAGCCGTTCTCGACAACGTCTGGGACAAGCTGTTGGAGATGGACTCGAAGGAGAGATCTGAGCAGCTTGACCTCCTCTTCGGGCTGGAACAGGAGGAAGAGTCTAGGGACAGGGAGAGGGCCGGCGAGGTCTCCGACGTGATGTCCGCCCGAAGGAACCTCCTCTCCCCCTCCATTCCCCACGCCCAGGCGGAGGATCTTGCCAACATCGCCCGCGACCCAGGATACGATCCCACGGAGGATGATGACATGCGCAGGCGTCTTGCAAACCTACTCGGCGTGAAGACACCGACAAAGAGGACGCGCGAACCGCTTCCGACCCCGTCCACCTCGGAGAAGACGCCAAAGATGTCACCGGCCCAGAAGACGCCCAAGATGTCGAAGGGCGACATGGACATCCTCAAGGAGATCTTCGGTGAGATTTATAGCTATTGGTAAATAAACTCGTATATATCGTACATATCGTATATCTTTCTTCTCAGACCGATCTGGAAAGGCTCATCACGCTGCAGAGGAGGCTGCGGCCGAGGCTAGGAGGACGCAGCACGACGTACACGATGGCCTTGCCGCCCTCGAGCGGGGCGTGGAGGAGATGCGCCAGCAGTTGGCCAACGTCCAGGGTACTCTCAGCGCAATGGAGATATCCGGTTTCGCCGGCGACATCCTTCCCAACGAGGAAGACCTGCCCGTTCCCTTTGACGACCCCGACGTCATCATCAACTTCTTCAGGCGACCCGCCAATACCTATGTCCTGGCAAGGTACGTCGCGCAGCGCATCGGGTCGTTCCAGCCGAGCACATTTCCCCGCCTCTTCACGGAGATCCCCCTTGAACCCGCCTACAAGAAGCGGGTCTACTGGCCAGCCGTCGCTGGAAGGTAGGGAATTTCTCCACTAAAAATTCCGCAATGCCACTATATTATCCTCCCCTTTAGGAGTCACGACGACCCCAAGTACCTGCCCCGCGTGCTTGAGTCCTTCGCGTTCCTGATGGCCAGGACTTTGGCCATGGAGGCCAGGCCGCCGCTTAGGGTGTCGACCCGGGACCTGCGCGCACAGTTTCAACGCCACTTCCACGCTGATCGCGATAGGGGCTCCGGACGGAGGGCGTCGGGAACAAGGAGGACGCTTAGGAAGACGCCGAAGAAAACTCCTAAGAAGGACGCCGCCGGGGCTGAGGATCCGGAGACGGATAGTGACGAGGAACACGACGACGGGGGACACGACCAAAGCGACCCGGACTACCACCCACCTGGTGGCTCGGGAGGAGGAGCTGGAGGAGCAGCTGGAGGAGCTTCCGGAGGCGGCACCGGCGGCGATGCCGGGCCTTCTGGCTACGGCAGCCAAGGAAGCCGCAGTCGTCCTGGCGGAAAGCAGACCGGGAAAGACGGGAGCAAGACCGGACGCGGCGGGCAGCACGGTGAGACCAGGGACATGCCAGCGGAAGACCCAGACATCGAAGCGCTTATCACGTACTGCAGGGGGATGTCGTTCCATTCTGCTTCCGACACTGACGACGGCATTAAGCCAGAAGACAGCGTCTCGAACCAGGAAGGCACGGACACCGCCAGCAGCGGAGAGGACTACGACGAGTGGCGCGCCAAACTCAACAGGCGGGCCGGCCGCACACCACGTGGCCTTGGCCACGGCACTCCTGGTCGCCCTCTCCTTCGCTACTCTCCTGGCTATGGGGTCCGCGGTCGCAGGTCTGCTACTCCTCGTCCTGGAGGAGAACCTCGACCGGAACCCAGGCTGGTGACGCCGGACTATACTCTACCCAGTCCCTGTGAGACCGCCGCCAATTCCGAGCCATGCGCACATGGAGACACGCCCACGAAAGTCGCCGTCTGAAAGCTAGGACAAATGCAGAGTGCCTCCTCAATGTTAGATATCCACGTGCAATATTCGGACCGCAATAACCGTTACATACGGCATCTAAATTTACTAGTGAATGTGTTAATCTACCTACCTGGCTATACGTACCTAAATCTTTAGTGCGCAATAACACTATGCAACAGTCTTATAAAAAAGCATTTGCTACGGTCGCGGCAAGACGCGACGAACAGAAATAGATTAAACAATATACTTACCAATACAAACAAGGTCTCTGATACGTAATTATCTCTTCCGGCTATAGTTATACTTCGAACAGCATGGGAGGTGTGCATTCGGGAACATACATGCGCATCATGCACAACGAAGTCCTCGTCCACGTGGACTTCACGGTCGCTGGCAACGTCACCGAAGTGGGCTTCCGCAGGTCCGTCAAGCGTCGCGCTGACGCCCTCAGGCTGAGGGGCTGGGTCGCCAACACTTCTTCTACGGGAAGGGTCATCGGCCATGTGGAGGGCCCCTACTACGCCGTCCAGGAGTTCAAGGGCTGGCTCGCTCTCGACGGCCCGCCCAGTGCGGACGTCCACAAGGTCACCTTCACCGACGAGTCGCGGACCGAAGAATACGAACATGGTGCCGGCTTCAACATCATCTACTTCTACTAGATCAACGGGGAGAAGCATTGAAGCAACCTTAACCTTAAAATTCAACGGGGCGAATGCTAAATTACATCGTAGTAACTGTTACATCCTGCCTTCCACATATTTCTAAACTACCTCCGCCCAATACAAATCTATGCTCTGCCAAAGGCTTTCCTTAACGATGCGCAACGGAAGCAGGTTAAATACACTACGTGTTACGATGTCCTCCCCAAAAGAGAATATCTATTTTATTTACCTTCCTGCTCACGGTGCTATCAATTTAGTTCTTTTGATACACTACATAACTCAGAAATATCCAAAATTTGCTTCGCGCTGTCCTCCTACATGGCTCTCCTTCTCCTCGTTTCAGACATCTACAGCGGGAACAAGACGCGCACGCTGTTCACCCTGAACGCGTTGGACCAGTGGTGATGGGTTTCCTCGACGGCCGAGATCTCGCCGATCGCGCACTCGAGGTACTCGACGAACTTCTTGTAACGGTCCGTGGAGTCACGCGGACCCTCCAACTTGACGGTGTACCTCGTCTGGGTGACGCAGTTGATTTCGCCACGCAGTCCATCCTTCTGCTGTGCTGTCGCCATCAGCGTCCAGATCAGGCATGGCTCCGGGAATGGCTCCCTGCGGTGGACCTCGAACGACAGGCGAGAGTACATGGCGATGTCGTTGTTGTCGGCAGGCTGCTGGAGGCGCTGCTACGAATTACGGCGGAGTGGGGAGTGCGTATCCTCTATTGTCACCTCACGTCTACTGTTGTTGGCTGCTTGAGCGTTAATGATCGAAATCATCGAATGACTTAGAGTCGGTAAACTCACTGCGCCTGCTACTCTTCTTCTTTTCGTTCGTTGTCTTCAGTTTACGTTCACTGTGCGTTAGGGTTCCTATACATGAAGTCCGTCCGGATTCACTAATGTACTCCTCCTCTCTTCCCTCCGTCTTCCCCATCCGAGTCCTCGTCTACTTCGACGTCGCTTGTTTCGTCGCTGTCATAAACAGTGATTTCGCCCTTCATGAAGTGGAAGCCCTTGATTTCGCCGCTCTCGATGCTGTGCGCCGACTTGTTCGTTCGGCTCTTGCCGAACGCGTGCTGCCCCGTCATGATGTACTCCTTGAACCGGTCCACGTCAAATGCTCTGCCCTCCACAGTAACACACCACAGATTTGCGCGAGCCTTGACCTTCACTAGCAGTCCATCAAGGCCGCAGCCTAAAGCGGGCTTCTTCATGAGATCCTTGAACACGGCCATTGGAATGGTGGGTGCACGATTTATGAGGAACGCGCGACGCACAAGTCCTCCTGCTCCCTGATCCACAGCGACTCCTGCGGCCCCCTTAACGACGACCTCCGATTGGCGAGCGGCGGCCCGCTGATCGGCGGCGAGCTCAACGCCGGCCGGCCGTTTATTCGCTTGCTCCACGGCCAGGGCGGCGGCCCGGTCCTCAGCATCCGCACGGTCCCTGGCCCGCTGCCGAGCCAACCTTAGCTCCGCCGGCGACAACATGTACCTCTCCATGCTTTACGTCTGCAAGATACACACGTCCAATTGTATAGTTATATAGTTACCCCGTGTCTTCCCGGTTGGGCCTTTCCCCGTTTCTTCCCCGTTGGGCCTTTCCCCGTGTCTTCCCGGTTGGGCCTTTCCCCGTGTCTTCCCGGTTGCGCCTTTCCCCCGTGTCTTCCCGGTTGCGCCTTTCCCCGTGTCTTCCCGGTTGCGCCTTTCCCCCGTGTCTTCCCGGTTGCGCCTTTCCCCCGTGTCTTCCCGGTTGCGCCTTTCACCGTGTCTTCCCGGTTTTTCCTTGTGTCGGCCTATGTTTACTTTTCCTTGTACTCACGCCGACTTTCACATCGCACGCGCACGCTCAACTCCTCCTCCTTGTCCACGCCGCGTCTTGCCAGCGCCGATATCGGCCTCAAGTACCGCCAGTGCTCCGCCGACACCCATCCCAGAATACCATTACCCCAACGCCTTTTTCGTCCTCTGTCCGCCGGAACACCCCTTAGTAAAACTATGACGCCAAAAATGAGCCCCTCTGCTCCGCCGGCACGCAGTTCAGAAAAGTTGGCCAAACAGTAATGCGTCTCCCTCACGCCGATTTCTCCTATGTGCAAACAGGAACGCAAAATTTGGCCAATTTTCAGGCTCATAGGTTTATGAGCAAATCTACAACACTGCACCAACGCCCCCCTCATAGTTGTCCGGTCGGGGTGACGGAGATGACTAAAACATTCTTGGTTACATATGGTCAAGTTGCAATAGTGTTGGAAGCCCAGTTGAGACGGCGTTTGCCGTCACATACATAGCAGTTAAGATTAGCC
>JAAUYK010059735.1_pt1 | contig 15840 bp, 18 predicted proteins | sample 7278021 | NCBI WGS metagenome assembly JAAUYK01 (sample SAMN14350223, study PRJNA611818) | marine sediment metagenome | isolation source: surface marine sediment (1.8m) | place: French Polynesia: Moorea | collected 2018-08
CCTCCAGAGCGGATCATGTTTTGACGGAAGCGCTTCGCGGTTCCGGCAAAGACATGTGAATCCGCTCGATATCAATTTGTTAGAGCAGATGGACCGGGTTCGATGGATCGCCTCCGGCGATTCAGTCAAACCCGGATCTGCTCTAGGCGCGGCAGCGCCTCGGCCAGCCACGCGGCGAGCCGGGCTCCCCATTCCCTCTGGCCCTCCAGCGTCTCGATCAGGTCGTGGCGGATCTCGAACTCGATGTGGGGAATGCCCCGCTGCTCGCCGTGCACGGGGATGCCGTAGTCGGTCTCGTCGCTGATCGCGTAGGGCTCGTTGTCGCCCAGGCAGAGCCCGGGGACCTCGGCGATCAGGGTCTTGAGGATCGCCGCCAGGCGCTCGTCCCGATTGTACAGCAGGCCCAGGTGCCAGGGGCGCTGCCGCCCGTGGAAGACCGGCGTGAAGCTGTGCATGGCGATCAGGATATTGGCCCGGCCCTCGCCGTCACGGCGGTCCAGCGATTCGGCAATGGCCTCGTGATAGGGCTCGAAGACTTCCCTGATCCGCGCCGAGCGCTGGGCCGGGTGGAGCCCGTGGTTGCCGGGGATCTCGGTGGCCTCGCTCCGGGTCGGCATGGCGTCGGGCCGATCCGGGGTGCGGTTGCAGTCGATCACCAGGCGCGAATAGGACTGCAGTGCCAACGGCGCGTCGAGCCGCTCCGCCATGTAGCGCGCAACCGAAGCCGCGCCTACGTCCCAGGCGATGTGGCGCGACAGGTCGGCCTCGTCCAGCCCCAGATCGCCCAGGCGCTCCGGGATCCTGTTGCTCGCGTGGTCGCAGGTCAGGAAAAAGGTCGAACCGCCGCCCGGGTTCTCGAGCGCGACCGCCGCCGGCTCGTCCTCGCCGAGGAGCTGGTATTCGGGGTCTAACATGCTTCTCCCTTGTGGCCGCCCGAATGGACCGCTCGACCATAGCCGAGGCGCGGCAAAACTGCGATATTGAGCTTCCGGTTCCATCCCCTCCAGGAGACGCAAACGATGGCCGCACCGCTGTCGCGGGACGTGCCGCTGAAGCCGGGCGAATCGGCGCTCTTGATCATCGACGTGCAGAACTACTGCGCCCACCGCGACGCCGAGGCTTTCGCCAAGACCGCGACGGGGGCGCCCGCGGACGGCTTCGGCTATTACTTCGAGCAACTCGAAGAGACCGTCATCCCCAACATCCAGCGGCTTCAATCTGCCTTCCGGGCGAGCCGGCAGGAGGTTCTCTTCACGGTGATCGAGAGCCTGACCCGGAACGGACGCGACCGGAGCCTCGACTACAAGATCACCGGCTTCAACGTGCCCAAGGGCTCGTGGGACGCCCAGGTGATCGATCCGATCGCGCCCGAGGGCGACGAGATCGTCATCCCCAAGACCTCGTCGAGCGTCTTCATCTCGACCAACATGGACTACGTGCTGCGCAACCTGGGGATCCGCTCGCTCGTCCTGGCCGGCGTACTGACCGATCAATGCGTCGAATCGGCGGTGCGCGACGCCTGCGACCTCGGCTATCTGGTGACTCTGGTCACCGACGCCTGCGCGACCTACAGCGCGGAGCGCCAGGTGAACAGCCTCGGGGCCATTCGCGGGTACTGCCGGCAGAGGACCGCGGCCGAGCTGCTGCCGGAGATCGCGCCCGTGGCGGCCGCGCAGGCCCCGGGCCGCTAGTGCCCGCCGCGCGGCCGCACGGTCTTCGGCGGTGAGGACGCTCCTGCCGGTCGCGGCGGGGGGCGCGCTCGGCGCCGTGGCCCGCCACCTCGTCTACCTGGCAGCGGCGGCCCATCCGGGCGGCGGGTTCCCCGTCGCCACGCTGACCGTCAACGTTCTGGGCTCTTTCGCCATGGGCGTCTTGGTGACCGGCGCGGCCTTGCTCTGGACACTCGGCCCGCGGCTTCGGTCCTTCCTCGTCGTCGGCTTCCTGGGCGGCTTCACGACCTTCTCTGCTTTCGCCCACGACGTGGTGACCCTCCACCAATCCGGCTCGCCCCTATCCTTGTCTCTCTACATTGCGGCTTCGGTAGCCTGCTCGATCGCGGGGCTCTATCTCGGCATGTGGACGGTCCGGCGCGCCGCCGGCGCGCGCGCGAAACAGTGATGAGGATTTTCGGGTGAGGACCCCCATATGCAGGTCTGGGTCGGAGCGATGAGCGGAGCGACAAAAGGATCGTGACTCTATGAGCAAGACGCGCGAGTTGGGAACTCTCGACGGGCCGGTGCTTCTGTTCGGCGGACCCTACGGCAATCTCCAGGCGACACGAGCCCTCCTCAAGGCGGCCCGCGCGTGGCGCATTCCGCCCGCCAGGATCATTTGCACCGGCGATCTCGTCGCCTACTGCGCCGATCCGCGGCCGACGGTCGATCTGATCCGCGAGGCGGGGATTCCCGTGGTGATGGGCAACTGCGAGGAATCTCTCGGCCAGGATTCCGAGGACTGCGGCTGCGGCTTCGAGGAAGGCAGCGCCTGCGATCTCCTGGCGGTCCGCTGGTACGCCCACGCGCGCGCCGAACTGGACCCGGACGCCAAGGCCTGGATGCGAGGCCTGCCGCGCCGCATCACTTTCACCCTGGGCGGCCGGCGCCTGGCGGTCGTCCACGGCGGCGTCGCCTCGATCAATCGTTTCCTCTTCCCCGGCAGTCCCGACGCGGACCTGCACGAGGAGATGGCGCTGGCCGGCACGGACGGCGTGATCGCCGGCCACTCGGGTCTGCCCTTCACCCGCTATCTGGGCGGCCGCCTCTGGATAAACGCCGGGGTCATCGGCCTGCCGGCGAACGACGGCACGCCCCGAGTCTGGTGCGCCCTCATGACGCCCACGGCCGATCATCTCGTGATCACGCACCACGCCCTGTTCTACGACCACGAGGCCGCCGCCCAGGCAATCCGCGACGCCGGCCTGCCCGAGGACTACGCCGAGGCGCTCCAGAGCGGTCTCTGGCCCGACGACGGCATCATGCCGCGCGCCGACCGCGCCCGGCGCGGCCAGGCCCTCGACCCCACGCCCTTCCTATGGCCCTACAGGGAGCCGCTCGCAGAGAGCGCGTGACCGGGCAAAAAGTCCCCGGTTCACCGGGACAACGGCGATGAGCAAGCCACACATCAGCCTGATCGGTCACGCTGGCACCGGCGTGATCATCGAGCATCCGACCGGTGTGATCTACTCCAACCAGGCGGGCGGCACTGCCTGTCTCCATCCCGAAATAGAAGGAACTTTCGTTCCCTTCGGCAACGACGTGCTAATCGAGCAGGGCCGCCGCTTACTGTCTCCTCAAGACGACCTTGAGAGCTACTTCGAAGGCCCGAAACACCGCGGGACCGGCGCGACCAACGGACTGGACGCAGAAGATGCCGACTTCATCGACGGCGTTCTGCAAAGGGCGCATGTGCGCCAGTGGATCGAGGTGGACCGGGATCGTCTGAAGGAGTCCTGTGAAGCCTGGGTCTTCGTCACTGTCCTCGGCGACGAGGCATCGCCATTCCCTATCTGCTCCGGCTTCGGGCCCTACCCGAAAAGGGGCGTCCTTACCTGGGTCAACTCCGACTAGCCGCCGTGCGGGCGCGCAGGCGCTTTCTGGCCTGCGGCGTGCCGTCGTGGAAGCTGCCGAACCACTTGTCCCAGGGCATCTCCGCCGTGCCGAAGTTGCACTCGAAATAGCGGTGGTGAAGCTGGTGGAAGAAGTCGCCCAGCTCCACGCGCTTCCTGCCGCCGACCATCAGCCCGTCGAATCCCGAATGGCTGGCCGCCGGATTCAGCGCCTGCACGTGCATGTGGAAGAAGACGTGCACCGGGTGGGAGGCGACGACGAAGTGGATTAGCGTCGAGGAGAAATAGAGCAGGTGCTCGATCGGGTGCATGGAGATCCCCGACCAGGGGCCGATCACGACGTTCTTGTGATGCAGGGCGTGCGCCAGACGGTAGAGCGGCGGCCAGTGCAGGGCGCGGTGAATCCAGTAGAAGTGGCAGGACGACCAGATCGGGATCAGCAGGAACCAGGCGACGAACCAGACCGGCGAGCCGGTGAAGCTGGTGGTCGGGACGTGGCCGTTGGCGAGCGCCCAGACGTAGAGCACCTCGAAGCCGGTCCAGACCGTGACGCCGCTGGCGCAGGTCCAGAACATGTTGTCGCGCACCTGGTCGCCCCAGAGGAAGGCCTTCTTGCCCCTGGCCAGGCCGCGCGCCTCGAAGCGCCGCCGGTCGCCCTGGCGCCGCAGGATGTAGAAGTAGAGGTGCAGCCCGCCGGCGACCAGGAAGACCAGCGCCAGGTTGCGCAGGTACATGAGCGCGATCCAGTCGAAGGCGAGCGTTGCGGTCCGCTCCAACGGCGGCTGGAGCAGAGCCCAGACCAGGCTGGCGGTAATGACTTCCAGTACCAGCATGGAAAGAGCCAGCCAGGAGCGCGCCACCCAACTGAGCGCCGCGGCCGGGCGCGGCGGCCAGGCGAAGAGCGGCGAGGTCGGGATCGGCAGGTCAGGATGCCAATGCCACTCGCCGGACCGGCCCGCGCGGGCGGCGGCGTGTTCGGCGACGGAGGTGTCGGCCATGGCGAAGCGCTCCTACTCGCGCGGCCCTGTTTCGTGAAATTCTGACACCGGCCAGCGCCGCCCCGTCAAGCGGAATGCGTTGGTGTGGAGCTTCTGGCGGCCCACCTCGCATCCGGGTTGCATCGCAGGCGACTAGCCGAGCAGCTCGACCCTATCGCCGCTGGAGACCAGGCCTTCGGCGAGAACGGCGCCATAGATCCCGGCCATGCCGCCGTGCTCCCGTCCGACCTTCTGCAGGACCCGCAGGTCCGTCTCCGCGGTTTCCGGATCGATGGTGATCATCCGGCAACGCGGGTCGCGCTCGACGATGGTGATCCGGACCTTGGGGCCGATCCGAAGCGTCCGTCCGACGAGATCGTCTTCGGCGAAACCACGAGCGTCGACCAGATCGAGATAGAGATTGGCCCTGAAGCGCCGCGGGTCCACGGCCTCTCCGATCTCGGCGCCGAGCTGTCGGATCGTCTGGGACGAGATCAGCGACACCGGACGGCAGTCGGTCAGGGCGCGTTCCGAACGCAGGAGGCTGAGCTCCCGGGCCTCTTCCGAGCCCCGGTTGAGCGCCTCCGCCAGGCGGGGATCGCCGATCTCCAGGGTCTCGCCGTCCGGCGTCACCACCTCCATGGCCAGGTTTGCCGGGTCGTCGAAACAGGGGTTGAGGCCGGGGGACTCGCTCTCCGCTTCCGCCAGGAACTCCGGTTTCGTCGCGCGCGCCGGGTGCTTGAACCGCGGCGTGAAGAGCAGCATGCGCGCCTGCTCTCGGCCCGTGAGATAGGGGAAACCCTTTTCGCCGGCCGCGCTCTTGAAGGCGTAGAGACGGTCTCCGTAGACGCCGGAATAGCCGACGAACGCCTCCGCCATCTCTTCGCCGCGCATCGACTTCACGGGATAGCGCCAGAGACTCTCGACCCTGCCGATGTCGGTCATGCCCGCAACACCTTGCGCCCCCTCACTTGCCGGCGGCGAGCAGGGACAGCAGGCCAGGGAAGGCCGGCTCGGGATGGGTCACCAGCAAGGTGGGAACGGCGGCGAGGTAGGCCTGGAAACGGCCCTTGGCCTCGAAGCGGCGGCGGAAATCCGAGGCGGCCAGGGCTTCTTCGATGCGCGGAAGGATGCCGCCCGCCAGGTAGACTCCGCCCCGGGCGCCCAGCAGCAGCGCCGCGTTCCCCGCCACCGTGCCCAGCAGGGCGCAGAACATGGCGAGCGCGGCCCGGCTGGCGGTGCAACCGGTCTCGGCGGCTTCGGTGATCTCGGCGGCCGAGCGCGGCGGTGCGGCCCCGCCCTCGAGTTCGTCCAACGTCCGATAGAGCCGCTCGAGGCCGTCGCCGCAGAGCAGGCGCTCGGCCGACACGTGGCCGTGGCGCTCGCGCAGGCGGGCTATCACCGCCGCCTCGCGCGCGTCCGACGCGGGCAGGGTCGCGTGGCCGCCTTCGCCGACGATCACCGCCGGACCGACGGGCGGCGGCAGGTAGGTGGCGATCCCCAGCCCAGTTCCCGGCCCGAGCACGATCGAAGGCGCGTCGGCCTGCGCGCTGCCCCCGCCGAGCGGCTTTACGCCGCCCGCGCCCAGCGCGGGCAGGGCCCAGGCGAGGGCCTCGAAGTCGTTGACCAGGCGAACATCGGAGAAACCGAAGCGCTCGGCCAAGGCCACGGCCTCGATCCGCCAGGTGCCGTTGGTCAGGGTGACGGCCCCCTCCTCGACCGGCCCGGCGCAAGCGAGCGCGGCGCCCGCCGGGCGCTGTTCCTTGCCCAGGGTGTCCAGAAAGGAGGAGACGGCAGCCCCGACATCGGCGAAGTCGGCGACGCCGAGGGCGCTCCGCCGCTCGATCCGGCCGCCGACGGCGAGCGCGAAGCGCGCGTTGGTGCCGCCGATGTCGCCGAGCAGGACCGGAGCCCGATGCATGTCACTAAACGGAAACGGGCGCCGGAGAGCAGGGAGCGGCCTCGAGCCCTCTCAGGTAGTTCTCCAACCAGTACCTCAGGTCGAAGCGGCTGAGATGCTCGTACATCTGGGACCAGCGCTCGCGCCGCTCGCCGAGCGGCATGGCGAGCGCCCGCGCCAGCGCGTCGGCGACGTGCTCGACGTCGTAGGGATTGACCAGCAGGGCGGCGCCGAGCTCCTGGGCGGCGCCGGCGAAGCGGGACAGCACCAGGACCCCCGGGTCCTCGGGCGACTGGGCGGCGACGTACTCCTTGGCCACCAGGTTCATGCCGTCGCGCAGCGGGGTCACCAGGCCGACGTCACTGACGCGCAGGAAGCCCATGAGGGTCTGGCGCGGGTAGCCCCGATTCAGGTAGCGCACCGGCGACCAGTCGAAGTCGGCGAAGGACCCGTTGATGTGACCGGCGATCGTCTCGGTCCGGCGGCGAATGTTCTGGTAGTCGGCGAGGTCGGTGCGCGACGGCGGCGCGATCTGCAGCAGGGTGACCTCGCCCCGGAAGTTCGGCCTCGTGTTGAGGAGGTGCTGATAGGCCTCCAGGCGCTGCAGCAGACCCTTGGTGTAGTCGAGCCGGTCCACGCCGATGATCAGCTGCCGCCCTCTCAGGCTGCTGACCAGGCGGCGCGACTCCGCGTTGGTCCCCGCCTGGCGCCCGAGCGCGGCGACGTCCTCGGTCTCGATGCTGATCGGGAAGGCCTTGGCGAAGCAGGTCGTATCGTAGACCTTGATCCGCCCCTCGGGCAGCACCTCGCCGCCCGCCGTCTCGCGGATGTACTGCCGGAAGGAGTTCAGATCGTGTTGGGTCTGGAACCCGATCAGGTCGTAGGTGCAGAGCTGACGGACCAGGCCCTCGTGGTCGGAGAGCGCCGGCAGCAGCTCCATGGGCGGCCAGGGCGTGTGCAGGAAGAACCCGATTTTGTGCTCGGACCCGGACTTCCGCAGGTAGGCGCCGAGCGGAATGAAGTGGTAGTCGTGGATCCAGATCACGTCGTCGTCCTGCAGGAGGGGCTGCAGGCGGCTCGCGAACATGGCGTTGACGTGGTGGTAGCCGGCCATGTCCCGCCGGCTGAAGTCGGTCAGGTCGAGCCGGTTGTGGAACAGCGGCCACAGCATCGAGTTGGCGAAGCCGGTGTAGTACTCTTCGTAGTCCTTCTGGCTGAGGTCCACGGTCGCGTAGGTGACGTTGCCGACCTCGACGGTCTTGGCCTCGCCCGGCTCGCCGGTCGTGGTTTCGCCACTCCAGCCGAACCAGACGCCACCGCGGTCCTTGAGCGCGCCCTGCAGTGCGACCGCGAGGCCGCCCTCTGCGCCGGTGCCGCCGCCGCGGCGGACCGGCGCGACCCGGTTCGAAACCACCACCAGCCGGCTCAAAATGCCTCCTCCCAGGACTTCGACAGGCGCATGGCGCAGTGGATCAACCCGACCATGGAGTAGGTCTGGGGAAAGTTGCCCCACAGCTCGCCGCTGGCCGGGTCGATGTCCTCGGACAGCAGGCCGGCCGGATTGCGCGCCGCCAGCATGCCTTCGAACAGCCGCCGCGCCTCGGCGGTGCGGCCGAGCGACGCCAGGGCCTCAATGTACCAGAAAGTGCAGACGTTGAATGCGGTGGACGGCGTGCCGAAGTCGTCCTTCTCGGCGTAGCGGAACATGTGGTCGCCCCGGCGCAGCACCTTCTCGATCCTGGCGACCGTCTTGCCGTAGCGCGCGTCGTCGACCGGGATGAAGCCGAGCTGGGGCAGGAGCAGCAGGACGCCGTCGACGGTCTCGCCGTCGAAGGTGGAGACGAAGCTCTCGAGCCGCGGGTTCCAGGCGCGCTTCAGCACCTCGTCGCGGATCTTGGCGGCCTGGTTCGACCAATAGAGCGAGCGGTCGTCGAGCGCGAGATGCCGGGCGATCTTGGACAGGCGATCGCAGGCGGCCCAGCACATCACGGCGGAATAGGTGTGCACCGCTTCCTGGGTGCGGAACTCCCAGATCCCGGAGTCGGGCAGGTTCCAGCGGGCCGCCGCCTCCTCGCCCAGATGCTCCAGCCGGTGGAACAGCGCGGCGTCGCCGGGGCTCTCCAGGCGGCGGTCGAAGAAGGCCTGGGCCGAGGCCAGCACCACCGCGCCGTAGCCGTCGTTCTGGATCTGCCTGTAGGCGTCGTTGCCCACGCGTACCGGCCCCATGCCGCGGTAGCCGGCGAGGGAGTGGACCTCGCTCTCGTCGAGGTTCTTGTCGAGTGCGATGCCGAACACGGGCTGGAGATAGCCCTCTCCCGAGGCGGCCACGATGTTGGTGATGTAGTTGAGATACTCCTCCATGGTCCGGGTGGCGCCGAGCGCGTTGAGCGCGTGCACCACGAAGAAGGAATCCCGCAGCCAGCAGTAACGGTAGTCCCAGTTCCGCCGGCTGTCCGCGGCCTCGGGGACCGAGGTCGTCGGCGCCGCGATGATGGCGCCGGTCTCCTCGAAGCTGCAGAGCTTCAGTGTGATGGCCGCGCGGATCACCGCATCCTGCCACTCGAAGGGCAGGGTCAGGCTGCGTACCCAGCCGCGCCAGTAGGCGTCGGTGCTCTCCAGGAAGTCGCGGCAGGTCTCCGCGACCGGCTCGGTGAAGCTCTCGTCGGGGCCGAGCAGCAGGGAGATCGGCCGGTCGAGCACGAAGGGCACCTCGTCCTGGATGAAGGTGACCGAGCCGTCCGTGGTCAGGCGCAGGGTCAGATCCGGCATGACGTAGCGGACGTGGTTCGAGCCGCGGGTCGTCTCCGCCCGTCCCTCGCCGTAACCGTAGCTCGGGCGCACCCGGATGCGAATGCGCGGCGTGCCGGCCAGCGGTCGGATCTGGCGGATCAGCGTGAGCGGCCGGAACATGCGCCCGAACTGGCGAAAACGGGGCGCGAAATCGGTAATCTCGACGGCGCCGCCGTTCTTGTCCCTCAGCACGGTGTCGACCACGGCGGAATTGTGCCGGTAGGCCTGTTCCGACTCCTTCAGGTCGAGCAGCTCCACGTCGTAGAAGCCGAGCTCTCCGTCGCGATGATCGTTCAGCAGCGCGCAGAAGCGCGGGTCGCTGTCGAAGCGCGGCAGGCAGCTCCAGACGATCCGGCCGCGCCGGTCGAGCAGGGCGCTGTAGTTCCCGTTGCCGATGATCGAGAGGTCGAGGCTGCTCACGCCGTAACCGCTTTCGTTTCCAAGGAGACCTGCATCCCTACTCCCCTACCCTGACGGCCGCCGCGTTTCAATCAGATGAAGGAATCCGGGAGGATCTGCCAAGCCGTGGCGAGCGGGGCTTTCGGGCCGCGCGCCCGGGGCCGATGCCCGATTCGCCGGCGCCTGGACCCCGGGGGTTGCAGCTGCTCGGAGAGCGACAGCATACTTGAGGGAGTCCTGCCTTCTCGATCGCGCCTTGGACCCCGACCGGTGCAGAATATCTTCGAGCAGTTCGTCGTTCTCTGGGTGGTGATCGACCCGATCGGGACCATACCCGTCTTCGTCGCCGTAACGGCCGCGCTCCAGGCGGCCGAGCGCCGAGCGGTCGCCCTTCAGGCCGCCGCTATCGCGGCCGGCGTTCTCCTGTTCTTCCTGGTCGCCGGGCAGTTCCTGCTCGAAGCACTGAAGATAAGCCTGCCTGCCTTTCAGATCGCGGGCGGCCTCGTGCTGTTCCTCTTCGCGTTGACCATGATCTTCGGCGAGTCCAAGCCTGAGGCGGAAACCGAGAGCCTGGAGGGCTCGAAGCAGCAGTCGCCGGCGGTCTTTCCGCTCGCCGTGCCGTCGCTGGCGTCACCCGGCGCGATGCTGGCCATCGTACTCTTGACCGACAACAACCGCTTCAGCATCTCCGAGCAGGCCATCACCGCAGGCACCATGCTGGCGGTCATCGCGGCTGCTTATCTCCTGATGCTGGCCGCCGGGCCGATCCTTAGGGTCATCCGCACCAGCGGCGCGGCGATCGTCAGCCGGGTCATGGGCATGATCCTCGCGGCGGTCGCCGTCGACAACGTGATCAACGCGATCTTCGAGCTGGTCGCCAACTACAAGGCCTGAGCCCGGCCAGGCCATCGAGGCGCCTTTCGGGTCTTTGGTGCGGGTGGAGGGACTTGAACCCCCACTTCCTTGCGGAAACCAGATTTTGAGTCTGGCGCGTCTACCAGTTCCGCCACACCCGCGCCTGTAAAAATCAACCTTGGGGCGCCCAGCACCCGAGGCGCCGCATCATAGTCGAGCCGCCCGGCTTGGCAACCAACCTGGTCGGGTTCTGGAGCTTGTCTCGCCCGCGAGGCCGACTACCTTAAAGCCATCCAGGAGACACGGGCAGCGAGGCCGGCACGGCATGAGGATTCAGAACAGCATCACCGAGAAGCTCAGCCAGGCGCTGGGCCCGGCGCACCTCGACGTGGTCAACGAGAGCCACATGCACAACGTGCCGCCGGGCTCGGAATCCCATTTCAAGGTGGTCGTGGTCTCGGAGCGCTTCCAGGGCCTGCCCCTGGTCCGGCGCCACATGGAGATCAACCGGATCCTCGCCGACGAGCTCAAGGCCGGGGTCCACGCGCTCTCCATGGAGACACTGACCGAGGCGGAATGGCGCGAGCGCGGCGGTGAAACGCTCGACTCGCCGCAGTGCCGGGGCGGCAGCAAGGCCGACCGCTGAGGCGGTCCGGCGCGCCGGGCTACTGGATCGCCGTCTCTCCGTGCGGCTCCTCGGCCAACTCGGTCGAGGGCAGGTCGCAGGGCCCCGCCTGGTGGTGGATGATGCGCCAGTCGCCGTCTTCCTTGTGGAACATGTTGGTCGACACCAGCACGCCGCCGCCGATTACCTCGTAGCAGATGACAAAGGCGGTCTCGCCCGACAGGAAGGCTTTCGCGCCCCGGCAGGACACGTCGGGCACGCCGTCGCTGGCCAGGATGTCGCGCCAGCTCTCCATGACCTCGTCGCGGGTCGTGAGCGCCCGCCATCCGGGATGGATGCAGGCGACCGGCGAGTTCCGCGCCCAGAGTTTCTCCATGGTGTCCATGTCGCGGGACTTGAAGGCCTCGTAGAACGACTGGTTGACGAACAGCACGGCCGCGAGCTCGTTCATGGACGGTTTCCTTTCCTGCGGCTGTGATCTTACTCCGAACACCTGGGTTCTACTCCTGTCCTAGCACAAAAGCGTCTGAATCTCTGAGGTTTTCACCTAAAGCACCGCCGTCAGCCTAGCCCTCAAACGTGGAGTTAAGCTTAACCCGGGCGGCGCCCTTCCCGCCGTTGCCCGCCGCGCGGCCACCTGCTAAAGGCTGCCGCACCTGAAGACAGACCGGGGCTCCGGCGGTGTTGCGATCTCTCTACGATTGGACCATGGGGATGGCGGGCCACCGTCATTCGCTGGCCTTCCTGGCCGCCATCGCCTTCATCGAGAGCTCGGTCTTCCCGATCCCGCCGGACATCCTGATCATTCCCATGGTCCTGGCGGCCCGCGAGCGGGCCTGGCGGATCGCCGCCGTGGCGACCGTGGCCTCGGTGCTCGGCGGCCTCCTGGGCTACTTCATCGGCGCGGTTCTGTTCGATGTGCTGGGGCGGCCGGTCCTCGAGTTCTACAACGCCCTCGAGAAGTTCGAGGGCTTCCGCGAGGCCTACCAGGAATGGGGCGCCTGGATCGTGTTCACCGCCGGGTTCTCGCCCTTTCCCTACAAGGTCATCACCATCGCCAGCGGCGCCGCCGACCTCGACCTCACCGTCTTCAGCGTGGCTTCGGTGATATCCCGCGGGGGCCGCTTCTTCCTCATCGCGGCCCTGCTCTGGTACTTCGGCCCGCCGATCCGACGCTTCATCGAGGAAAACCTGGCGATCCTGACCATCGTCTTCTGCGTATTGCTGCTGGGCGGCTTCGTGGCGATCAGGTACCTGTTGTAGCGCGGCGGCCGAACCGCCACATTTCTGGCCATGATCACCCTAATCCGCGAGCCGCGCGTCGCCTGCCTGCTGATCCTGTCGGTCTCCCTGGCCGCGCTCGGCGCGGCCTACGCCAGCGAGGTCTGGGGCGGCCTAAAGCCCTGCGTGCTCTGCATTTATCAGCGCTACGCCTACGTGCTGGCCGGCGCCCTGGGCCTGGTCGGTCTCGCGCCGGGCCTCGGACAGCGCCAGCGGCGCTGGCTGGTCGGCCTCGGCGGACTGGCGTTTCTCGGCGGCGCGGCCATCGCCTTCTTCCACGCCGGCGTCGAGCAGCACTGGTGGCGCGGCACCGCCGCCTGCCACGCCCCGGTCTTCGATCCGACCCTGTCGCTCGAGGAGCTGCGCGAGCGGATGCTGGCGACCGATTTCGTGCCCTGCGACACCATCCCCTGGTCCCTGTTCGGCCTCTCGATCGCCGGCTACAATGCCATCGCCTCGCTGGCCCTAGGCCTGATCAGCCTCTGGGCCGCGCGGCCGGCAGGAACGGAGCGGACGGCATGAGCGGCCCCACGAAGACCAAGACCAAGACCAGGAACCAGACCGGGACGCGCGCCGGGACCCAGGCCCGGGACCGGCTGCCCGGCGACCCCAGCGCCGAGCAGCGGATCGCCCGCATGATCCGCGTCGACCAGGCCGGCGAGTACGGCGCCCGGCGCATCTACGAGGGGCAGCTCGCGGTGCTCGAGCGCAAGCCGGGCGGAGCCGCGATCCGCCACATGTACGAGCAGGAGCTGGCCCACCTGGAGACCTTCGACCGGCTGATCACAGAGCGCCGGGTCCGGCCGACCGCGCTGCAGCCGGTCTGGCACCTGGCCGGCTTCGCCCTGGGCGCGGCCACCGCCCTGATGGGTGAGAAGGCGGCCATGGCCTGCACCGTGGCGGTCGAGGAGGTGATCGACGAGCACTACGCCGCCCAGGCCGAGGCGCTTGGCGAGGACGAGGCGCCGCTGAAGGAGACCATCGAGCGCTTCCGGGCCGAGGAGCTGGAGCACCGGGACCTGGGCCTGGCGGCGGGCGCCGAAGAGGCCCCCGGTTACCCCATGCTCACCGCCGGCATCAAGCGCGCGTCGCGCCTGGCGATCTGGCTCTCGGAACGGGTCTGAGCCGGGCGCCCCGCCCGCCGGGCCGATGACCTCGAGGCCGCTCGCACACTGGCTGCTGCTGCTCTCCCTGGTCGTGCTCTGGGGCAGCTCGTTCCTGCTCAACAAGATCGCCCTCCAGGCCTTCGCGCCGAGCGCCCTGGTCACGGTACGGCAGGTCCTGGGCACGCTGGTCCTGGCCGCGATCCTCGTCCTGCTGAAGCGGCCCTGGCCCGGGGGCTGGCACCTCTGGCGCTCGCTGATCGCGCTGGCCGTCTTCGGCAACTGCCTGCCGTTCTTCCTGATCTCCTGGGGACAGCAGAGGATCGACAGCGGCCTGGCCGGCATCCTGATGGCGATCATGCCGCTCACCACACTGGTGCTGGCCCACTTCTTCGTCGCCGGGGAGCGGATGACGCCGCGGCGGATCGCCGGCTTCCTGCTCGGCTTCCTCGGCATCGTGGTGCTGACCGGCCCGGAGGCCCTGCTGGAGATCCGGGGCGAGGGCACGGTGCTCTGGTTCCAGCTCGCTGTGCTCGGCGGCGCGGTCTGCTACGCGGTCAACACGATCCTGGCCCGCCGGCGTCCGCCCTGCGAGCCCCTGGCCGCGGCCGCCGGAATCACTCTGGCGTCGGCCGCGATCATGATCCCGCCCGGCGCCGCCAGCCCCTGGCCGGCCCTCGACGCGGTGCCGGCCGACGCGCTCTGGGCCGTCGCGCTGCTCGGCGTCCTGTCGACCGCCCTGGCGACGGTCATCTTCCTGCGCCTGATCAGCATGGCGGGCCCGAGCTTCGTCGCCCTGATCAACTACCTGATCCCGCCCTGGGCGGTCCTGGTCGGCTGGCTGGTCGTGGGCGAGCGCCCGGAGCCGGCCTCGCTCGCGGCCATGGCGCTGATCCTCGGCGGCATCGCGCTCAGCGAGGCCGGCGGGAGAAAGCGGTGAAACGCCGCTCTATTTGAAGCCCAGTCTAGTCTTCGAGCTCGCTATCCCAGTAGAGATAGTCGTTCCAGCTGTGGTGCAGGAAGTTGGGCGGGAAGGCCCGGCCGTTCTCCTGCAGCTGATAGGTGGTCGGCTGCACCGGAGTCCGCAGCGGCAGCATCTGGCACTCCCGGGGCATGCGGTCGCCCTTGCGCAGGTTGCAGTCCTGGCAGGCGGTGACCACGTTGGCCCATGTCGTCCGGCCGCCGCGCGAGCGCGGGATGACGTGGTCGAAGGTCAGCTCCTCGGAGCCGAAGTTCTGGCCGCAGTACTGGCAGTCGAAGTGGTCGCGCAGAAAGACGTTGAACCGGGTGAAGGCCGGCCGCCGATCCAGGTGGATGTACTCCTTGAGGGAGATCACGCTCGGCAGGCGCATCTCGAAGCTCGGCGAGCGCACGACCTGCTCGTATTCGGAGACGATGTTGACGCGGTCCAGGAATACGGCCTTGACGCTGTCCTGCCAGCACCAGAGCGATAGGGGGAAATAGCTCAACGGCCTGAAATCGGCGTTGAGCACCAGAGCCGGATAGGCTTCAGCCACGGTCATGGCCCATTACTCCACCCTACCTGCGCGGCTCGTCGGCCGCCGATGCCTTCCGAAACCGAAACCTAGATACTGGACAGCCCCGGCAAACACAAGGACTGGTGGTCCGGCCCCGGAAACTTCATGAATTTATCATAGTGCCGTTATCCTAAGTTCCGATTGACCGGCAGAATTGCTGACAAATGCCGGCTATCTTTACTTGCCGGCGGGCCGGGCGTTGCTGTTGGCGGATTTCGCCCGGGCGTGAATTCACCCGCCCAGGACTTCGGCCAGGAACTTCCGTCCTTCGGCGAGCCCCTGGGGGTCTATCCCATGCCCCAGGCCGGGCCGGCGGAGGCCACGGACCGGCACGGCGTTGGCGGTGAGCGCCTCCAGGGCCATGTCGAGCGCCCCGACCGGCACGATATCGTCGGCCTCGCCGTGGATCAGCAGGGTCGGCGGCCGCGAGGCCAGTTCCTCGGCCAGCAGGCCGGCCCCGATCAGGGCGCCGGAATAGCCGAGCAGGCCGGCCACCGGCTTGGCGCGGCGCAGCGCGACGTAGAGCGACATCATGGTCCCCTGGGAGAAGCCGACCAGGGCCAGGCGGTCCTCGGCGAGGCCGAGCCGCGCCAATTCCCGGTCGAGAAAGGCGCCGAGGATCGGCGCGGCCAGGCGGACGCCGGCCAGGACCGCCTCGGGCGTCCGGTCCTGGAGGCTGAACCACTGGCGGCCGAAGGGCGCCATGTCGCAGGGGAAGGGCGCATGGGGCGAGACGAAGTGCGCCCCCGGCAGGGTCGCCGAGAACTCGGGCGCCAGCCCGATCAGGTCGTTGCCGTCGGCGCCGAG
>JAAUYK010009003.1_pt1 | contig 15825 bp, 17 predicted proteins | sample 7278021 | NCBI WGS metagenome assembly JAAUYK01 (sample SAMN14350223, study PRJNA611818) | marine sediment metagenome | isolation source: surface marine sediment (1.8m) | place: French Polynesia: Moorea | collected 2018-08
AAACATCAAGGAATTCATCACTATACTATTGGACAACGTAAAGGTTTAGGGATTGCCGCCGCCGAACCCTTATATGTCGTCAAATTAGATGCGGTCATGAATCGAGTTATTGTAGGCGATCGCCATGCGGGAGGTCGTTTAGAATGCAATGTTAATCGAATCAATTGGGTTTCCATTGCCGAACCAACCACACCTATTCGAGCCGAAGTACAGATTCGCTATCGTTCTCGACCAGTTCCTGTCAATATTATTCCCCTAGAAAATGCTCGCGCTCGTTTAATCTTTGATGAACCACAATTTGGCGTTACCCCAGGTCAAGCAGCCGTTTGGTATGAGGGAGAAACTTTACTTGGCGGAGGCATTATTGAGCAATAATTTAGGAATTATTAAAAACTAACAAGCAATTATTAAATAAATAGAGAATAGTTGACACTTTTTTGAGCAATGCTCTTAATATTAAGCCAGATGTTAATAGTCTAAAAATATGAATAGTTTACAAATTCAAATAACAGAACTCGAAGATAAAATAGATAGTCTTCGCAAACTAGTCGAAAGGATTGGTGAACAAGTTAATATGTTAGTTAAAGAAAAATCATCAACTCCCAATGCCTATTCTTTATCGGCAAGTTATTCACGGAATAATTCTGTTACGAAAGAAACAGATCATGCCTATTCTCTTACTCATCATAAAGATATCATTATGGATGAAAGTAATGAAACTAGCATTAGTTCTTCCCATAATGACTCAGAATTATCAACCGAGATTCAAATCCGTCGTCTGACAGCTCAACTAACTGCTGCCTACAATCGGATTGCTGCTCTAGAAGAGCAATTATTAACTTACAGAATCCCTTCTTAAATTTTGATATCTCGTAAATAAATTCTCAATGGTAGTAAGCAATTGAATGGGAGTCCAGCTTTGTCCGAGGTGGGCAGAAATTGCGCATCCTCCTGCACCCACTCCTTCTTTAACATATCCTCGTTCATAAGCTCGAAAACTAGGATATTTGGCAGTATCAAAATGAAGTCCAGTGGCAAGTAGCGGGACTCCCTCAATTAATCTCGCTAACTTAATAGTATTGCCTGTAGCATCTTCTGCTACCCATCGGGTTGTCCCCACAACTATTTCATCCCATTTAACTTCTAGAGCATAATAATTAGCGATCGCCTTAATTAAAGCGTAAACAGCTAACATTTGAGTTCCTCCAGCTAAGATCACACCTCCATGAAGACTAGCTGCCATTGCCATTCCTGCTGCGACAATTTGCATGGGATCTCCCACCGCAGCCACCACAGAAAAAGGATCAATCCCTCGATCCGTTTCAATAAATTCTGCCTTGTTTAAACCTTCTTGGACAATGGATAGTTTTTGAGCGTGATTACATTGGGGATGACTGCTATTAACCATCCCCGCAGCTTCGATACCTAATCCCATCAGTAAAGCTAAAGCAGTGGTGGTCCCCCCAACCACACATTCACCGATGATTAAGTAATCTGTAGTAGCTGCTAGTTTTGCTCCCCATTGCCAACCCTGGTGAAAAAGATGTTGCACTGTCTTCATTGCCATCGCCTGTCCCGAAGAAAGACAATGAGCTATCGTGCCACCTAAATCTATGGTCTCTACGGGCGGTTGATGTAAAAGACCAGCATTGAAAATATAGCTAGGAATAGCTAAAGATTCTATTACTGCGCGGGAAATAAAGACAGGAGAAACCCCAGTATGCAAATAAGGTAAAGGATATTTAGGGTGAGATTGTGCTCCTGCATGTAAAAATTCGGCATCAGCTATAGCTGTATACTCGCGATCTTGAGGAGTTGCACCAGCTACGGAAATACCAGGAATCAAACCTGTTGCGGTAAAACCTAAAATACAAGCAAAGCTACAATTTTTTCCTTGATATCTTTTTAGCCAATCCTGTCCCTGTTTTAGTTGAGTGTAAAGAAAAATCATTAACTTCTAATGTGAATTAAACTGAGCTACGACTCGCGCGTTCCTTTCCAGGTGTCCTGGTTAATTTCATAATTGTGCCTAGCCTAAAAGCTGACTCTTGGATGTTGATCGCGATCAATAATGTCAACCAATCAAGCGCTCGTTAATATTTAAAAAGCTAAGAGCCAAAAACTAGGAAATAAATGAACACAACTAATTAACATCCAGCGTCATTAGTAGTCCAACAAAACTTGTACCCATTGAGGAGGACGCGGAATCGGATTTCCCAGACGATCAAAGAGTATCAGAGCCACTAAATGTACGGCAAATAAATAAACCAAGTTATTAACCATAATCATGATTAAAGCCAAAATCTGAATCAGTATAATATCTGGCTGTGCCAAAATTCCTATTTTCAGAAATAGCCAATCCGCAAGTTGGGTAATTTGGGTCATGACATAAACCCAAAGATCTTCTCCCAAAAGAATCGAAAAAAGCCAAACGCGAAAGAATAGCCCTAAACTGCCAATTAATGACCCCAAAAGAACCGAAAATGACCAATGAACTCGGCGACCCCAACAAGCCCCTAATTGGATTCCTATCAAGCCATAGGGCACAATAAAAACAATACTGCGAATTGGTCCCATTAAGACAGATAACAACAGCATCGATACCCAAGCTGACATCCATCCCGCACGATTTCCTCGTCTTAAATAAACTAAAGCAATAGGAATTGGGAAAAACAACTTAAGAAATGGCCCCAAAGGAAAATAATAGTTAATTAACCAAATCAAGCTAGCTGTACTAGCTAAAAAAGCTGTCTCGACCATAACTACGGTATTAGTGGACAGAGTTTTTTGAGTTTTTACTTGATTGGGATATCTTGGTTGAGAACCACAATCGGTTTCATTTTCATCAATCCAATTGCCATAATCCATTGGGGCTTTAGGAACAGATGATAGTTGATTGTCGTGTTTTTCTGTTGACATAAAAAAGATTTGAAGGATTACATTGCTTCGAGTTGCTCGGGGCATCTCAATACTATATCTTTTGCCTCTAAATACTACTAATAGCATTTTCCAAAGCTAAAACATCAGGTACTCGTAGCCAATCCGCATCCCTTTGAATCAAACCTTTTTTCTCCAACTTGGTTAAAACTCTGGTTACAGTTTCTCGAGCCAATCCGCTTAAACTGCTAATTTCTCGATGGGGTAAATTAGGAATTTTTTTGCCCCCTGCTGTTTCTTTTCCTTGTCCTTCAACTAGAAATAAAATAGCATCTGCTACCCGAGAAGTACTATTAGCTTCTCTTAATTGTAATCTGCGATTGATTTGACGTAGCCGTCTTGCCATCAATTGTGCTAAACGGACTCCTGCTAGGGGTTCAGTGGAAAGAATATCCACAAAATCTTCTGCGGGTATCCTGCCAATAACGGTAGAAGTTAGAGTAATAGCATCAGTAGAACGGGGTTTTTTATCTAATGCTGCCATTTCACCAAATATTTCACCTTTACCTAAGATATTCAGTGTAACTTCTTTCCCATCGAGATTATAGGTACGGATTTTAACCCATCCCTCCAAAACAAAATATACAGAACCCCCCCAATCATTTTCTAGAAGAACCAGCTGATTAGCAGGGTGAGAGAGACTTACAAAACGGTTAGTGATTTTATTTTGATTATCCAAAGATAAACTAGCAAAAAAAGGAATTAACTTTGTCAGCTCTTCAATACCAAGATTTTGCTCTAGATAACTAGATTTTTCTTCCATCTAACGATCACGCTATTGCTAAAGGATATCTCCTTTTTAGCATCAAAAATGAGATAGGCAACAGAGACAAGCAGTAAGAAATGAAGGATGAGGAACAAAGAAACTAAATTCCACCAAAGAAGATTACCTTCAACACAAAGTTAAGATTTTGAAAGCATCATGAAGATTACTTAATCAAAAATTCAAGAAACTATTACCCTTTCATGAAGATTTGATGAAGTTGATTGTTAGGTATAAATATCGAGATAATATCTCTCTAAAATTACTAATGAATCACATATATTTTGATAGGCTCACACCTAATTTAATTTTATAAAAATCCCTTATCCATAAAATCAAATTGACCCATGAATTCACCATTTTCTTTTGCTGTTAAATTTAAATTAGCTCACCCCCCAGAATCCTTATCAGGCAATCAACAATTCATTCATCCTTCCGTAAATAGTAAAGCAAAACGCTTCCTTGATATTTTAGGGAGTTTAGTTGGTTTGACAATTACTCTGTTATTAGCTATTCCTATTACTATAGCAATGCAGTTTGATAGTCCTGGACCTCTACTATATAGTCAAATTCGTTGTGGTTTAAATGGTAAGAGATTTCGAATTTGGAAATTTCGCTCCATGATTGTCAATGCGGAGCAGCAAAAACATTTAGTTGAAAATCAAGCTCAAGGTCATATTTTTAAAAATGATCGAGACCCTCGAATTACTCGTTTAGGTCGTTTTTTACGTCGTACTAGTATCGATGAATTTCCCCAATTTTGGAATATTTTAAAGGGAGATATGAGTTTAGTTGGGACTCGTCCTCCTACTCCTGATGAGGTCTCCCAATATAATAATCAACATTTACAACGCCTTTTTGTTAAACCAGGACTTACTGGAGAATGGCAAGTAAAAGGTCGCTCTAATGTTGCGGATTTTGAGAAAATTGTCGAGATGGATCTCGATTATCAGCGTCAATGGTCGATAATATATGATATGAATCTAATTTTAAGAACTGTCTTTGTGGTGCTAGCTCGTAAAGGAGCTTATTAGAAGTAATCTATGATGAGTTTTGGAAATTAAGATTTTGGATTCACTTTAAAGAATAAACATTTTAATGAATCTTCCTACCTGGATTACTTTATCTCGTCTGATCGGATTACCTTTCATTCTCTATCTACTATCAAATCCCACTGCCACAAATCGTTGGTTGGCAGTGGGAATTTTTGTGGTGACTGCGGGTACAGATTGGTTAGATGGTTATCTGGCTCGCAAGCTTGATTTGGTGACTGAACTGGGAAAGTTTCTTGATCCTCTAGTAGATAAGTTACTAGTGTTGGGAAGTTTGCTGGCTTTAATTGAATTGCAATTAGTTCCTGCTTGGGGGGTATGCGTGATCTTAGCCAGGGAATTAGCGATCGCAGGATGGCGGATTAATCCCAATTTAACTGGTGATACTAAAATCAGTGGCGCTAATATTTGGGGTAAATTGAAAACTGTTTCGCAAATTATTGCGATCGCTCTTTTAATGGCTCCTTTAGCTAATCCTTGGGATTTATCGGGATTAATAGTTTTCTGGCTAGCGGTTATTATTACAGTAGTTTCCGGTTTAATTTATGTTCTCAAACCATAGTCGGGAACTGCGTCATTTTCGCGAGCGCGATCTTTCGTCTCAACCCAGTACTGGATAAAGTTTATCAAGTTAAGATGCAATACGGACAAATTGAAGCTATATGGATTAAGCGAGCAAAACGCGGTCCAATGGATGCGGTAGTAGAAGCAGAAATGATTGCTGGGAAAGGATTAGTGGGCAATGCTAACCAAGGCGGACGGCGACAGATCACTATTATTGATGCTGCGGTCTGGGAACGAATAATGGAAGAATTAGGGGCAACAATCGAGCCGTCGGCACGACGCGCTAATATCATGGTGCGCGGGTTAGAGCTAGCAAATACTCGTAAACAAGTGCTGCTGCTTGATGAATGTCGCGTGAGGATTTTTACCGAAACCAAACCCTGTGAACGAATGGATGAAGTTTTACCAGGTCTGAAAGCAGCCTTGTATCGGAACTGGGGTGGTGGTGTTTGTGGTCAAGTAATTGATGGTGGTCGGGTTCGAGTTGGGGCAGTGGCGAGATGGGAAAACTGACCTCTGAGTTGAATATTCAGATAAGACAAGCAATCTTAGCGACAAAATAAAGTTCCCAACCTCTCCCTCAGCCTAATGTTTCTAGAATTTGTTCATCTAGAGAGAAATCAATTTCTGCTTGATCTCGTCCTGAAGCTAAATAATCATTAGTAAAAGAGTCTTTCAGTCCTGATACTAGATCATATTCTGGTTGCCAATTAAGTTCACTCATTGCTTTATTCACCTCAGCAAAGAAATGTTGTACCCGAAGAGGAAAAGCTTTGCGTTTGCCAAAATCAAATTGACTCGGATCGTAATGAACTATCTTCACTTCTTCAGGCGATTTCCCAGCTGCTGTTGCACAAGCTTTAGCTAATCCATCAAATGTCACATAGCGATCGCCTGAAATATTATAAATCTGACCAATAGCTTGGGAATTACCAATCACCGCAGCCATCGCATTAACCAAATCTTGAACATGACCAAATTGGGTTATATGCAAACCATTTCCCGGTATTAAAATCGGTCGGTTTCTCACAAGGCGATCGAAAAACCAAGCTTCGAGATCGTTATAATTTTGGGGACCATAAATATAAGTAGGACGAATTGAAGTCCAAGGTATACCAGATTCAGCTAAATAAGCTTCTGTTTGATGTTTGCCCTTATGACGACTGTTAGGATCGACGGCATCTCCTTCTCTATGGGGCATCTGGTCGGATTTGAGATAAACTCCAGCTGAACTTACATAAACAAAATTTTGGACTCGATCTTGAAAAATCTCGACTAAAGGCTGAGTATCGCTTAACTCCCGACCATTATTATCAAAAATGACATCAAAGCTTTCTCCTGCTAATTTTTCCTTGAGTTGGCTGTGATCTTTGCGATCGCCATTAATTTGGGTAACGCCCGCTACTGGTGCAGGTTTATTCCCCCGATTGAACAAGACTACCTCATGACCTTGTGCCACCAAAACTTTAGTTAAATAAACTCCAATAAATCGGGTTCCCCCCATAACCAGAATGCGCATTACTTGACCTCTTTTAAAATTAGATAATTTACAAAGAAAGAGGACAAAGGATAACGGGCGGGGTCGCACCGCTTCCTTGCTCCTCGTTCCTTTTTCCTTAATTAAAAGGCTTTGATAAAGTCATAAACTCCTTCATACCTGGCACCTGACTTACTCCAAGAGTAATCATATTCCATACCTTGCTGTCTGAGTTGTTCAAATTCTTTGGGAAATTCTTTGTATAAACCGATCGCTCTTTCCATAGCAGATTCTAAAGCATGGTTATCAGTTTCATAGAACACATAACCATTGCGTTTTTCTTCGGCATGATCTTGATCGTGATCGCGGTCAAAAATAGTACTCACTAATCCGCCCACACCCCTGACGATCGGTACGGTACCGTATTTCAAACTAATTAACTGAGTTAAGCCACAAGGTTCATAATTACTGGGAACCACCATCATATCTGCCCCCGCATAAATCAAATGGGCTAAATCACCGTTAAAACCAATTTCTAAATGAACATCAGGATTATCATTGAGATGGTGTTTTTCATGCCAGAACCAATCATTAATACTAGATTCGGTAGCAGAACCTAATAAGACAAACTGTGCCCCTCTATTGAGGGCATAATACATGGCGTGATGTACTAGATGCACCCCTTTCTGTTGGTCTAGTCTACCAATGTAGGCAATTACCGGTTTATCAACATCCTGTAATAATAATCTTTCTCGCAAAGCTTTCTTGTTCAGAACCTTGCCACTCATGTCATCAAGAGAATAGTGATGGGGAATATGACGATCCATTTTGGGACTCCAGATACTATAGTCCACACCGTTAAGAATGCCGCCAAATTTACTTTGATGAATTTCTAAAGTATGACCTAAACCGTATCCGACATCTTGATAACGGGCTTCCCAAGCATGGTGAGGAGAAACTGTATTGACATAATTAGAATAAACAATCCCACCCTTCATCAAATTAAGGGCAAAGGGATTAAAATTGTCTCTGAGGCGATCGTAATGGAAGTAATAATCCTCACGATAGAGACCAGTTGCCCAAAGAATATCACCACCAGCAATCCCTTGATGTTTAAAGTTATGAATTGTGTAGCAGACTCTTTGTCCTCCTAACCCATGATGCTGATATATTTCATACAGCAGCACAGGAACTAAACCAGTTTGCCAATCGTGACAGTGAATTATATTGGGACGCTTATTACTAACCAACAAAAATTCCAAAGCAGCCTTACTAAAGAAAGCAAAGCGCATATTGTCGTCATTGCTACCATAATAGTAGCCTCGATTAAAGAAATTATCCCCCGAATAGGGTTGGATAAAGAAACATAATCTCTCATGTACCCAACCGCAATAAACATTACAATTGATGATACCGCCATACCAAGGAACATTAAGGCCGCGATAGGCTTCGTGAAGTCCCCAGATCTGGTCGTATCTCATGCAATCGTACATAGGGAGAATCAACTCTACACAATGACCTCGATTTTCTAGTTCTCGACTTAGCCCATAAACCACATCTCCTAAGCCACCAGCCTTAATCACAGGAGCGCATTCTGAGGCAATCTGCACAATATACATACCCTATTCCCCTTAACAAAATTTTATAGTTTTATATTTTCTTTAAGAATTCTAGAACATATGAGTCGGCTTGGTGGATTTTAGTTAAGATTGTCTAATTCTTTTTTCATCAATAAACGAGAGGAATAATGGGGCAATAAACAATGCCAACTCATTTCTTCTGGGATAAACTTATAGCCCATACTAAGATAAAGTTTTTGCGCAGAATGATTATCTGCCAATACATGAAGACAAATTTCTTGATAACCCCAATTACGAGATACCTGTTCACATTGAGTGAGCAATTTTTTGGCTATTCCTTGGCGCCGATAGGTATTTTTAACAGCCAAATTAGAAATATAAGGGGATTGAGCCGTTAATGTCCACCAAGAGGTGCAGGAGTTGGACCACCAAGGTTTTTGAAGAGAAATCTCTACCGTACCAGCAATTTCTGAGTTTTTAGTGGCAACTAAACAACAATAGAGCAGAGGAGAATTTTTTAGGCGATAGCGTAAATCTTCGGAGATCGTTAATTTTAAAAGTGGATTAATCCAACTCAAAATGGGAGGAAAATCATAAAAACAAGCAACAATGGTGGTGGCTAATTCGGAAACATCTTTTCTTTGAGCAACACGAACAATGGTGTTGAATTGATCATCATTTTCTGTTGAAGACAAAAAAAACATTCAGTAAAAACTATTTTGTTTAACGTTGTTTACTTTAATTATCTAATATTTAGATTAATGTATTTTTTTTTACTCCAGGATGGGAACAATAAAAAAGTGTGTTAGCCTGAAAAACTTATAATTGTGGAATTATCCTGTCCCAGACTCGATAGTTTATCTTGGGAAACTATTTGTCAAAACATTGTAGAGACTACTGGCATAGTTTTAAATGCAGATATTGCTATTATTTGTGCTCAAGATATTTTAGGCAATAAGCCACAGTGTTTTTACTATCAAGCTAATCGGGAGTATTTACCAGATATTGATGGCGAGACTTTGCAAAAAACTGTACCATTCACCGATAAGTTAGTCATCTTTAACGATTTCGGTACAGATTCCTCTTGTCATGAGAAATATGCTCTAAATTCCCAGATATATGCTATTTGTCAACAGATAAAAGTTAAGTCTAGTCTTTCAATACCTTTAACTGATCGAGAAAATCTTAAAGCCACTCTCACCTTACATCGCTGTCAAGCAGAAAGTAATTGGCAACCTGAAGAAATAAAATTAGCGGGAAAGATGGCGACTCAAGCGGGTTTAGCGATCGCGCAAATTGAGGCTTATGAAAATATGCGGAATGTTGCGCAAAAGGAAGCTACTCTGAATCGAATTACTAATGCTATTCGGAGTAGTTTAGAGCCTCAAATCATGTTTGATACCATTGTGAGCGAATTGGGCTCGGCGTTAAATGTAGATGGTTGTAGTCTTTCTCTCTGGAAAAAAAGCGATCGCTTTATGCGTTGTGTCGCTTTTTATAATCCCCAAGAACCGAGAACCTCTGCTAACGGGACGACCAAGAGCCAAAATGCCACGATTTCTTTAGTCCAAATTGCCGATAATCCAGTTCTGCAAAAACTTATACAAGAGCGTAAACCATTAGTTTTCCAAGATCTCGCAGCTAAAAAAGAACTAGCTAGACATGATTTACCTTGGCGTGCTAAATCTAAAGCTCTGTTGATTGTTCCTTTGATACTGAATGGAGAGATTATGGGAAGTCTGACTCTGCGTCAATCTGCTCTTTCCCGTCAATGGGAGCAATCAGAAATTCAATTAGCCGAATCTGTCGCCGCTCAAGCAGCGATCGCTGTTAAACAAGCCCGACTCTACGACACTACTAGAAAACAAACAGAACAACTCCAAATTAGCCAACAAAAAGTTGAAGAATTAAATCATTATCTTACCGAGTCGATTTTAAAACGTTTCTTACCAGAAGCGATCGCTAATAAAGCGGCAGCCGGCAAACTAGCTCTCGACCTTAACCCAGAACTGCACCGCGTAACTATTTTATTCTGCGATCTTGTTGGCTTTACTAATTTATCCAGTCAACTAGATGTTAACCTCTTATCGGAATTACTCAATGAATATCTAGAGGCTATGGCTCAAGCTGTATTCGAGCAAGGTGGGACTATTGATAAATTTCTTGGGGATGCGGTAATGGCTCTTTTTGGCGCACCAGAAGCATTATCTCCTCAAGAACAAGGTCAAAGAGCGATCGCTACTGCCAAAGCAATGTACCATTATCTCCAACCTTTAAATCAAAAATGGCAAGCTCAAGGAATTGGTGTAGATGAGCATCTGCCCTCGTTACAATTACGTTGTGGCATTCATCACGGTGATGCCGTTGTGGGCATGTTTGGTGGTCAACAAAGAAAAGACTATACTGCGATCGGTAAAGTGGTAAATATTGCTGCGAGACTACAAAAAAATGCGACTCCCAATAGTATCTTAGTTTCAGATACAGTCTTGAATAATCTTGTCTTACCAGAGTATCAAAAGATTCAGCCCCAGTCCCTACAGCTGAAGGGTATAAAACCAAATTTCATCGCTTACTCAATACCAATTGATCAATAGAACGACGGGGTCTGACCGCTAGATGAGTTCCCATTCGAGGATAAATAAAACTCATCGGGGGGAGAAGGGGGATTTGATTAATTAATTAGTTAGTATCTCTAGTTAATCTCATTTGTATTGAAGCCCCCTTAGAGCGCTCGTCAATTATCAACTATTCAAGCGGCTTGCTCTCCACTAGGATGAGATAACTTATTTACTTTTTGCAATTTTCTGCCAGTTTTAGGGGGAATTGGCAACTCCAAGCGAGTATGAAAATCTTTTTGTACTTTGTAGGTTAAACGAGGAGATATCTGACGAACAATTTGGCATAATAAGCGATCGCCTGTTTTTTGAATTAAAGAGACTGGCAATTTATAAATAAACTTAGGGAAATCAACTGTCACAACCAAATCTAATTGCCAACTAATTCTGGTTATCATTGAAGGGATAGATTTTTCATGAGGAAAAACCTTGGTGATTTTTGTGCCTAGAATTTGCTCAGGAGTTATTTCTTGCAATTCCATAGCAGCATCATATTGCACTTCATAGCCAGGATATTCATAGTTAGGAACTGGTACAGTATGCATCGTATAAACTCGGTTTTGAGCGGGATGGAAAACCAAAGCAACTTTAGGCTCTACTTCATAACCAAAAGACGAAAAACGACCTACAATCAAGGTATAGCCATTATTTCCTAGAGGTTCTACCTTCATCGGGTGAGCACAACTGACAAACCAATGATCGTGAGCATCAAGATATTTAGCTACTGTCTCCGCATTGCTATACATATCCATATAGCCGACAAAATTACCTTGAAACAAAAAAGGTTTATTGATAGTGAGCGAATTTTTGGAGATAATTGGCTTCTGACTTGACACTTCTGAGAATCTGTGGGGTTGAGCTTGAATAAGTTTAAACTGCATATTTTTTTCCAGGCTACCAAATAACATTTCTTTTGACTGAGAAATTTCTTACAATAAAAAAGTTAATAATTTTAGTTAAACACGTTTATATTCAAGTAGGTGTGATTTAGGTTCTTATGCAGGTGTTAGTTGTTGGAGCTACAGGACAAACTGGAAAACATGTAGTTAGAGATTTAGTCAAACGCAATATTGGGGTAACAGCTTTAGTGAGAAATCGCGAAAAGGCGCAAGAATTATTACCTTCGGGGGTAGATTTTGTCTTGGGAGATGTCACCCAACCAGATACTATGACTGAAGCGATCTCTCGTTGTAATATATTAATCTGTGCCACTGGAGCTACTCCCAGTTTTAATTTTACCGACCCTTATCAAGTAGATTATCAAGGTACTAAAAACTTAGTTAATCTTGCGAAAGAACATAATATAGAGCATTTTGTGATAGTTTCTTCCTTGTGTGTCTCTAAATTCTTTCATCCGCTGAATCTATTTTGGTTAATTCTGTTTTGGAAAAAACAAGCAGAAACCTATCTACAACAAAGTGGTTTGACCTACACCATAGTTAGGCCAGGAGGACTGAGAAATGAGGATAATACAGAGCAGATTGTAATGTCGACCGCAGATACTTTGTTTGAAGGAAGCATTCCCAGACAGAAAGTGGCACAGGTTTGTGTGGAGGCTTTGTTTAATAATGATGCCAGGAATAAGATTGTAGAAATAGTGACAAAACCAGATCAAAAATCTCAAACTTGGCAACAGTTATTTGCTAATGTTTAATCTGATGCAATCACTAACGAGATCCTCCCATTTTAAGATGTATTAACCGATCTAAATTCTGATTCGTAATCTCATAAGCTCCCCCAAAGTCCATCACAAATCTTCCTTTTTGAGGGACTAATTTAAACAAATGAAAATCTAGCATTGAAGCTAACATGGTTGCGGTGTCACCAAAACGTTTCTGCAAGTACTCGACTGCATTATCCCAAGCAGCATCAGAACGCTGAATTTCTATTACCTTACAATCAAAATTGATACGACGACGAGCAAAAATTTGTGCTGTTTTTGCTTCATCTTGAATGAATAAGACACTGGCTTTTTCTGTTTTTAAAAGATTTTTAGTATGTAAAGACAATTCACTTACCAATAGATAAATATTCTTATCAGAATCCATAGCAAAAGGCGCATAACTGGCATGGGGATTACCTAGATCATCAATAGTGCTTAAAATGATACTTTGCGCGCTCTGCATCAATTCTTGGTAAGCAGAGATCGCTTGCTGCTGTTTATCAGAAGTCAATTGATTCATTTTTTTTATTTGCTGAATGGGATGAAAGTTTTCCAATGACGCAGATGTCAATAGGTATTTTAACTTAAAATACTGATGCCCAGTTTTGGTTTTTTGTTTTATTAAAGTAATATAAAATAATTTATTATGGGAGCAAAAACATTGTATGAATAAAATAGTACATGTTATTGCCTTGACTCTGGGCTTAACTATTTCGACAGGAATAAATGCCCAAGAAACTATTGATCTTAATATCAGTCAAGGAAATTTTGAACTTTTAAAAAAATTAGCTTGTACAGGAGATAGTAGCGATCCTGAATTACAAGAATCTCTAATAGAGATTGAATCTTTATTGAATCAAAGTTTAACGAGTTATGGTTTAGAAATTACAGGTGAACAGTTAGAATCTTTAGGTGCTATGGCAACTGATACTCAACTACAATTAGAGTCAGAAGAAGCAGTAGCAAATTTCTGTAGTGAGTAAGCCAGTAAAATAATTGATAGTTGATAATTATTAATTATTATGAATTAGGGGTAGCATTGCTACTTCTTTTAATATTAAAGATAGAGTATAGTAATTAGAGTTTGCTCAAGCAGGTTAGATAATTTGAAGCTAAGGAAATTAATTGTTGCCACCAGTAATCCAGGAAAACTGCAAGAAATGGCAGAATATCTAACAGGTTTGGATTGGCAATTGGAGTTAAAACCCCAAGAATTAGAAATTGCCGAAACAGGAACGACTTTTATTGCTAATGCTCGTCTTAAAGCTAGTGAAGTAGCCAAAGCTCTAGGAGAATGGGCGATCGCAGATGATTCTGGTTTAGCCGTAGATGCCTTAAATGGTGCACCAGGAATCTATTCCGCCCGCTATGGCAAGACTGACACCGAAAGAATTACCAGATTATTAACTGCTTTAGGAGATAATCCCCAACGTCAGGCACAATTTATTTGCGCGATCGCGATCGCTCGTCCCGATGGTACTATTGCACTAGAAACTGAAGGAGTTTGTCCAGGAGAAATTTTAACTGAAACTCGTGGAGACGGGGGTTTTGGTTACGACCCCATATTTTATGTCCCCGAATTACAACAAACCTTTGCCCAGATGTCCTCGGAAACGAAGAATCGAGTCAGTCATCGGGGCAAAGCATTTGCTCAATTATTACCAGAATTAGCAAAATTATAGTCTGATACTGTTATTTATTGGTTCAGGAGTAAGAGAACGTCTAATACTATATAGTAAGCGTTTAATAAGTAAATTTAAAAATATGTGGTCAAGCTGAAGATTCAAGACTAAAATTAGACGGATTCCACAGTTAATCGACGTTTTGCTCGAATCAGTACAAATTTGAAAATTACGCTAAAGATTGCAAGTTGGTATCAGGCGATTGATAGAATATAAATTGAGTTATAGAAAAAATAAGTGTATGATAGTAAATTGCGGGATGATGGTTAATACTGTCTAAAATATACTTAACTAGTAATTAACTTTCTAGCATAACTATTCATAAAACTAAAACAAAATGGAGGATGATCTTTAATGACCCAAGTGGTTGTAGGACAAAATGAAAATATAGAATCTGCATTACGTCGCTTTAAACGACAGGTATCAAAAGCAGGTATTTTTGCCGATATTAAACGCCGTCGTCACTACGAAACTCCGATTGAAAAGCGCAAGCGCAAAGCAATTGCTCGTCGTAAGAAGCGTTATCGTTAAACTGATAATAACGAATATATTAAGTTTCTAAGATGTTATTTCTCCTTTATGTAAGTAGCTGACAAATGTTACCAGTAAATAAAGCAGATAGTATCAAATTAAAATTTACAATAGGGCGATCGCGTAAGCCAACCAGATAGTAAAAATGCGATCGCCTTAATTATTTTTGGTTAATGGCTATTAGCTAATTGACAACTGTTAACTGCTAACTGATTTCGGGTGATTGAGAAAAGGGAGATCTACTAACTCTCCAGAAAATTCGCCTATTTTGATAGATAAACCAACACTACCAGCTTTAGTGCGAACATAGGCTAGACCAAATGGTTCTCGATCGGTGACAGTAAAACTTGTCAGTACTCCTACTTTTTTATCTTCGACCATTATAGGAGTCCCCACAGCCAAAGAATTCTCCTTAATTGCTTGATGAGTCGAGTTAGGAAATTTGACTCCCCACAATCTTTGTTTAACCCCGTTATAGGTATTGAGGCGAGCAATAGTTTCCTGTCCAATGTAACAGCCTTTCTCAAAGGAAATAGTCTGCCATAATCCTGCCTCTAAAGGATTATAATCTTCCGTTAATTCTTTGTCGGGTGCTGGTCTTCCTTGTAAAATTCTTAATTGTTCCCATTCGCGATCGCTGATTTCTCTGACACGTTGAGCAATTATTAGAGAACGAATCGTTTCCGCCTTCTCTACAGGAACGATCAGATTGTAACCCGGTAACGCCAGATCGCTGCCGACTGCCAGACGAATCTCAACACCATCAATCGTTATCAGTTGATGATTGTACTGAGCAAGTTCTGGTAAATTATTAACTCCCAATTGGGACAAGATGCGATCGCTATCAGCACCAATCAGAGTCCATAAAGCATAGTTCGAGGAAATATCTGTTACTTCAACTTTATCAAAAGGAAAAATAAAACGATCTAGCCACTCTAATAAATATTGACGACGATTAGGC
>JAAUYK010023949.1_pt1 | contig 15825 bp, 16 predicted proteins | sample 7278021 | NCBI WGS metagenome assembly JAAUYK01 (sample SAMN14350223, study PRJNA611818) | marine sediment metagenome | isolation source: surface marine sediment (1.8m) | place: French Polynesia: Moorea | collected 2018-08
AGCACGGGCTCGCCTGGGTGCACTTCCCCGAGGGCTACGGCGGGCTCGGACTCAGCCCCAAGATGAACGTCGTGGTGCTGGACGAGATCGCCAAGCACTCGAAGGTCGTCCACCACGATCCGCCGGCCGCGATCATCGGCATCGGCATGGGCGCACCGGTCGTGCTCACCTACGGCAACGAGCAGATGAAGAAGGACCTGCTGCCGCGGATCTTCAGCGGCGAGGACATCTGGTGCCAGATGTTCAGCGAGCCCTCGGCCGGCTCCGACGTCGCCGGCCTCTCCACCCGCGCCGTCCGCGACGGCGACGAGTGGGTGGTGAACGGCCAGAAGATCTGGACCACCGGCGCCCACTTCTGCGACTGGGGGATCCTGGTGGTCCGCACCGACACGAACGCGGTCAAGCACGCGGGCCTGTCCTACTTCGTGGTCGACATGCACTCGCCGGGCATCGAGATCCGCCCCATCACGCAGATCAACGGCGGCAAGGGCTTCAACGAGGTGTTCTTCAACGACGTCCGCATCCCGGACGCGAACCGCCTCTCGGAGGTGGGCAACGGCTGGGCGGTCGCGATCACCACGCTGATGAACGAGCGCAGCTCGATCGGCAGCTCGAGCACGGGCGGCGGCGTGAGCGATCTCATCAAGCTGGCCGAGCAGATGGAGATCGACGGCCAGCCCGCCATCGAGGACTCGTCGGTGCGGGAGCGGATCGCGGACTTCTACGTGCGGAGCAAGGGCCTCCAGTACACCAGCATGCGTTCGCTCTCGGCGCTCTCCCAGGGCAAGACGCCGGGCCCCGAGGCCAGCATGGGCAAGCTGGTCGGCGCATTCCTCGCCCAGGAAGTGTCGGCATTCGGCATGGAGCTGGCCGGCGCCGCGTCGGCGACGCTCGACGAAGACGTGACGCCCATGTCCGCGGAGTGGCAGCAGCGCTATCTCGGCATTCCGGGCCTGCGCATCGCGGGCGGCACCGACGAGGTGCTGCGCAACATCATCGCGGAGCGGGTGCTCGGGCTGCCGCCCGAGACGCGGGCCGACAAGGGGATCCCCTTCAAGGACATCCCGACGGGTCCGAAGTAGGCCGGAATCAGGCGCCCCGGAGAGATGACCTTCTCGCGGGGGCGGTCTCGTCCGCGCTCGTCGCGCGCGGCACGAGGGGGCGGGGCCGAGGCCCCGCCCCGGGCCGTCGCCTCACTCGTCTGCAGGCTCGAACTCCAGGTCGACGTCGTCCTCCCAGCGGGAGTGGAGTTCGTCGGTGTGGAGGACTCCGCAGCCCTTCAGCAGTGCGCGACCGGCCCCTCTGGCGTGGAGCCGCAGCTTCGCACCCGCGATCTCGATGCGGGTGGGCTCGGGGCTCGCGACCACCGCGCGCCCGTAGCCCTCGTACAGCACCCGGCCGTCGCCGAGGGCAGTCTGGCGGCCGATTCCCTCGACCTCGACGCGCGCGCTCTCGTCCGCGATCAGCAGTCCGCCGCCGCGCACCACCAGCACGCCCACCATGTCGAAGACCGCCAGGCCACTGCCTGCGGCGTGCACCTCGCCGCGTCCCTTCAGGACCACGGCCGAAGCCGCCGTGGCGAGTAGCGTCGCGCCCACCACGAGCGCCAGTGTCATCCAACGAAGCTCTACCGTTCGCATCGGCTCTCCTCCTCGTTTGGGCCAGGAGCGCGTTCCGGGCCTCTTGCGGGTCCAACCCGGCAGAGGCCCGGAGGTTGCGGAGCGGGGAGGGCGATGCGGCGGCGTGGGGGCGACGTCAGGCCGCGGCGAGCGCCGCCACCACGTCGGCCCACAGCTCGTCCCGGGGCGCGAAGGGCGTGACGAGGCTGATGCGGTCGGCCACCCCCCGGTAGCGTTCGAGGAGCCGCGACGCGATCTCGTCCCGCGGCCCCACCACCGCGATGGACTCGAGCAGCTCGTCGTCGACGAGGCCCGCCATCTCGAGCCATGCACCCCGTTTGGACAGGCGGTTCAGCTCCTCCTGCAACGCGCCGCGCCCGAGCTGCTCGAGAACGGGGCGGTACGCCGGGGTGGAGCCGTAGAACGAGATCTGGGCGCGGGCCCCGTTGCGGGCAGCGGTGATCTCCTCCTCGCTGCGCCCCGTGGCCAGGATCACCTGGCAGGCGATCTCGAAGTCCTCGCGCCGGCGGCCGCCGCGCTCGAGCCCGCGTCCGAGGGCCGGCAGCGTGCACTCCCGCAAGAAGTCCAGCGTGTGGAACGGGTGCACGAGGAAGCCGTCCGCAACCTCGCCCACCCCCTCGGTCATGCGCGGCCCCACTCCGGCGCAGAAGATGCGTGGCAGGCCGTAGGGGTGGGGGCCGGGAGAGAAGACCGGCGTCATCAGGGTGTGGGTGTAGAACTCGCCCCGGAACTCGAGCCGGGTCCCGTCCTGCCAGCAGTCCCAGATCGCCCGGATCGCCCGGACGAGCTCTCGCATCCGCGCAGCGGGCCGGGACCACGGCATGCTGAAGCGCTTCTCGATGTGCGGCCGGATCTGGGTGCCGAGGCCCAGGATGAAGCGCCCCCGGGCGAGGAGCTGGAGGTCGTAGCCCAGGTTCGCGAGCAACATCGGGTTGCGCGCGAAGGCGATCGCGATGGCGGTCGTCAGCTCGAGCCGCTGCGTCTGCTGGGCCGCGACCGCCAGCGGCAGGAACGGATCGTGGCGCCCCTCGAAGGAGAAGCCGCCGTGGTAGCCCGCCTCCTCGAGGCGTTGGGCCAGCGGACCGGCGTCGCGCGGATCGTCCACCAGCAGGGAACCGTCGACCTTCATGCGCGCCTCCTCTCCCGCGTCGTGCGCGGCCGTGCGGAGAGCTAGTCTTTCCCCCAGCCAGCACCCGTCGTCAAGGAGATCTCGCTTGAAGGCCGCCGAGCTCCTGGTCCGATGCCTCGAGAACGAACACGTCGAGTACCTGTTCGGACTCCCCGGAGAGGAGAACATCGACGTCATGGACGCACTGCTCGGGAGCGAGCTCCAGTTCGTCTTGACGCGCCACGAGCAGGCCGCCGCCTTCATGGCGGACGTCTACGGACGGCTCACGGGACGCGCCGGCGTCTGCCTCGCCACGCTGGGTCCGGGAGCGACGAACCTGGTGACCGGCGCCGCCGACGCCAACATGGACCGCGCGCCGGTGGTCGCGATCGTCGGCCAGGCGGACACGACGCGCATGCACAAGGAGAGCCACCAGCACCTGGAGCTGGTGGAGCTGTTCCGGCCGATCTCGAAGTACGCGGCCCAGATCCGCCGGCCCGAGATCGTCCCCGAGGTGGTGCGCAAGGCCTTCAAGGTGGCGGAGACCGAGAAGCCCGGACTCTCCTTCCTGGAGCTTCCGGAGGACGTGGCCGAGGCCGAGGCGGGGGACGCGGAGCCCCTCAAGGTGCAGCTTCCGCGGGCCCCCTTCCCGCCTCCGGACAAGGTCCGGCAGGCGGCGGACGTGATCTCCAGCGCCAAGGCCCCGCTGGTGCTCGCCGGCAACGGGGTGATCCGCGGCCAGGCGAGCACCGCGCTCGCGGAGTTCGCCGAGCGGCTGAACCTGCCCGTCGCCACCACCTTCATGGCCAAGGGGGCGCTCCCGTTCTCGCACCCGCTGGCGCTCGGCGCAGTGGGCCTGCAGGCGCAGGACTACGTGAACTCCGGCTTCGACAGGGCCGACGTGGTGATCTGCATCGGCTACGACATGGTCGAGTACCACCCGGACCGCTGGCACCCGAACCGGGACAAGCGCATCGTGCACCTCGACGCCTCGCCCGCCGAGGTGGACGAGCACTACCTGCTCGAGGTGGGCGTGGTGGGCGACATCGCCCAGACGCTGTCGGCGCTCGCCGAGCAGGCCAAGCCCGCGGAGCCCACCGGCGTCCGGCGCCTGCGCGAGATCATCGTGGGAGAGCTCGAGGCCGGCGCGGACGATCGCGGCTTCCCCCTCAAGCCGCAGCGCATCTGCTGGGACCTGCGCCAGGTGCTCGACCGCAACGACATCGTCGTGAGCGACGTGGGCGCCCACAAGCTGTGGCTGGCCCGCATGTACGTCGCCGAGGCGCCGAACACCTGCATCATCTCCAACGGCTTCGCATCGATGGGCATCGGGCTGCCGGGCGCGATCGCGGCGAAGCTCGTGCACCCGGAACGGAACGTGGTGACGGTCTCCGGCGACGCGGGCTTCATGATGAACTGCCAGGAGATCGAGACGGCACTGCGCCTGGGGCTCGACCTCACGGTGCTGATCTGGCGCGACGACAAGTACGGCGTCATCGAGTGGCACCAGATGCGGAAGTTCGGCCGCTCGAGCCACATCGCGTTCGGCAATCCGGACTTCGTGCGCTTCGCCGAGTGCTTCGGAGCGAAGGGCTACCGCGTGGAGAGCGCGGACGAGCTCGTGCCGGTGCTCCGGGAGGCGCTCGGCGACGGCACCGTCTCGATCATCGACTGCCCCGTGGACTACTCCGAGAACATGAAGCTCACCGAGAAGCTGGGGAGCCTGAACCTCAGGATCTGACCCCGCGCGAGCGCTGCCGCGACCGCAGCCGAGAGACGAGGCCCATGAAGATCGAACGCACCTGGCTCGAACCGACCTACTTCATCGACAGCGACGACCCGGAGGTGGAGCGCTTCGCCGCTCGGGCGGCGGGGGACGCCGACGACCCCACCGAGATCGCGATCCGGCTCTTCTACGCCGTCCGCGACGGCATCCGCTACGACCCCTACATCGCGAGCCGCGATCCGGCCGCCTACCGCGCGAGCGCCATCGTCCGCTCGGCGCGCAACTGGTGCGTTCCCAAGTCCGTGCTGCTCACCGCCGCCGCGCGCAATCGCGGGATCCCGGCCCGGCTGGGCTTCGCCGACGTGCGCAACCACCTGACCAGCCCGAAGCTGCGCGAGAGCATGGGGACGGATCTGTTCATCTGGCACGGCTTCAGCGAGCTGCTGCTGGGCGGGCGCTGGTTCAAGCTCAGCACGGCGTTCAACCGGGAGCTCTGCGAGCGCTTCGGCGTCAAGGTGCTCGACTTCGACGGCAGCGCCGACGCGCTGATGCACCCCTACGACGAGTCCGGAAACCGGCACATGGAGTACGTGAAGCAGCGGGGCAGCTTCGACGACCTGCCCCTGGAACGCATCCAGGCCGACTTCCGGGACTTCTATCCGCGGGCGCTGCTCGACGGCGAGCGGACGGAGTCGGGCGCCGCGGCGGCGGGCGACGAGGCCTTCGCGGGCTGAGGGAGCGGCCCGCGCCGCGACGGGCCGGCCTCCCGCCCGCTCAGGTCTCCGGGAAGCGCGCGCCCCCCGGCTCGATCTGCACCCCGAAGCTGTTGAGCGCCATCGACACCAGCGTGTACTGCCCCACGGTGAACACGAGATCCAGGAGCTGCTGGGTGTCGTAGTGGCGCACCAGCGCCGCCCAGGTCTCGTCGGAGACGAAGTGGTCGGCGTGGAGCTCGTCGGCGGCGCGCAGCAGGGCCCGGTCCCGCTCGCTCCAGCCCTCGGCCTCCGGACCCCGGGCGATCCGCTCGATCTCCTCGGGCTCGAGACCGGCATGCCTTCCGATCGCCACGTGCTGCGACCACTCGTACTCGGCGCGGCACAGCCACCCCGTGCGCAGGATCACGAGCTCCCGCTCGCGCGGGGCGACGGAGTTCTTGCCGAGCACGTGGCTCCCGAAGACGAGCCAGCGCTTGAGCAGCTTCGGGTGGCGTCCGAGGGTGCGGAAGATGTTGAGAACCGGTCCATCGCCGAACATCCCACGGATCTCGGGGTCGAGCTCCTCGACCGCGAGCGGCTCCACGCGGGGCTTGTCGAGTCGCATGGGGGCACCTCCTCCCCGCCATGCTACCACCTGCGGCCGCCCCGCCCGCTTGTTCAGGACTCCGGCGCGTCGAAGGTCGCGTAGTCGCGGTCGTGAACGAAGCCCATGCGCTCGTAGACGGGGAAGCCCTGCTTCGACGCCTGGAGGCTCGCCAGCCGACAGCCCCGCTCGCGGCCCTCCTGCACTGCCGCCCAGGTGAGGGCCTCGCCGTAGCCGCGGCCGCGGAAGCCTTCGCGCGTCGCCACCCAGTACACGCCGGCGATGCCGTCGGTCGCGATCAGGCTGGCCGTCGAGCACGGCACCCCGTCGTCGAGCCCCACGAAGAGCGCGACGTGGGGCAGGGCGAGGAAGTCCTCGGTCAGGAAGATCGGCGCGGCCCGGACGGGGAGGCCGAAGCCTTCGAAGGCCGTTTCCCGGAACCAGGCGAGCCCTTCGGCGTCTGTGACGCGGCGGATCTCCAGGCCCGTGGGCGAGGGGGGCGCCTCGCGGATCGGATCGAGCCGCATGCCCGGAACCCCGTCCTCCGCGAAGCCCCGCGGAGCGAGGGCCGCGCGACACGGCCCCGCGAGATCGGCCCGCACCTGCACGCGATGGCGAAAGCCCCTGGCGGCGAAGTAGCCCGCCGCCTTGTCCAGGACCCCCTCCACCGGCTCTGCGGGCCGCTTGGGATACGCCACGTTGAACTCGACCACGGGCAATCCCGTGTTGACCACGTAGAGGTCGTGCGCCTCGACCACCTCGCCCGTCCTCGACGTGGCGATGTACGCGCCGGTGGCGCGCAGCAGATTGGCGTCGAGCGCGTCGAGCGCGGGAGGCAGCGGCATCCGCCATACGAGTAGCGCATCCCGGCGAGCGGCTAGCTGCGCGCTCTCCGCTGCGCGGAGAGCGCTTCCGCGGCGTCGGCTGACCCGTCTCGGGCCAGCCTCCAAGCAGAAGCGCGGTAGATCGGCACCGGACAGGGGGTCGACCGGTCGGGTCCCGCCGATGCTCGTCTCGAGCAGCACGGGCGTGCCGCCGCCGCCGGCTTCGACCCGGCCGATCGGCGCCGCCCCGGCGCCGAGGGGCTCGCGGCGCAGGGCGGCGAGCAGCCGCGCTGCGTCGCCCTCCGCCACCCAGAAGAGCACGCGGCCCTCGCTCGCCAGGTAGAGGGGGTCGAGTCCGAGCAGCTCGCAGGCCGTCGCGGTCTCGGGACGCAGAGGCAGGGCGCGCTCCTCCAGCACCAGGCGGACGCCCGCCTGCTGCGCGACCTCGTGACACACGGTCGCGGCGCCGCCGCGGGTGGGGTCGTGCATCACCCGCACGTCGGCCCCTGACCCGAGGGCCGCCTCCACGAGCGACGCGACCGGCGCACAGTCCGAGCGCAGCGCCGCGCCTTCGAGGTCGTGGCGACAGGCGAGGATCGCGGCGCCGTGATCGCCGAGCGTGCCGCTCGCCACCAGCACGTCCCCCGGCTCGACCCGCGCATCGTCGAGCTCGCGGCCCGGCGGGACCACGCCGAGGCCCGAGCTGATGGCGAAGACCCGGTCGCCCTTGCCCCTCGGCACCACCTTGGTGTCGCCTGCGACGAGCGCCACGCCCGCCTCCTCGGCCGCGCGGGCCGCGCCCGCCACGACATCCTGGAGCAGATCGGCCTCGAGCCCCTCCTCCAGGATCAGGGCCCAGGTGAGCCACAGCGGGCGTGCGCCCGCCACCGCGAGATCGTTGACCGTCCCACACACGGACAGGTAGCCCACGTCGCCACCGGGGAAGACGGGAGGGTCCACCACGAAGGCGTCCGTCGTGAGCGCGGGACGCCCGTCGGGCAGCCCCGGCAGCAGCGCGGAGTCGGAGAGCCGGGAAAGGGCGGGATTGTCGAGAGCGGGGAGGAACACGCCGCACACCAGCTCGCGGGTCAGGCGCCCGCCCGAGCCGTGAGCGAGCAGGATGGCCTCGCCCCGCCTCACCCTGCGTCCACGCGGACCGCGGCGGTTCGCTCGTGGCGGTACCAGGCCGCGCAGGCCCCCTTGCTCGAGAGCATGCAGGCGCCGACGCGGCGCGCGAGCGCGCCCAGGGTGCGGCGCTCCGCGTCGGCGTCTCCGGCTCTCACGGCGACTCCTCTTCGAGCGGGATGCGATCCGGCAGCTCGTGCTCCGCTCTCAGCCGGCTGCGGAGCAGGCGATTCACGAGACAGCCGCCGCCGAGCGCCACCCGACCACACACCTCGGACCACGGCGGGGCGAATGCCCACGCCCTGCACGGCACTCCGGCAGACGATCCTGCGGGGGATCGCCCCGACGCTCTGCGCCTGCACCGCCGTTCTCCCTCGAACGCTCACGCGCCAGTCTAGACGCTCGGGCGCGCGGCGCCGAGGCAGGCCCCCACCCGGGGCGATCGGGGCCCCGGCCCGCGTCAACGGGAGCCGACCGCCGCCGCGACGTCGACCACGAAGCGGTCGAGCAGCTCGCCGAGCGAGACGCCCAGGGCCCGCACCCCGGCCTCCAGCTCCGCTCCGTCGATGGGACGCTCCGCCCGGTAGCTGCCGTGGTGGACGAGGGATCCGTCCGCGACGCGGCGGAGCGCGAGATCGAGCTCGAGCTCCACGTAGGGCGAGTCGCCGAGCACGCGCTCCAGACGCGAGAGCCGGCTCGTGAGCTCGTGCTCTCCCTCGATGTCGAGCTCGGGGGGGACGACGCGCTCCGCGAGCCGGGCCTCGCGCAGGTGGCGCACCAGGGCGCTCTGGATCATCGAGGTCGGCGAATCGACCCACAGTGAGTAGGCGTGGCGCGACACCTTCGCGCTGTCGGGTGCCGCCCGATACAGGATGCGGCGCTCCCCGGTGAGCGCGTCGCTGCGGGGTCGCTCCACCACCAGGGTGCCGGAGAGGACCGGCGTGGCGAGCGGCGCGGCGGGGGCGGAGGCCTCCAGCCGGTAGTGGCGATCGGCGGGCGCCGGTCCGGAGCGGCATCCTCCGGGCAACAGCGCTGCGGCCAGTGCGAAGGAGACCGCTACGCCGCGACGCCTCCTCCCGCCCCGCGCGTCGCGCGCCGCGCCCGGGGTCACGGAGTCTCGGGCTCCGCGCCGTTCTCCCGGCCTCGCAGCAGGACGCTCGGGTCCCGCCGCATCTGGTCGCTGAACTCGTTCATGTTGCGGCTCGTGCCCTCCAGATCGTACGCGATGCTGTCCGCGTGGCGCGCGATTGCGTCGAGGCTCCGGTGCAGATCCGCGAGCGCCGCCTCGAAGTCCGGCGCTCCCCGCTCGACCGCGTCGTTCACCGTGGCCAGCAGGGCGTCCATCTGTTCGCGCGTCTCCCCGAGGTCACGGGTCAGCGCGGCCACGTCGGTGGAGACGCCCTCCAGGTTCACCAGGATCGTCTCGACCCGCGCGACGTTGCCCTGGTCGAAGAGCGCGTTCATGCGCTGGGCCATCTCGCGGATCTCCCGCGTGAAGGTCTCCAGGTCCTCGAGCATGCCGGGTGCGCGCTCGCCGACGCTCTCCAGGAGCGGCGCGAGATCCTCGTTCGCGATCTGGCTGATCTCTCCCGCGACGCTCTCGATCTTCGAGAACAGGCTCGCGCTCTCGATGCTCTGGATCTGTCCGCCGGAGGGAACCATTTCCGGCGAGCGCCCGCGCTGGATGTCGATCACGGCCGCGGACAGCACTCCGGAGCTGGCGATCTGCGCGACGCTGTCCACCGGGATCTCCCACTCGCTCCCGATCCGCACCCACACGCTGAAGTGCCCGTCCTCGCCGAGCACGATGTCCTCGACCGTCCCCACCGAGTAGCCCTGGAGCCGGACCTGCGTGCCCGCGGCGATGCCCCCGACGTTGTCGTAGTGGATCTCGTACAGGTCGGCGGTGCCGACGCGGCCCGAGAGCAGCGCGAGCCACAGGATCAGCGCCGCCAGCATCGCCAGCACGAAGCCCCCCACCGCCAGGTAGTTGCGACGCTCGTCCTTCACAAGGACCGCCCCTTGGGCTCCGCCGCAGGAACGCCGGTGAGGCGCGCCAGGTAGGCGTCGGGGTCGAGCTGCTCCTCCTCGAAGCGACGCTGCAGGAGGTCCTGCACGCGTTCGTTGTCGCTGTTGCGCACCTCGTCCACGCTGCCGATCACCAGCACGTTCCCGCGGTCGAGCACGGTGATGCGGTCCGCGATGCGGAAGGCGCTCTCCAGCTCGTGGGTGACGACCACGATCGTCATGCCGAGCGCGTCCCGCAGGTTGAGGATCAGCTCGTCGAGCGAGGCGGAGACGACGGGATCGAGCCCGGCGGAGGGCTCATCGCAGAAGAGCAGGGTGGGATCCATGATGATCGCCCGCGCGAAGGCCGCGCGCTTGATCATGCCGCCCGACAGCTCGTTGGGCATCAGGCCCTCGAAGCCGGAGAGGCTCACCACCTCGAGCTTGAGCCGCATCATGATCTCCATGGTGGTGGGATCGAGGTCGGTGTGCTCCCGGAGGGGCAGCATGACGTTGTCCCCCACCGTCATGGAGCTGAACAGCGCTCCGCTCTGGAATGCGACGCCGAGGTTCCGGGAGAAGTCGGCCCAATCCCGGTCCGACATGCTGCAGATGTTCCGGCCGAGCATCTCGATGCGTCCCGACGTCGCGTGCTCGAGACGCAGCAGGTGCCGGAGCAGGGTGCTCTTGCCGGACCCGCTCCCGCCCATCACGACCATGATCTCTCCGCGCCGGACGTCCATATCGACCCCGTGCAGGATCTCGCGGTCTCCGTAGTGGGCGACCAGCTCCCGCACGCAGATCACGTGCTCTCCCGCCGCGCGGCTCGTCTGGACCCGGTCCTGCGTCCCCATGCCCCGTCCGCCTCTCAGCGCGTCGCCGCGAAGACGAACACGAGATCCGCCAGCACGATCGCGCTGATGGCCTGGACCACGGCCCGGGTCGTCACGCGGCCCACGCCTTCGGCTCCGCCCGTCACGCCGACGCCGTTCACGACGCCCACGATAGCGATGAGCGCCCCGAAGATCGTCGCCTTCAGGATCCCGTGTACGACGTCCTCGATATCGAGGATACGGACCACCTCGTCCATGTAGGCGGGAAAGGTCATGCCGAGATCCGCCCCGATGTAGAGCCCCGCCGCCCCCAGCGCCACCAGATCGGCCCAGATCGCGAGGCTCGGCACCATCACGATCAGGGCCAGCAGGCTGGGCACCACCAGGAAGCGCACCGGGTTGACGCCCATCACGCTGAGGGCGTCGACCTCGCTGTTGATGATCATCGTCCCGAGGCGCGCGGCCAGCGCCGAGCCGGAGCGGCCCGCCACGATGATGCCGGTGATGAGCGGCGCGAACTCGCGTACGACCGAGAGCGCGACACCGATCGTGACCTGGTGCTGTGCGCCGAAGGGCTCGAGGGCGTCGATGCCCTGGAGGGCAAGCATCACGCCGATCGTGCCGGAGAGCACGGTGACGATCGGCACGGCGCGGAGCCCGACCTCCATCATCTCCGCGGCCACCGGCGCCATGCGGACCGGCTGGCGGCGGCGACGCCCCATCACGAGCCAGTAGACCGACTCTCCGAGGAGCGAGGCGCCGTAGCCGATGCCGTCCAGGACGCGCGAGACCCCGCGGCCGAGGGCCTCCAGCGCCCGGAGGCCTCCTCCCGGAGCCCTGTCAGCTGCGGACATCGAGCCCTTCTTCGAGCGTGGCGTGGATCGTGAACACGCGATCGAGTCGCGCCAGCTCGAGGACGCGACGCACGGCGGCGCTCACCGATACGAGGCCGAAGCCCGTGCCGCGGCGACGGGCGTTCTGGAACGCCTCCACCAGGCTGGCCACTCCGGAGCTGTCGATGTAGGCGACGTCGGAGAGGTCGACCAGGACGTTCGAGCCGTCCGAGACGGCGCGCAGCAGCACGTCCCGCGCGCGCGGCGAGCTCTCGAGATCGACCTCGCCAGTGAGGAAAACCACCGTGCTGCCGCCTTCCTCCTGGACGCGATGCTCCATCCCTAGGCCTTCCAGCAGGGGATGCGCTTGGTCATGCGCAGCAGGTTGCCGCGGCCGTCGCGGGGATCGGCGAAGTGCACCTCGTCCATGACGGCCTTCATGAAATGCGTCCCCAGTCCGCCGGGCCGCAGCTCCGACAGGTCGCGACCCTTGTCGAGACAGTGCGGATCCACGGGCTCCGCGAAGTCGCGGATCGCCACGCGCAGGATCTCACCGTCGCGCTCGAGCTGCACCTCGATGTCTCCGCAGTCCGTCTGCACGTAGGCGTGCCGGATCACGTTCTGGCAGGCCTCGTCGATGGCCAGCACCACCTCCTCGATCGACTCGACCTCGCAGCCCTCGGTCAGGATCGCCTGCCGGACGGCCCCGCGGATGGTCTTGAGCTCGCCCGCCGACGCATTGAAACGCTTCTGCAGCAGCTCGGTCAAGCCGGTCCCCCTTCGAGACCGCGGCGCGGAGAGGGCGCCGCCCCAGGCTGCAGGCTAGCGCCGGCGACGGCGGGTGTCCGCCGCGGCACCCTCCGGGCCCGGGGCTGGTGTAGGCTTGCCCCACCGTGGTCCCCCCCGATCCCAGCCGTCCGGATCCGCTCGAAGATCGCGTCGAGCCGCGCCATTTCCTGTTCCTCTGCTTCCTCACGCTCCTCAACGTGATGAACTTCGTCGACCGCCAGCTCCTGGCGAGCTTCGCGAACTTCATCGTCCCGGATCTCGGGCTCAGCAACACCCAGTTCGGACTGCTAACGGGCTTCGCGTTCATCGTCTTCTACGCCGTCATGGGGCTGTTCATGGGCGCCCTGGCGGACACGGTCCACCGCCCCCGGCTGGTGGCGGCCGGCGTGGCGCTGTGGAGCGCGCTCACCGCCGCGTCGGGGGCCGCGCGCGGATTCGTCTCGCTCGCGGTGCCGCGCACCTTCATCGGCATCGGCGAGTCGGCCCTCACCCCGACCTCCATGTCGATGCTCGCCGACCGCTTTCCGCCCTCCGCCCTGGGGTTCGCCTCGGGCTTCTACTACATGGGCGTTCCCATCGGAGTCGGGGTGAGCCTGCTGGTGGCCGGTTACCTGGGCCCGGCGATCGGCTGGCGCAACTGCTTCTACGCCCTCGGCGCCCTGGGGCTCGCGCTCGCCGTCGTGATGCTCTTCGTCCGCGAGACCCCCCGGCGCGGACGCTCGCGGCCCGTTGCCGGCGCGTCGCCGGCGCGGCCCTCGCTCTCCGTGCTGGTCTCGAGCCTGGGACGCGCGCTGCGGTCCTCCTCGGCGCTGGGCTACACGATGGCGGGCGGGGTGGCGCTCCACTTCGTGCTGGGCGCCGCAGCCTTCGACCAGCTCTGGTTCGTGCAGGAGCGCGGCTTCGAACGCGCCGAGATCGCGCGCTACACGGGCTGGATCGGGATGGTGGCGGGCGTGCTCGGCAACCTGTTCGGCGGCATCGGAGGAGACTGGTGGCAGCGCCGGACCGGCCAGGGCCGGCCGCTGTTCCTGTTCTGGGTGATGCTGCTCTTCGTTCCCATCAACGTGGCGTTCCGCCTGGTGGAGCCCACCAGCATCGTGTTCTGGATCGGGATCTTCTGCGCGTTCTTCCAGCTCGGGAGCTTCTACGGCCCGACCTTCTCCACCGTCCAGGAGCTGGCGCCCGCGGAGGTGCGCGCCACGGTGGTGGCCGTGTATCTGCTGCTCCTGAACCTGGTCGGCCTCGGCTTCGGAATCACGGCCGGGGGCATCCTGATCGACGTGCTGCAGCGCAGCGGCGTCGCGCAGCCCTACACCTGGACGCTGCTGACCTTCACGCTGATCTCCGGGCTCGCCATTCCCCTGTTCTTCGTGGCGGGGCGCCGCTTCCCCGCGGACCGGGCGCGGCTCGCGAGCGAGACGACATGAGGAAGTGGGCGCGCGGGGAGCTCCGCGGCCTGCGGCCCGCGCTGGCGGCAGCCGCGACGGCCGTGACGCTCGGCTGCGGGATCAGCTCCGGCCCGGACCCGGTCACGAACGATCCGCCCGACTGGGACGCGTCGCACCCAGCCTCGCTCCGCGCGCTGCGCTTCGAGAGCGCGGGCGCGACGCTCAACGGGATCGTCTACCGCCCGCCGGGGGCCGGTCCCCATCCGGTGGTCGTGCTGCTGCACGGCTTTCCCGGGGAGGAGCGCAACCTCGACCTCGCCCAGGCCCTGCGGCGCGCGGGCTGGAGCGTGCTCTTCTTCCACTACCGCGGCGCCTGGGGAAGCGGCGGCGCCTTCTCGTTCGGGAACGCGATCGACGACGTGAAGGCGGCGGTCGCGACGCTGACCTCGGAGCGCATCGCCCGGGACCATGGCTTCGATCCCTCGCGGGTGGCCCTGGTCGGGCACAGCATGGGAGGCTTCGCGGCGCTGTCCGCCGGAGGCGATATCGACGCCGTGGACTGCATCGTCTCGATCGCGGGCGCGAACTTCTCGCTCTACGCGGCGGCCGCGAGCAGCGACCCCGCCATCGCCAACCAGCTCGCCGCGCGCCTCGATGCGCTCGCGTATCCGCTCCAGGGCACCTCGGGACGCGCGCTCGTCGAGGAGGTCGTGGCGGCGGGCAGCGGCTTCGACACCTCCCGGCGCGCACCGCAGCTCGCCGGAAAGCGCGTGCTGCTGGTGACGGGAACCCGCGACGAGGTGACCCCCACCGCACAGCACCACGCCCCGCTCCTGGCCGCGCTGCGGGAGGCCGGGGCCGCGCACGCGTCCGAGGCGGTCCTCGACAGCGACCACGCCTTCTCGAGCCGCCGCATCGCGCTGGCGCGCCGTGTCACGGGCTGGCTCGACGAAGCGTGCCGGTGAAGGAGGCGTCGGAGGCGATCCACTTCGTCCCGGAGCTGGCCCACGCCTTCCTGCGTTGCCGGCCGTGCGGGAGCCCGGACTTCGCGGTCGAGCGGGGAAGCGGCGCGGTGCTCGGGAGCGCCCTGGGTGACCCGGAGCGGCTGCGCGCGAGGCTCCTCGCGGCGGCGCTGCGCGGCGTGCGGGACGCGCTGCTCGTCGCGGAAGATCGAGAGCAGGGCGCCCCGAGCGGTGGTGGCGGCCGCGACGTGCAATGCTCTGCCCATGCTCACCTCCCTCGATCACGTGCTGCTGGCCGTCCGCGATCTCCCGGCCGCCACCCGCGCCTACGTGCGGCTGCTCGGCCGCGGACCCTCCTGGCAGGGCGTCCATCCCGCCGCGGGCAGCGCCAACACGCTGTTCCGGCTCGACAACACCTACATCGAGCTGCTCGCCGCGGCGGGGGAGGGCCCGGTCGGGACGGCCCTGCGCGCCTGGCTCGGCGAGCGCGGTGAAGGCCCGATCGGGCTCGCCTTCGGAACCGAGGACGCCGACGCCTGTCACGCATGGCTCGCGGATCGAGGGCTCGAGCCGGAGCCCGTCGAGAAGGGCATCGGCCGCGACGAGGAATCCGGGGCATGGCGCGAGTGGCGGCGCGTTCCCATCCCACTGGCGAAGACCCGCGGCGTGCTGCTCTTCGCCATCGAGCACACCTCGCCTCCCGAGATCCTCCCGCCGGCGCTGCCCCTCGGCGAGCCCGGGGCCTCGGTCCACGCACTCGATCACGCCGTGGTCCGGACGCCCGACGCCGAGGCCACCAAGGCCCTCTACGGAGAGCAGCTCGGGCTGCGCTGCGCCCTCGACCGGGAGTTCCTCCAGTGGGGCGCGCGCCTGATCTTCTTCCGTGTCGGGGGCATCACGGTAGAGCTGGCGGCGGGGCTCGGAGAGGACGCGAACGAGGCGCCCGGGACGCCCGCCGCGGCCGACCCGACGCGCGACACCCTCTGGGGTCTGTCCTATCGCGTGGCCGATGCGGACGCAGCCCGCGCGCGCATCGCCGAGGCGGGGCTCGGCGTGACCGAGGTGCGCGACGGCCGCAAGCCCGGTACGCGCGTCTTCACGGTGCGCGACGGGACCTGCGGCGTGCCGACGCTGGTCCTGCAGCCCGCGCCGCGCGAGTAGAGCCCGGACCCGGTATCCTCCCGTCCCCACCCCACGAGGCGCCGGCCGCACGCGGTCGGCGCGGAGACGCCGGGGTGGACGAAGAACCGCGCCACGCGAGACGGCCGCCGCGGCTGCTCGAACGCGTACG
>JAAUYK010044419.1_pt1 | contig 15825 bp, 17 predicted proteins | sample 7278021 | NCBI WGS metagenome assembly JAAUYK01 (sample SAMN14350223, study PRJNA611818) | marine sediment metagenome | isolation source: surface marine sediment (1.8m) | place: French Polynesia: Moorea | collected 2018-08
CCTTCACGTGTATTCTCTGTCATTACTTAATCCTGCCAGTGTAGTTTAAAAAACCCGTCGTAAAACGGAATGAGCCGGGAAAATCCCGGCTCATGTAGGTAACAACAGTGTTGAGCTTAGGCAGCCAGAGAGTCTAGTGCTTTCTGGAATCGATTAGCGTGAGAACGCTCTGCTTTGGCAAGGGTTTCAAACCAGTCAGCGATTTCATCAAAACCTTCGTCACGAGCAGTCTTCGCCATACCTGGATACATGTCAGTGTATTCATGTGTTTCACCAGCAATTGCTGCCTTCAGGTTCAGATCGGTTGTACCGATAGGTTCACCGGTAGCCGGGTCGCCTACTGCTTCCAGGTATTCAAGATGTCCATGTGCATGTCCTGTTTCACCTTCAGCGGTAGAACGGAAAACAGCGGAAACATCATTGAAGCCTTCTACATCAGCTTTTTGTGCAAAGTAAAGATAGCGGCGATTGGCCTGTGATTCACCGGCAAATGCGGCCTTGAGATTATCTTCGGTTTTAGAGCCTTTTAAATCCATGGTATTTCTCCTCTGGTATTCACTATTTCAGATAGTTTTTATAATGATTAGACTTGGTCTAATTTTTCTTAAACTCTAGCCCAGCACCTAATTACTGTCAACGAACGTCGTCGTCACCAGCGTTAACGTAAAGTTCGCCGTGCATGCTGGCAAAGCGCCCTACTGGTGCTAATATATGCGCCTTTTTTCAGTGACATAACTAAAGAGAACCGCGTGGCCAAGAAAAGTAATTCAATCAATTTTGAAAAAACACTCGCCGAGCTGGAAACCCTGGTTGAACAGATGGAACAGGGAGACCTTTCGCTAGAAGAGTCCTTGAAGTGCTTTGAACGAGGCATTGTCTTGACAAAGAATTGTCAGCAGGCGCTGACCGAGGCAGAACAAAAGGTAAAACTGTTACTGGAACAAAATGGTAAGCATGAAATGACTGATTTTGATGCCGACGAGAGCCAGGATTAATGACTGATTTTTCATCACGCCTGGAAGACTACCAGGATGCAGTTGGCAAAGCGCTGGATCACTGGCTTCCTGCCAGCACTATTCAACCGGAAATACTGCATGAAGCCATGCGCTACTCTGTCCTTGGTGATGGTAAACGCATACGACCTGTGCTCGTGTATGCCACCGGTGAGGCCTTCGGCATTGATTTGGCTCAGCTCAATGGACCGGCATGCGCTGTGGAAATGATACATGCGTACTCCTTGATCCACGATGATTTGCCAGCGATGGATAATGATGATTTGCGCCGCGGGCGACCTACCTGTCATAAGGCTTATGACGATGCTACTGCGATATTGGCAGGTGATGCACTGCAGGCCCTTGCTTTTCATATTCTCGCGGACGACCCGGAGATAAAGGTTAACGATCAGCAGCGAATCAGAATGCTCAATACCCTGGCGATTGCCAGCGGCTCACGGGGTATGGCTGGAGGACAGGCCATAGATCTCGCCTCGGTCGGTAAGTCACTGAATATTGCCGAACTGGAAAATATGCACATTCATAAGACAGGTGCGTTGATCCTCGCCAGCGCGCAGCTTGGCGCTCTGTCTGTCGAAAATATAGACGCTGATAGCTACGACAGAATTTCCCGGTTTGCCAAATGTATCGGCCTCGCATTTCAAATCAAGGACGACATTCTCGATATTGAAAGCGATACAGAGACCCTGGGCAAACCACAGGGCTCCGATATCGAACAGAATAAACCGACTTATCCGAACCTCCTCGGCCTTAACGGGGCCAAACAGGAAGCTGAAGAGTTGTACAACAAGGCTCTCCAAGCCCTTGAAGTATTTGATGAAAAAGCTGACACGCTGCGCGCAATTGCCGACTTTATTGTAAAACGTAATAAATAGTTGCTGACTATTGGCGTCATCATTGATTTTGAATGGAATGTCCCCATAAAAAGAGTAGAATCTCGCGCCCTGTCTGAATAAAACATTGATATACTTAAGTAATAATCAGGAAGTAGACGCCTTATGACACAAGCAGCTCCAACGAAGACCATACCGGATATTCAAAGCAGCGCCGATAATCGGCATATCCCCATCGACAAGGTCGGCATTAAAGATATTAAGCATCCTGTTGTCGTCAGTGACCGTTCCGGGCGGGAACAGCATACGGTCGCAAACTTTAATATGTATGTGAACCTGCCGGATAAATACAAGGGCACACACATGTCGCGGTTCGTAGAAATACTCAACCATCATGAGTACGAAATTACCGTGCAGTCCTTTAAGCGAATGATTGAAGAAATGACAGAGCTGCTAAATGCAGAATCAGGCAATATAGAAATGTCATTTCCTTATTTCGTTAACAAGGCCGCGCCTGTGTCAGGTGTTAAAAGCCTGATGGACTACCAGGTCACATTCATCGGCACAATCGAGGAAGGTAAACCGCAGGTACTTGTCAAAGTAATGGTTCCGGTCACGTCACTGTGTCCGTGTTCAAAGAACATTTCAGATTATGGGGCCCATAATCAACGGTCACACATTACTGCCTGCGTCAAAATGCGGGATTTTATCTGGATTGAAGAACTCATCGACATAATCGAAAACGTTGCCTCCTGTGAACTTTATGGCCTATTAAAGCGGCCCGATGAAAAATACGTCACTGAAAAGGCCTATGACAATCCTAAGTTTGTTGAAGATATTGTCAGAGACGTGGCAGTCAAATTTAACGAGGAAGAGCGCATCTCAGCCTATACAGTTGAATCAGAAAATTTTGAATCTATTCACAATCATTCTGCCTATGCCATGCTGTCTTTTGACAAGGAACAAAAGGAAGTTTGGCGCGGAGCCACCTAGATAGCGTCATCATATTGTCGGCATTGCGCGCCAGTAACTTGCCGTCGTATAGAATAATTACATGAACACTTGCCGCCTTACGCCTGCAAGCCCTTGATTTTATAAGCAGTAGTAAAATTGGCACGCCTCATGCAGATATAGTACTGACTATATCTCCTCCCCCCTTTTTATATAGTTAACTTAAGGGTGCATTGAATAATGCACCCTTTTTTTTGGGTTGAACCTTTGCCCGTGGCGATCACTCAGAAATTACAGGTAGCTAAAAAAATGAAAATCCTCCTCCTATTTTTCATGCTGATAAGTGTTCATGCCGTTGCCGGTGAAGTTGATATGCGCGACTTCATTAAAATCCGCAATGGCATGACTGAGGCTGAAATACTCTATTTGCTTGGGCCTTACGATCACGAAACGTTAACCATTGATCGCTTCGACACCATCTTCGATAAAACATGGTTCTACATCCCGACCAAAAAAGGCAATGGTAAATGGATTACCGAGTTCCGATTTGATTCCAGAGGCCGATTGATTAGTAGCGATCGCTACAGAACGCCGCGCTAGACGTTTCCTTTGGCTTCATTCCAAAGTTCATCCATTTCCGATAGCGAGGAATCGGACAATGATCTGTTATCTGCCTTAAGCGTCTTCTCAATATAATTAAAACGCTTAACAAACTTGTTATTGGTATTACGTAAGACTGTTTCAGGGTCCAGATGATAATGTCTTGCGAGGTTAATACAGCAAAATACAAGGTCGCCTAACTCCTCGGCAATACGTTCAGATGGATCGCCATTCGTTATTGACTCTTTCAGCTCCTGCATTTCTTCTTCTACTTTTTCAAGAATTGCATCACGATGTTCCCAGTCAAAACCAACGCCAGCGGCACGCTTTTGTAATTTCAGGGCGCGCATCATGGCGGGCTGATTGGAACTGACATCATCAAGCAGTAACTGTTTCTGTTTGAATGAGCGCTCTTTCTGCTTGTTTTGTTCACAGATTTTCTTTACTTCATCACTGTCTTTGACATCTAAATCTGCAAATACATGAGGATGTCGACGTTCAAGTTTTTCAGCTGCCTTTGCTGCCAGCTCCTGAAAATCAAACGCACCCTGTTCAGCAGCCATCTCTGCATAAAAAATGATATGAAAAAGCAGATCCCCCAGCTCATCACGTAAATCATCCATCGAGCCATTCTCAATTGCATCAATCACTTCATATACTTCTTCCAGTGTGTATCCACTGATTGAAGAAATTGTTTGTTCCCTGTCCCATGGGCAGCCGGTTTCAGGATCGCGTAACGATTTCATGATCGATATCAGTTTTTCCAACTCTTTCATGGTAATAGACTTGACCTGTGTATTTGTTTCGCATACAACATAACACGAAGTTACCAACAAAGGTTGCTTCGACAATATGTCTTAAGTTGTATTGTCGATTACATATTTATGACACCATTGATACTAAGATTGGATATATCCGGTTCACCGGTTAGATGGATTCCCTGGCAGGATGCAGTCAATCTATACAGCAGGGAAATGATTGCCTGGACAGCTGGTGAAAGTGTATTTCGATTTTACGGTGGTACATCAAGGGCTACCGGATTACGCTCTTCTGTCGAAATAAATTCGATTATCGCTATCAAGCGCTCAAAGCAGTCAAAACATATAAAACGTACCATTCCCCCACTTACAAATCGTGAACTTTTTTTTCGTGATGCATACCTGTGCATGTATTGCGGCAATAAATTCAACGATAGTCTGCTAACCAGGGATCATGTTGTGCCCATATCCAGAGGCGGTCGCGATCGATGGTCAAACGTCGTTACAGCATGTAAAAGCTGCAATACACGCAAAGGCAGCAGAACTCCGGAAGATGCAAAAATGCCGTTATTGGCGATTCCCTATATTCCAAACTGGGCGGAATACCTTGCGCTATCCAACCGTCGCATACTTGCTGACCAGATGGAATTCTTGAAGAGTCAATTTTCGGGTCGGCCGATGCCATTCGCTGAAAATTAGCTTTACCGATGCCTCACCCGGGCCTCCTCATATGAACGACCGCGTTTTCAGATGCAGTCATCGACTACAACGTGTTCAACAACCAATAATTCCGCAAGTAGCAGCGTGGATAAATGCCACGCCCGGAACATTATCACTTGGACAGGGAGTGGTGTACTACCCGCCACCTGAAGCAGCATTACGTAGCGCTACTAACTCAGACCTTGACCAGAACTATCATGTATATGGGGATGTGGCAGGCAGCTCAGAGTTGCGTCAGGCCATATCGAGTAAATTACTACAGGACAACCAGGTCAGCGTTAACGATACACAACGCATTATTGTTACCGCCGGATCTAACATGGCGTTTCTTAATGCGCTACTGGCCATCACTGACGCAGGCGACGAAGTTATCCTATTGCGTCCTTACTATTTCAATCATGAAATGGCGGTCACAATGCTGGATTGCAGGCCCGTATGCATAGACTGTGATGAAGACTACCAACCAATTCTCGATTCACTGGATGCAGCAATCAGTGAACGTACCCGCGCCGTTGTTACCGTTTCGCCAAACAACCCGACCGGTGCTGTATACAAGGAATCAACACTGAAGGCGATCAATCAACTCTGTAAAGACAGGGGTCTGTATCACATTTCTGACGAGGCCTATGAATATTGTACCTATGATGGCACGCGCCACTTTTCGCCTGCCTCGATATCCGGTGCCGATGAGCACACGATATCACTGTTTTCCCTGTCAAAGGCCTATGGTTTTGCCAGCTGGCGAATAGGCTACATGTTAATACCGGAGCATCTGAAAATGGCTGTCACAAAGGTGCAGGACACTAACCTGATTTGTGCCGCCCGCGTCAGCCAGGACGCCGCCCTGGCAGCCATAACAGAGGGGCGACGCTATTGTGACAAGAAACGGGAAAGTATCGAATCTGTCAGAACGACCATGCTGGATGCGTTTGCCGATATCACCGATATCTGCCAACTCACGAAAACCAGTGGTGCATTCTATTTCCTGGTGAGGTGCCAGACTGAACTATCTGCCCTCGCCGTGGTACAAAGACTTATCGAGGAACACGGCATTGCCGTTATTCCAGGAGAGACATTTGGCCTGAACGAGGATTGCTACCTGCGTATTGCTTATGGTGCGCTTACTCCCGAACAGGCTGCGCCGGCGATCGAACGATTGATTACCGGCCTGAAAACAATTATCACGTAATACATTCGAGGATAGAGAGTATGAAATTAACAATATCATTATTACTGACCCTGCTGATTTCAGGTCAGGCCTACGCTATAGACAGCAGTGGCAATTATGCTGTTTGGGGCGCTGGTAAAAAATCCTGTTTCGGGCTGCAAAAAGACATGTCTGAAGGCAATATGGATAAATACAAGCACTACATGAAGGGATTTATTACTGCCTACAATATTCTGACCGACAATACCTATAGCATCACTGGGAATATGAATGAAAATCAGGTATTTGAATGGATAGACGGCTACTGTGCAGACAACCCCATGTCATCATTCGAAGCGGCCTTGACCAGTTTTACCTTTGAACAGTTTGATGATCGCATGAAAAGTGCCCGTTCAGGCGGTGGTACAGCCTGGTAATCTATGTCAGTATTAGCTGAGAAATAATAAGTATTGAAATAGTTAAATCCGTCAAATTTTGCCTGATAAAAATTGATTAACTATTTGAAATCAGTCATTATTGATGAACCACAACTGGAGAACTGGGGAATACCTCAGCATATGTTTAACGGGAGAACGAACTATGCAATCTAATATCTTAAAAGTTACCTTACTTGCCGCATCTGTTGGACTTATTGGTGGCTGTACCTCTGTCGAACAGCTCGCTGAAGTTGAAGCAATGGCATCTGCCGCCATGGATAAAGCGAATGACGCTTACAACCTGGCTCAGGTAGCCAATACGACTGCTTCTGAAGCTGCATACGCCGCTGGCGAAGCACAGTCTACTGCTGAAGCAGCGCTGGAATGCTGTAATGCGAACTCACAAAAGCTGGATCGCATGTTTCAGAAAGCGATGATGAAGTAATTAACTTTTCAGTTGATTGGAAAAGCCCCGCACTAGCAATAGTACGGGGCTTTTTTAATTGGCCAGGTTAATCCCTGAATCAAGCTGCAGTTTTAAATTTGCCTGCCTGGCTCTGGTAATTTGCTCTCTTAGCTTTTCTTCTACCTTTGCCTGCATAATTTCAGGCAAATACATACCTATGACCCTGGGCACGCCGGTTGGGTTATTGATTGCTTCGTAGGCTTCGGCCCAGTCGATCTCGTAGTCCCTGTCATCAGATATTTGCACCAGCAGGCTCACTACGCTGGTCAGATTATTCTTGAATTGTGTGGCATCTTCTTCCAGGAAAGGATGGGCCTCGATGTATATCACATCGTTTTTCACGCCAATCTTGTATGGCTGGTTAATGATCCTGACTGGTGTATTCACAGACACCTGTTTGAACAAGGATTCAATATCTTCCGGGTACAGCCTGATACAACCATGGCTGACGCGCATGCCAACACCGTAGGGTTTATTCGTGCCATGGATCAGGTATTCCGGTCTACCAAGGCGCATAGCGTAGTCACCTAGCGGATTATCAGGGCCCGCTTTGACGATTTTAGGCAAGGGATCGCCTGCCTCTTCATGTTCCTTGCGTATAGATTCTGGTGGATACCAGTTAGGGAATTCCTTTTTTTCGATAATGCGCGTTGACATGTAAGGCGTATTCCACCCTTCTCTACCAACGCCCAGTGGATAGGTCAGGACGTATTGTGGTTCCCCCTTCTTCCGGGGTGGATAATAATAAAGTCGCATCTCCGGCACGTTCATCACGATCCCTTCCTGTGGGGCCTGGGGCAAGATGAACTGTGACGGGATAATAATCTCCTGTCCTTTACCCGGTAACCAGGTATCGATATCGGGATTGACCAGTTTCATGTCGAAATAGCCAAATCCATAGCGGCGGCCAACATCCAGCAAGGTATCCCGGACGTCTGCATTGGTTCTGCTGACCTCGCCTATGACCGTATCGCCGAGATCATTAACGATATATTGCTTGGCGAACGACGTCGCTGGCAGCAATGTAGCAAGGCAAAACAATTGTAAAAAACGTTTCAAAAACATACTTATAAGTTTAGTACCTGTATACAGTCTTAAGTTTCTAACAGGTGTCTGAAAAGCGCAATATTCAATCGACTTTTATGTGACACAAAACAGGATCATGTAGCCAGGTGTCTTTGTTCGCCAATCCTGAGCAAACTGGGTAACAGGATTAGTGTGAATACTGTGCTCACCATCATGCCACCAACGATAACGCCAGCCAGTCCACGATAGAGTTCTGTCCCGGCGCCGGGTATTAATAATAGCGGCAGCATGCCAAATATACTGGTCAGCGTGCTCATAAAGATTGGGCGCAAGCGTAAATGAACAGCCTCAGCAACGGCGTCTGTGCGCGAGTTGCCCTCGCGCTCTGACTGGCGGGCCTGGTAAACGAGTAAAATTGCGTTGTTCACTACCAGCCCGAGTAAAATAATGAAGCCAATCATCGTCAACAGATCCATGGGTTGGAAGGTGAACAGGTTAATAGCTTTCAGCGATAGCACACCACCGAAGGTAGCTAAAGGGATAGACAACAACACCAGTAAACTATCGCGAAAAGACTTGAACATGGCACTCATCAGCAAATACAGGATGGTGATCGCCAACATAAAACTGCCCGACATATTTTTTAGCGCGCTGGCCAACTTGTCTGCCGTACCGCCATACTCGATGTAACCATCTTCAGGCAATGCCGCCCATATCTGCGGCGCCACCTCATCCTTGATAACTTCCAGCGCCTCTTCCAGAGAAACATTGGCTGGCGGTGAAACTTCAAGTGTTACCGTTCTACGACGATTGATTCTCCGTATCTGCTCTGGCCCGGCGGTGCGGGTAATTTCCACCAGTTCGCTTAACGGTAATATGCCACTGCCGGGTGTCATCACTGGCAGCGATCCCAATTCTTCAGGCGTCTGCCAGTTAGAAGAGCGCAATATAATATCCAGCGTTTCCTCGCCATTAAAATAATCACCCACGTAGCGACCGTCACCAAGTGTCTGCGACAGCGCTGCTACTACAGAGCGGTCCCACCCTGCCTCGGCAATTCTTCTCTCGTCCGGTATCAGTCTGAGTTCCGGTTGTGCAAGTTCAACACCGGGATAAGGTCTCGTATTCGGATATTTGCCAAGTGCTGCAAACCAGGCCTGCTTGGCGACCTCCATTAATGCCGGCAGGTTCTTCGACTGGATATTAATATCGATGGTCCTGCCCTCGCCGAAACCACGAAACAGGGAAGCCTGTTTCGCGAATGCAAATGAATCGGGAAAGCCTTGCACGACTGAATTGATTAACGGAACCAGTTCAGCTATCTCGTTATCATTTTTTGCCCTGGCACCCATAAATACGCCGCGGGAAAAAGCAACAAAGAAATAGTGTTTAACCTCTGGTTGTTTTTCTCCATCTATATGGGGCTGCATACGTTCTGCAACGATCTGCCCCATTTCCTTTTCGAGTGTTTCTATATTCGCACCGGGAGGCGGCAGGATAAATGCAAAGGCCAGGTTCTGGTTCCCGTCAGGTAAATAGTCTGCGCGAGGTTTAAACACGACAATAATAAAAATCGGAATCGAGATCAGTAAGACTATCCATGTCATACGGCGTGACCGCGTATCTGTCAGGCGCATGATATAACCACTGATGGTGTCCCAGACGTGATGAAATGGATCGACAAATTTCTTATTGGCCAGGAATAAACGTGCTGCAGTGGGTACCACGGTAATCGCTGTTATAAACGACAGGATGATCGCTGCCGTAATCGTAATAGCAAGGTCAGAAAATAATTGTCCGACTTCATCACCAAGGAAAACAACCGGCAAAAAGATGGCCACCGTGGTTGCAGTAGACGCGAGCAATGCACCCCATACCTGGGCGGTACCTTTCAATGATGCATCTTCCGGCATTTCTCCCTTTTCGCGCAGGCGTACGATATTTTCCAATACCACGATAGATGCATCGAGCACCATGCCGACAGCGAATGCGAGGCCTGCAAGAGACACGATATTCAACGTGCGGCCGGTAAGCTCCATCAAGCTGAAACTTGCTACCAGACAAATGGGAATTGATGTAGCAACAATAAGCGTGGCGGGAAACTTAAGCAAAAACAGGAACAACACAATGACTGCCAGTCCGATTCCAAGCCCGAGGTTATTTCTCAACATGCTGATGGAACGCTTGATATAAACCGTTTCATCATAGACCTGTTCCATGCTCAGGCCCGCTCGCTTTAGTGGACCATTATTAAGATCAGTGACCGCCTGATTTAAACCATTCATCACCTCAAGTACATTAACGCCGGTTTCTCGTTGCGCATTAATCGCGATAGATAGCGAACCCTTTGTTAATACAAAACTGCTTTTATCAGCAAGGCGTTCTTCAACGACCGCAACGTCACGCAGGTAAATTGGTCTGCCATCGCGCCATTCAAGGATCATTTCTCCAAGGCTGCTTACATCATATTTACCGGCAAATCTGATACTGTATTCACGCTTGCCAACATCAGCAAAACCGCCAGAGACATCTTCACTCGTTGCAGCCAGTCGCATAACGTTATCAAGTTGCACGCCCAGGCTGGCAGCCCGGTAGGGATCAAACGTTATGCGCAGTTCCTTGTCACTACCACCAAATACCTCTGCCCTTGCAACACCCGGCACACGTTCAAAACGTGATTGCACAACTTCTTCGACATAATCACGGTAAGTTTCAATATCACGCTGGTTATCGTCAGTTGTTTTCAGGATAAACCAGGCAATAGCCCTTGCATCCTGCCCGGTGGTATCAATGGATGGCTCATCGGCATCGTCCGGGTAGTCGGACACCTGGTTAAGTCGATTCATAACCTCGACCAGTGCGCGACGCATATCCATATCGACGGAAAAAGTCAGGTTAATGATTGATCTGCCTTCGTAGGCTTCGGCCTTAATCTCTGTAAGCCCTGGCAAACCACGCAGTGCATCTTCCTGGGGTTCCAGTATCTCGGCCTCTACCTCGTTAGGTGAAGCAGCCCGCCAGGGCGTTGTGATAGTGATTTCAGGTTCTTCCAGTTCCGGGGTTAACTGTATCGGTAACCGGAACAGACTGATAAAACCAAATATGAGTAATAGTAAAACGGCTACCAGTAAGGCAACCGGATTTGCCAGACACGCACGCGTGATATCCACTAGCTACTGGAACCTGAACTGATAGTCACCTGTTGTCCTGGTCGCAGGCGTTCGTTGCCACGAATAACGACAGGATCATCGGGTTTGAGATCGCCGCTGACCTCGATGTGCGTCTGGTTAGCAATACCAGTGGTCACCGGTACCATCACTGCCGTGTTGTCACCATTAATCTTGTAGACCATGGTACCTGCCTGACGAATAACCAGCGCATCTCTGGGGACTGCAAGTACCTGCTGCGGTCTGGCTACCGGGGTTGCTACCCGGACTGCGGTACCGGCATTCCAACCCTCGCCTTCGACGGCAAGGCGCATTTCAAACAATCTGGATTCACTATCGCCAACCGGGATCATGGCGCTCACGCGCGCGATAATGTCTGCCTCTGGTGTACGTACGGTTAATTCATCGCCAATGACAAGATTGATAAATGACGACCTCTGAATAAAGGCCTGTATTTCCAGGTTCTGGGCATCTACCAACCGTACGACTTCGTCACCTTGCTCAACCCGTTCTCCTGGTGATTTAATTCGTTCAGTAATAACACCGGCAAATGGAGCACTAATAGTCGTCCTGTCGAGGTCATCTTGCGCCAGCGCCAGCCTTGATCTAACAAAACGGATTCGTGCACTCGCTTCATCCCGGTTGGCCATGGTTTGATCAAGCTGGTTTCTGGCAGCATTATTATTTTCAGCAAGCATTTCTAAACGCTCTGCTTCTTTTTGATAGAACTTTACCATGGCTTCTATAGGCGGAATCTCGGCAGTAATCTGTTCTACCGCGAGTCGATACTTGGTCGCATCAATCGTTGCTATCGTCTCACCTTTGGCAACACGGTCACCGACATCAAGTATCATTTCCAGTCTGCCATCTACTTCTGCAGCGATATTGGAATCGTATCGACCTATCACGGTACCACTCACCCAGATCGTGGGGGCAATCTCCATGGATACCGCATTTTCTACTTTTACCAGCGCTGGAGGACCTCCTCCCGCAAATACACTGGAAATGTATAGCAGGCCGAATGCTACTATAGCTTGCAAATGTAACTGCTTTGCCGCAACTGCATGTTTACCGTTAGTCAAAACCGCTTACTCGTCATTTTTTAGTTATTATATGTAAAAACATAGCCTTATGGACAGAATATTACTCATCATATTATTGACAGTGTACGCGCAGGTAAGTGCAGATGAATCAATCGCCAGGGCGCTGCACATTACGACTGTCGACAAACAGCTTTACCTCAAACAAAACATACAACTGCTTGGTGCACTAAGACTGGACAGCATCACAGGTGATGGTCAGAAATTGATGGAATTCTCTGGTCTGGCCTGGGACGCTGATGAAGCTGAACTCTATGCCCTGTCAGACAGAGGCTTCTTTATTCGGCTTCGACCTTCGTTTGCCAACGGCGAATTGGTTGACTTGATATTTCTATCCAGTCACGCATTAACGGATGCGAATGGTAAACCCGTAAAATATAAACATGCTGACAGCGAAGGCCTTGATTTGCTAAACGCAAATAATGGCATCAGTGGTGATACCAGACTAATCGTCAGTTATGAACGTGTTCCAAGAGTGATTGAATACGATACGGATGGCGCGTTTATTAAACAGCTAACGCTTACCACTACACTGTCTGACATAAGGCAATACAGCGGTGAAAATAAATCCATGGAGGCAATTACGACTCACGACAAGTATGGCCTATTACTGGGTACAGAACGTCCCTTACCCGCCAATGGCAGCAGTATTTTTAATCTCAATGGCGATAAACAATGGTTATTTGAACCTAACAATGAAAGACATGGCTCTCTTGTTGGTTTGACGAGTCTTGCCAACGGAGTTGTCATTGCACTTGAACGAAGCTTCCCGGGCATCTTCGCCGGTGTCACTACCAGCCTGCACATGCTGACATTTGCTGATAATTCACTCCAGCAGCAGTTACTGTTTTCAATCAATCCTGCAATGGGATTGTTTAATGATAACTTCGAGGGGATCACATGGCATCGCGGAAATCGTTTTTTTATGATCAGTGATGACAATGACACCACTATACAACGTAACCTGTTACTCTATTTTTCCGTGCCTGATCTGGATAAACGCCTGTCTAATAGAAGCAAATAAGCAGATTCACTCTTTCAAACGGGGCATTAGTTCAACCAGGTTGCAAGGTCGGGTGCGATAGTCCAACTGATGTTGAATTAATTCTTCCCAGGCGGTTATACAAGCACCTGTTGAACCTGGCAATGTAAAAACAAAAGTGCTATTTGCAACACCGGCAATTGCCCTTGACTGCATAGTAGATGTCTTGATTTGCTGATAGGAAATCGCGCGAAATGTTTCACCAAATCCATCTATCGTCTTGTCAAACAAAACACTGACTGCTTCCGGTGTACCATCCCGTCCGGTGATACCAGTACCACCAGTTGTGATGATTGCCTGTACATTGGTATCGGCAATCCATTCAGAAACCACTGCCCGGATCTGGTAAATATCATCTGGCACAATCCGCTTCTGATGGCAATTATGTCCGGCCTGTTGTACGAGGTCCTGCAATTTCTTCCCTGATTTATCTGTTTCTTCGGTGCGGCTATCAGACACCGTTAAAACACAAATATTCAAAGGAATAAGTTCCCGTTCGTTTTTCTTTTCTGTCATATCATTGCCTTATTTGTTTGACAGCTTATGATAATCAACATAGACAAATTATTGTACTTTCCTGATGTCCGATTCAAAACCACTACATTCAATGCGCCTTGATAAATGGCTATGGTGCGCGCGTTTCTTCAAGACCCGTGCGCAAGCAGCTGCCGCAATAAAAGGCAATAGAATCAAGGTCGGTGAAGATATTGTCAAACCGTCAAGAACGGTGGTTGTTGGTGACAGTATATTGATTCGTAAACCGCCATTTGAATACCAGATCAGGATCAAGAAACTAAGCCCAAACCGCTTGTCAGGTAGCCTGGCCGCAGAACTATACGAGGAATCTGCAAGCAGTATTAGCAAGCGAGAACAGTTGGCCGCGCAACTAAAGGCAGAAGCGGCAGCATTCCCTCGAACACGTGGCCGACCTACTAAACGCGATCGACGTCATATCATTCGTTTTACGCGTTCGAGTGATGAAATAGAAAATGATTAACCCGGAGCCGTTTGTTCGATAAACGACTCTTTCTTTTCAATCCTGATGTAATAGAAGCCCAGCGTGATGCCGCGTACAAGGATAAACAGCGTAAACGCTAACCACAGACCGTGATTACCAAGGAACTGAAAAACATACCAGAGGGGTAGAAAACAAACGAAGGTGCATACCAGCATTGAATTGCGCATCTCCGCACCCCGGGTGGCTCCGATAAAAATACCATCAAGTAAAAAGCACCATATTGACACCATCGGTAACAGTATCATCCACGGTAGATAAATTCGGGCAAGTTCGCGTACTGACTCGATGCCGGTCAGTGCGGCGATAAGCAAATCACCGCAAAGCCAATAAAAGAGTGTAAAACATAAGCCGAATATGAATGACCATTTCAACGCCAGCGACACGGACTTATCAAACATCTCGCGACTGCGTGCGCCCACGGCCTTGCCTACCAATGCCTCTGCTGCGTGATTAAAACCATCGAGCGCCAGCGCCATAAGCAGGTAAAATTTCATTAGTATCGAATTTGCTGCCAGAACAAGGTCACCCTGCCTGGCGCCTTCACGTGTAAAAAAAGCGAAGACAAGTATCAGGCAAATGGTGCGAATGAAAATATCATGATTAAGAGACAGGAATTTCTTTATCTTGTCTGTGTCAATGATGCTCGTTAACGACCATGTCCCTGGATAATGCGTTAATTCCTTGCGAATCATCAGGAATCCAACGGTTACGCCTGTGTATTGTGCAATTACCGAGGCGAGTGCTACGCCTCTAACATCCATGTTGAAGCCAACAACGAAAAGTAAATCCAGTGCAATATTGACCACGTTGACAATAATGCCAATTTTTAGAGTTGCAACGGCATTTTGCATACCTAGCAACCAGCCGTTGATGGAAAACAGAACAATCATGGCCGGCGCACCCCAGATTAACCAGTGGCAGTACGTGCGCGCGTGGTATTTAACGGCGTCACTACCTTCCAGCAGGCCGATACCGATATTAATAATCGGATTCTGTAATGCGAGGATACATAAGGCAATTGACAGCCCTATCAATGCCGAGCGTGCCAGTACCGCGCGCATTTCATTGGCATCATTTTTACCGTGAACCTGGGCGATAATCCCGGTGGTCCCCATCCTGAGAAACCCCATACCCCAGTACAGAAAATCAAAAACGACAGAGCCAACCGCTACACCACCAAGGTACACAGCTGAATCGAGATGTCCGATAACTGCGGTATCAACCAGTCCAAGCAATGCAATGCTGACATTGCTGACGATCATTGGCCCTGCCAGCAACCAGAACGCCCGGTTGGCATTCTTACCGTTCATAGATATTTAACGAATCAGTTTTTAAATGGCTGGGCCCATTTGGCCTCAAAGAAATTGTCAGCCAGCGGATTACGCGCGCGTTGGCCGTATTCACGATCGCGCACGTCTCCAGTAATGGCTTCTTCTGGCAACTGGTAACCAACAGTGATCATTGCCATGGGAGTGAATTGTTCGGGAATAGTGAAATCCTGTGTGCACTTTTTAGCATCAAAGCCACCCATTTGATGTGTCATTAGC
>JAAUYK010055983.1_pt1 | contig 15816 bp, 13 predicted proteins | sample 7278021 | NCBI WGS metagenome assembly JAAUYK01 (sample SAMN14350223, study PRJNA611818) | marine sediment metagenome | isolation source: surface marine sediment (1.8m) | place: French Polynesia: Moorea | collected 2018-08
GGGAGGGAGGGAAGAAGTGGAGAAAGAAAGAGCAAGTGGCAGGAAATTGGACGGCCGGCCGAGGAGGAGGAGGAGGAGGAGGAAGAGAAAAGAGAGAGAGAGCGCGCGGTCGGGGTCGTGTAAAGATTTCCTATAATTCCCCGGCCGGGCGGGCGGGGGCGGCAGACCAGCCTCGGAAGACACATTCTTTGGCGGCGAAAGGCTAGAGTGGCGGGTTACGGATCGGACGTCTGCATTATGACTTCTTTATTACCTCCACCTACGTTGTGTTGTAACAAATTGAGCATGCGAAAAATGTAATAGTGCTTAATGCTCATGGCGACACCGACACTACATTGGGCTGGACGGGAAGGAGGAAAGAAGGAAGGGAAGAGAATTAACCTGGCAATTGGGTTAGCGGCCCAGAAAATTAGCAGTTGAAAGATAGGAGCCGCAGCTAGGGAGCATAAAATAAAGTATCTAATGGACAAACATGTCGATTTGCTATTCTCATTTGCATATCAAGTATAGTATATGCCCATAAAATCGTGAAAGGTCGACCCTGAATTCCGTCTCGAACCGCGGGCGGGCGGCCGACTGAGGTTGCAATCACCGCTCGGGGAAAAAGAAGAGAGGAGGAGAGAAGGAGCTACTATAGGGGGGAGAAGATGAGAAAGAGAGGACGTACGGCCGCCGCGCTGCCGGACGTCGACGTACGCACCGAGAAGATTAGGACCATAATTTAAGTCCACCCACACGTACGACGACGTACCGTCCTCTCCTCGCGCGGTTTTATTTTCAAAGATCCGCACTCAAACCATTCAGAATATAATGACAGTAGATCAATTTATGTCCTCACGTACCCACCGTCGAACCCCTCTCGATCGGATCATCCGAATCTCACTCGCTCTATCGGTCCTGAAGCGCCGATCCTCTTGAATGGGGCGATCCGATCGCCGTCGATTGGTTAATTAGGGACTCTTGGCACCTTTTTGATGGCGGCAAATGAAGCGGAGGCGCGCGCGGACGCGGACGGACGGCGAGCAAGAGCTTACCAGACCGACGGGTAGATAGCGGCCAAAGGAATAATGAACTGGGGCTGGGGACATTAACATTAGCTTCGTTATAAAAGAGGAGGTAATGTTGCCGATCGTAGCGCAATTAAAAGTTATGTCAGCTTAAATCTAAGGACCCCCTTGGATCAAAGTAGGAGTGCGTACTTGGTGCGGCCGCAAGCCCGTCCAGCTGGCTCTCTCAGCTGAATGGATAAAAGCGAAAGCTAATCAGATCGAGCTGCTAGCAAGCTGCCCGCGGACGGACGCGACGGACGGACGGACAGACAGGCTCACTCGTGAGAAGGGTCGGTCGGTCGGTCGGTCAGTTGCTCACTCGGTCCGTCGAGAGAATGAGAGCTAGAGCTCGATCGCCTTGCTGGGTTGGCACTCTCTCTCTCTCTCGCTCGCTGGGGTTTTGCTTTGATTGAGAGAAGGAGGAGGAGGAGAGGAGGAGAGGAAAAGGAGGAGGAGGTAATCAAGTTGGCTTCGCTGTGCAGGCCAGGGTTACCAGACTAAATACATTCAATGCCTACTCGTGTTAGTTCTGCTCATAAGATTCAACAGTGCTCTGATAATGCCAACTTTTACGCAACCGTTCAACCCTCCCTCTCTCTCATTTCCTCTCAACTGTTTCCTGTATCCTCCTCCTCATCTATTTTCCCTATGCATGGTCCATTGATTAGAACGAACGCGAACGAACGCCTCCTTTCCGAACAACTGCGGGAGGTCCAGTTGTTTGCCGCTAAAGGAGGGGAAATTGAGAGAAGAATGAATGGATGGAGGACTCGAACGCATCCTCCACCGAAGCAACTCATTATACCGCTGATTCCCATTGCTCGAAAGCTTCATGGAATAAATCTCAGCATAAGTAAAATTCCAATATCCAGAGCTGTCCGAGACAACTACAACAGCAAATTAAGTTTCAAAGGGTTGCCATGTCAAAACACATGTAATAATTTACTGCAAAATTTGGGCAGTTGTTACGTATCATAACAAAAGAATTAGACGGCCATATGAAAGAGAGGCACCCTAAGTGTATGAGGAAAATAATCTCCGACCGCCATATGCGCGGCTTTCATTTATCGCCACGTGCGATCCCTCCGTCCGTCTGCGTCCGTCCGCCGAGCCTTTGACTGGCCGGACGCCATAAATCAAAGATCTTTTGAGCCAGATCACCATACACGGGCGCATGAGGGAACTGAAATCATTGGTGCAAATTGGAAATGGCTCAGCGAAGGAGCGGAGAAAGCGTCGCTTAATTCCGTATTCTGTCTATATATATTGTACTTTGTAAGGGAACTTCTGCATTACGGCGTAATTGGAATTTCTTCAGCCAAATTAATTAGGCTAGAAGTAGCCATGGCGTTTTTGCCGCCGCAAAAGAATGCCCGTTTTTGCCGCGCCTAGCTACGCCTGCAAGGAGGCCAGTCGGAAACCTAATTGCAACTACGTCAGCGACAGAGGAAAAGAAAAGAAAGAAACATGTAGGCGAAAGCAGCCGGACAGCTTACACAATTTAAGCACTTGTGCATATTCCCCTACGGTCACAGCAGCTAGCGCACCTTACCTAGAAAACAGCGGGACCAGTGGGACGCAATTAAAAGGAGAGATCCTCTCTCTCTCTCGCTCCTTCCCTCCTCTCCAGATCTGTCGCCGGCACTCTCGGCAAAGTTTTCCAATTTCGGACAGACAAAGCTGTTTATCATCAGCAGCTAGCTCGGGTACGTGGCCAGGATGGCTTTCTACCAATCTAGCTACACGATGGATGGAAGTACGGGTACGAGAATAGATAGTTTAATAAACTGCGTGTTTCCGTACAACTACACGTAGTACTTCATATATTATAGCTTAGTTCTTAATTAAGAGACGAACTTTAATAGCTTAAAAGAATTGTAAATGGAATTTTCTGCAATTTAATGTCAACAAAATTGTATGATGAAAGTTCTAGCTGCTTATACTTCTTTCCTTATTGCGACAGTACAAGTAGATCACGCCATGGCGTACACTTCCATAATCGGTGCAAATGTTAGCCAATTTTAAATACCAAGATTTGCGAAAAACTTCACTGCTAAAGTACGTATCGGCGTCCGAATGAATGAAGTGCCCAATCCTTCATAGCTTTTTATCTGGCAACTACCGCCTCTTACGTATAACAGTCGGTCGCAGTGCGATCACGATTGAGTTATGACAGATACGAGAAAATTTAAGCTCAGCAGTTTCATCCGGAGCCAGCCCCGTTACAACCACTGAAAATCCTCTCTGCTGGCACAACCGTCTGCGTGCGCGCGCGGCTGAGCGAAAATTTAATTAACTTTCGTCGTCGACGCCGCGCTTTCTCTCCGACGAAATTGAACCAGAGAGCCGCGGCGGCGGCGGCGAAGGGAAAATTAATTCTTGCAGACTCAGCGGACGGCCGGACGACGGAAGGAACGAAGGAAAGCGAACAGCAGGCAATAACTAGAAGAGACGCTCTAATTACGGAGTGCCACGCGAACGACGGAGAGACGGAACTAAGTACTATAAGGGAGGCCGGCCGATTCGAAGCCGTCTAAAAAGTTGGTCCATAATTCTATCGCTGCTGCTGTCAAAATGGTCCGCCCGCCGGCCGCCCGCCAACGAGTGAATTTCCTGACAGTAATTGACAGCGGAGAGCTCGTTAGCAGCGCGCCACGGCGCGGAACAAAAACCAACTGAGCTGTGGCGAGCCGGGAGAATTGACGTTTCGCCAGGACGGTTTGATCGCCTGCGCCTGTCCTGCTTTGGGGCGTTTCGACTTAGCTCCCTAAATACAGCATAATCGGTATAGAACGTAGATTGTCAGAAAAACGACACAGACAAGAGGCATTGAAAAAAGCTAGGAGAGCTTGACCCTTTTATCTGAGCTCAATTAAGTTCTCACATATCATGCCTCCCTCCCCCTCCTCCCAGCCTACATGCATGGTTACATGGCAGGGGCACTTTGTCACAGGTGCAGGTTATACTACACTACTCGCTACGTGCTCTCGTTTGACGGCGGCAGCGGCGGCCAGAAATTTATTGCCTGTGCTTAAAAGTCTCTCCCGAGAAGGGCAACAACTTTTAATTAAGACGCAACGACAGCGGCGGCGGCGGCGGCGAGCAGGTCGACCCGTTCCGTTATTTATAGGCGCAATAAAGGACGGAAGGCGGGCGGGCTCTGCTTGCTACGCGAGGCTTGCAATATCGATAACAAAGTATCGAGACACAAAGTAATATTGGCGGCGGCGCGGCGGAGGCACCGGCATCGGGATCGGGCCGAAGAAAGCGGCGCCACACAACTTTCGCTGATGTTCGTTCGTTCGTTTGATCCCCGCGGCGAAAAATATCGATCGGCGAATTTCTATCGGTGCGTTGATAAAAGGGAGGAGAGAGAGAGAGAGAGCTGACGCGACCGGGCGCCACTGCTCGATATCAATAACCGGCGAGAATATGCAGTGTTGCCACTTGGCCGAGAAAGCCTGTCTGATGACTATGTAGATAATTTTAAGCAACATGTAAAAAATGTTGCGTTGTTATGTAGATATGACGTCCTCTTTGATTTAGACAATGCTAAATTCATCTCATATTGACGGCCCGGCCCAACAGTCCAGACGCGTCTGCTGCTGCATCACAAAGTGAGAACTGGCTTCCGTCATGTTGTCATATTTTAAACTCCCATGGGAGTAACTCTGCGCATAATCTTGCAAGCGAATACGTATATTTAGCGTTCTAATATACGTACACAAATTGTGTGCCTTTGCTGCGTACTACTGCTTCATGGGACCCCTGAACCCTCGCCTTCCTCCCATTTTGCCACATGGGTGGTTGAACAATCTGATTGGCCGGCTGCTGCCAGACCCATCAAAAGGCTGCTGCCAGACCCATCAAAAGAATCCGAAAAACGCCTCCTGCGACAACGACCCTTCCTCAATTCTGCGCAGAGCATTTTAAGCCGTGAGTATGTGTGCGCACGTCAGATATGAAAAACGTCCGTCGTTCGATCGCCGACCGCGCCGCCTCCCGTGGGAAATACGCTAATTCCCCAATGCGGAATGGATAAATGTGTGTATATACGCTGATATGATCGATCCATCGATCGGGAATCGGCGGTCTGCGGTCGGTTGAGCGGGCGACCAAAAGATGTACTGCATTTACGACGAACAGAATCGTGAATTGACGCGGTTTCTGAGGCCGGAGAGTTAAGAGGCGGGCGCAACTTTTAAGTGGCCTCCAATGCGCTTTTATCCTCTCGCCCCTTTTTGTCCCTCTACTGTTTCGTTAATTCCGCCCGCGACCGACGGCGACAAACTTTGGAAGTGGGCGTCGGAGAGAGAAAGGACCAATCAGGGGAAACAAGGAAAAACACGCTCCTGAAAACTAAATTAATTTCCTGGATTCCTTTAAAACTCGCTAGTTACGCTTAGTTTATAGTCTTACTCTGTCGTGTCGCCCCTCTTTATATTGTTCTTGGCCCCAATTTCCAGCTTTGGCAAGTGATTGCCGCCAAACCCAAACAAACTTTCTGATAGGTCCTCTTTCTCAGCGACAACAAGAGCAGGCGGCGGGGAAAGCTGGCGAGGAGACTTCAATCAGGGATTTCGCAGCTGGCAAAAATGACAAAAAGAACTAGCCGGCGAGCTCTCTAGCTACCACTTTGGATTTTGGCTCGCTAAAGCAACGGACGATGGAAAGTTTGGGAGAGGCGCTTAATCTCTGATTTCAAAGTTGTCCCTTTGTTTAACTTTTCTCACGAGACTTTGGGACGGAGCTGTCTTAATCGCAAAGAAGGCAACGCGCCTAGCTCCTTCAGATCGAGTATACGTATATGCAACGTACGCATATTGCGAATGCCTCATGCGGCTCTAAGGCTACTTTATTTGCAATATTGGACCGGTCTACGTACGCCGCCGGCATTCTTTTTCCTACCGCCAAGCATGCAGCTTGCTAGCTCGCCATACAGGCCACATTCCTGCCTCCAACCATGCGGACGGACACGGCGCGGCGGGGGAAAAAGTGATGCTTCAAAAAACCAATTTCACATTAATGGAAAAACTTTTCAATATCCCTCCGAGCAGGCAGCTAGGCAGATGCAGGAGGCCGCCGCAGCCCTGTCCGGCCAACCGCTATACTATAGCCGTCTCTTGTAGGCCGGCAGCTAGCTAGGGGGCTTAAGGCAGAGATGGTTTAATAAGCAATGCACGCATACTCTAACATAATCAACGAGATTCATATTTTACTCTCGAATCGCAAAGTTGTCCCCTGAGCTACACCTCTCTACCGCCGCTTGGATGACATAAGTTCTCACTTTTTAATATGGCCTTCCTTCCTCCCTTCCTTCCTTCCTTTCTCCTGGCTGGCGACGGCGACACATGGCTTCCGTCCGTCCGCCGGCACACCTCCGAAAAACAAGCCGAGAAGACAGGAGGAGGAGGAGGAGAGAAGACTTTTCATAATTTGTCGCGAACAGGGCGAGAGGAGGGAAGGAGGGCTTACATATTCAATATCCCGTACGACGTACGTGCGAGATGAATACGAAGGAAGGAGAGGTGAGCGCGCTTGTGCACACCTATAGCCGCTCGAATGTCTGTCGGAATCTCCGCTTGCCGAATTGAATTGACAGTTCCAGTCGAGCGAATTCAGAATCCGATATGGAACCGGAGCGGAGAAGGAAGGGAGAGAGGGAGAAAGGGCCATCATTCAAAGGACCAATTGTAGTTTCGTGCATACAGAGCAGGTTCAGGGGCGCCACGGTTGACCTACCCTTCACTTTTCCATTGTTATTGCGTACGTGATGTAAAGTGGTTTCTAGTGTATATCTCTACCTAGCCAATTGCAATCCAGGAGCAGGAAGGGAAGGATGAAATATAGAATATTGGGCAGCTGCAGACACACTTTCAAAATGGAAGATTCATATCATGCAAATCTTGCTCGCCGTCGCCGCTGTCGCGGCAGACACCGCTGCCTTCACCGCCAGGGTTATTCAAGGCAAAAAAGTCTCGCTTTCCCTATAAATATATCATGAGCACTTTTGTTATCCAAGCCAAGCCATTTTCCTTAGGTACGGAAATTGCGAATTCCTGTATGTAGTACTGATCGGCACTAGTAGAAGTAGAATTAAGGAATTATTTTTAACAGTTTTGCAAAGTACGTTTTTCAGTCATTCTTTTTGTCAAGCACTTTCAGCGCCTCCTCCATAGCTCTGATGTATTTGATGCTCCTTCTGAGGATGTCCAGCCTGTTCAGCTTGGTGGCGGTGGTGTCGCGCGGGTGAAGCGGCAGCGAGCAGCGAAGAGTGTCAAACGCTCTGAAAGGAGATATTCGCGAGTTCGTCCTAGGACAGTCCGTGTTTCATTTGACCTGCTGAATTCCTCCGTCCTCATCCTCTCCTTCTTCTTCGACTTCAAGGGACACTTGGGAGACGCCGACTTGCTTTTGTTGATGAAGAATTTAGCAATGAGACAGCCTACATATTGAACCGACTATTACGTACCTCCTGCTCGACTGCGCTTGCTTTTTCATCCTACCCAATTGAAATTCGCTTAAACACTGAGTCGTTCCCAAAAAAATCATTTCAAAACCCAGAAAGCGATAAGCCGTGACAGAAACATCGCTCCGGCTGTTTTGCGTCAAATTTCGAAATATACAGCAGCGACTGCCAATTAAGTGAGCTGCTGCGACGCGACAGTCCGTCCGTCTCCACTTCTCAAATTCGTCATTCGGCGGCGGCTGCGCATGGCTGGCATGGCGGGCGACAACACCATAAACTCCCTTCTCCGCCTTCCCCGTCAGCCCGGCCGTTTTAATTAGTCAACTTCGCAGTCTCCACCGCCTGCCGCGCCGGCAGCAAAACTGACAATATGGCATCCCGTCGAGAGCGGGACCGGGGCTGGGCGGCCGGCAGTCCGCGGCGTCAGCCAGTAGATGATGTCGCAAACTTTGTCAATTCCAACTTTGCCTTCGCTTCAATAGTTGTTGTGATGCTCAGGGACGGAGAGACCGGGGCTGCCTCCGATGCTTCGCTCCAGGCAGTCGAATTAAGTCAGGTCTCGAAACAAGGTTTTGTTAATGCCTTTTAATAAGCGGGCTAAATTATTTGCAATGACGTAGAGAGAGATTAGAATAGCCTGCTTTGCTAATTTATTCCGCTAGCAATTAGCTGCTTCCAGGGATAGAACTTAATTAGACGGAAACGTTTTTGTTAGGATACTTTCATCACAGCACGCCTCTTTCACTGTCATCATGTATAAAACTCGTATGCATGTTACGTAAATCACAGTATGACGAGAAAGCAAGCTATTCTCGTCAGAATGAATCACTTTTTAATCTTATTGCACTGAATGGAAAGAAGCCTGTCTCGAGCCGGCTCGAAGCTCGACTGCAAGGCGAGGGTGGAGAGGTAGAACGCTGTGGCCATCTCCAAGTCGGACTGCGTAAAAGCGTAAAATTAGGTTATTTGGAGCTGCAAATTTGTCGGAAAAGCTAATCTCACCTTGGACACGTATATGTTTGCCATGGTGAAGTGGATGACGACGAACTTGGGACTGATCTCGAGCGCCATGTTGGTGACGATGAGCGCGTCGTTGTACATCCCGCCTCGGTGGAGGATGTTGGCCAGCGACAGCAGCGGGATGTCCTTCATTTGGCGGGGCGCGTAGTAGAGCGCGTGTCGGAGACAGTTGATGGCCTCGTGGGCGTGGCCGACCACGCGCCAGTAGAGCGCGGACGCAGTGCTCAGGATCCAAGAAGTGGCATTCTGCGTATTGAAGTGTATTAAAAGCTGCGTCCTTTAACGTAAACTTCGTACAAAGGTACCCTCTGCAAACTGTGCGCCAGCATGTTTGCCATGTCCTCCACCGAGGTGTCCTCCTCGCCGGTGAGTCCCTGGAAGGCGTCTGTCAGTCCCGGCTCGGACGCGAAGTGCAGGTGCGCCCTTTTCTTCACGCCCTCCAGGTGGTCCAGGGTGAGCATGGAGACGGGCGGGACGGTGGCGCTGCCGTTGATCGGATCGCAGAACGGGAGTAGGCTGACTGAGGGAGACGCCGATGCGGGCGCGTCAGGCCGGGTTATCGAGTCGCGGAGGTCAATGCCTGAACCAAGTAAGTGACAAATACGTACGTATAAAGCTACAAAAGCGTATAGAGGTTCACATTATTTACCCTTTGCGGACACGGACAACCACGTTGAAGTGAAAGCCTCCCAGTTAACGTCTTTGGCTTTCTCGCAATCCATCGATGTCGGAGGCGGTGAGGCCCGCCTCTCTCGAACGCGAATCATAACGTCGGGAACGTCGTCGTCAACAAGATGGGGAGGACCTGCAGAGATTATGGATATGGTTTTACGCTGAAAGATTGATGCGTTCAGCTACAAGCCGACCTATGAATCCACCCCGGTCTCGAGCTGAGTTGTAGGTACGGACAATGATCCTCGGATGGGCGCCGCCATTATCCGGGCTCGCTTCGGCCGCAACGAACTCACTCGCTGACTTCATGCTTCTGTTCTTCAACGATGCCATGTTGGCTTGCGGTGACTTTCGCTTTGAATGACTGCCGTTAACCGATGCCGTACTGTTTGTAGGAACCGCGGACTTCACTTTGACCTTGGTCTTCGAAGCTGTCGAACTTGAATTCGATGTTTCATTAGTTACCAGCTGGGTTTTGTTGGTGACCTCGGCTGTCGCGTTCCCCCGAATAACTGAACCATTCTTCCCGGAAGTCAAGTTTGCAGCTCCCGAGACCATTGATTCGTTCTTCCCGGACAGGTCAGTGTGGTTGGTTGCCACTTTGGAGTTCGCTTCGGCAGTCGTCACGTTTCCGTCTTGGGACTTGTTCTTCTTTCTGCTCTTGTTCTTGATCTTCTTCTTTTTCTTCTCCGTTGGTTTCACCACTGTGCCCTGCACGATGGTCGGCTTGAACTCAAGACCGGCATCCTCGTATTCTAAATATACAGAGTACCCATATTAAGATCATACTCGTCTAGATACAAGCATACAACCTATTAGTTAATTACCTCTTTGTATTTCTTCTTTGGTAACGTATCTGCAGCTTCCGTCAATGCAGTAGATCATCCCGTTGTCCTCCTCGGGTATGTCGTTTGAGAGCGCGGGCGGTCCGTCCAATCGGTCGACGAGCTCCACCGGCTCCCCTGACCGCGACGAGATCTCCGGGCAGTGCTCGCCGTTCTTGTCGCAGGCGCCGTACACCGGAGCCTTGAAGTGGTCGATCCCCTTCGGGCCTACGCTGCTGTCAACCGGAGCCGGATCGTTCTTCGCGATCTTTATCTTCACGTTGCCCTTGCCGTCCTTCATGGCGGACACAACCTTCTTGTTCGGCCTCGCGATCGGCCTGGGAGGCTTCTTCAGGCTAAACTTGACATGACAGGATGGGATTAGGAGGTACTTGAGCGCGTACGGGTGGCCCGGCTGCATGCGGAGGGCCTCCCGGTAGTGGTGCATGGCGCCGGACATATTGCCCTGGAAATAGGTTCGGTTAATAAAGCGACCAAAAAGAGTACGTTAAAAGATTTATCACCTTGGCCGAGTAGATATTGGCGATGAAGAAGTTGGAGTCGGGGTCCTTTGGGTCCACCTTGATGGCGTCCTTCATCATGAACAATGCCTCGTCGATGGCGCCCGTCTTGTACACGAGACCCGCGAAGTTAGTCAGAACGACGTCCTTGTACTTCTCCGGGACGGTGGACAGTGCGTGTCTGAAGCAGTGGAGGCCGTTCTGAGGGTGGCCCCAGATGCGCCAGTAGGTCCCCGCCAGCACGTTCACCACCCACTTCGGCTGGAGGTGCTGGAATGGAAAATCGTTAGCAACGACTTTGGCTGTTAAATGCTACGCATTTATACAATCTTCATCGCCTGGTGGACCCTGGCGCCCCACTCGTGAAAGTTCTTCTCCGCCGAGTAATGGTCAAAGGCCTCCTCGATTTCCTTCTCCTGCTTCCTGACCTGGATGTAGGTCCACTGGTCGATGGTCCTCAGACTGTCGTATCTCGGAATGGACCCATCGTACCGGCGGCAGGTGGGAGGATACCACGGCAGCGGCGCGGCCGACTCCAGGGGCATATTCACGTCCTCTGACATCATGGTCGGGACGCTGCAAATACAGAGATAGCGTAAAGAAAAGCATACGACTAAAGCTTTCATGTCCTTGATCGACTTACTCGAAGCCCTTGTTCTCCGGGCTGAGAAACACCGTGGGATACTCATTCCACTGCGGCGGCCGACTGATCCACTCAGTGTCGCAGTCCGCCTCCGTCGGCCAGTCAGGCCGGTCGTAGTCCGGGACAGCAGCGTCTTTTTTGCTACCCAATGTTAAAGTCTCTGGCCACGCGGCGTACTTCGGAGGCTTGGTCGGCTCGTGTGGGTCGGCCAGTCCGTCCTCCACGTACATCTCAACCTCGAGCGTCTCGTGCTCGTCTCTCGGCCGCTTCTTGGTGTCGTTGGCGTCGGTGGCGGAGCTGGAAGCCGGCCCGCCGATGGACTCGATGCGCGCCTGGAAACTCTTGAGGAGTCTGTCGAGCACGACGCCGTCGTCGTCGCCCTGCTCCATTCGCTCGAAGAGGTGCTCGTGCTTGTCCTGCTCGTGTCGCACGTGGCACGACAGGTACTTGTGGCCGAGCTGCTCATACTGCACGCAGTCCTGGCCGCGGCCGTCGGGGCTCGTTTGGATCTTGAACTGCTCGTAGCCCATCCTCGAATCCATCTTGGTGTCGAGGGAGGCCTGCGCGTCGATGATCTGGGACATTGTGTGCATCCAGTTGTCGTGCTGCTGCTTGTACACTTCCAACTCCTTTAGCTTTCGCTTCAGCTCATTCTGCATGGAAACAAAAAACCGAATGAAAAAACAATAAAAAAAATTTGTGCGGAATTAATTGTACCTGCTGCTTCATAAGCGCCGTTTCCAATTTCGAGTGGCACCTGACTGCGTGGCGCCTGAACCTAGCCGAGTCGAACGTCGGCTGGAACCTGAGGCACTCGCCGAAGTGAAAGTCGGCCCTGTCGAATTCCAGCATGGTTGCGTAGACGTTGCCGAGGGCGAAGTGCAGCACGGGGTTCTCCGGGGAGTCCTGCAGCGCCTCAACCAGAATGTTGGACGCGTCTCTGGATCGGTGGCCTCGGTGGAGGACGGTGGCCAGAGCGAGGAGACCGTAGTGTCTGTGCATTGACATTTGACAACAATAGTTAGTATTTAGCGGTTCGACGCAACTTGAGCTATAGCCGATGTAGTTACCTGTACTTTTCGGGGCTGAACTTAATGGCGTTCCTGAGGCACTTGATGGCCTCTACGGGCCGCCCCTTGATCCTCCAGTAGCTCGATGCGAGCAGTCCCGGCAGCCAGTCCCTGGAATCCTGCGTCTTCACCGCCTCATAGACCAGATGGCCGTACTGGGCCAGGTGCAGCTGGCCATTTTCGAGCACTGTCTGCTCGAGACCGACTTCAGCAGCGTTCTTTAGATCTTCCAAGCCCTGATAAGAGATCTACTAGGCAAGTTGCATTTAGTCTTAAAGAATTGGCTTACACTGAGAAAGATGACATCGTCACTTTCGCCTTTCTTCCCCGAACAGAATGGCTCGTGGTATCCGTCGTCGGACATGGCCTGAAACTTGTCGACCCGGAGGATTTCTCTGAATAAAGTAGATAATTTATTGAGGTTATAATCGACCCATATGGTTCAGCCTACTTGACTCCCGGTACGTCCCTATCCGGGTGGATGTGAGTGGAGACGAACAGGTCGAACTCTGCGAGTGGCTGCCCGGCGTTCTGGCAATCCTCGTCTTCGGCGAAGAACCTGGACTCGAGCTGCGCGTCCTGCTCGACGTCGGTCGGCGGGTCGTCCCGCCAGTGTCTGGCAGCTGCAATGTCCTCGCGAGACTTGAAGTGTTCCAGCCGGTCGACCCGCTTCTCCTGCTCCAGGAAGGCCACCAGGTCGAATGGGCGCTTCATGTGGAAGATGGAATTTGCCTAAAAGAGGACAGGTACGTAAGTTTGCAAAAGCTGAGGCATACTGTAATTTGTTAGAAATTTATCCTCTATACGACTTTGTGCATGCAGCGCGAAAGTATCTAAATAATGCACTTCGTATGCTTATTACCCCACGCCATCGATCTAGCTAGTAAGGTCTACGCACTTCTGAGAAAGTGGCCCGCGCGACTAGGCAGCTATGCGAGCCGCCCATGAAAGTGCCGCGGCCGGCAAAGCGCTATTTTAGGAAACATTCTTAATCAGAAACAAAGTAGCTAAGGTTCGTTGTGTGGGAGGTACATACCTGAGCTTGAATTTTCCCGTCCTCTGTCACTATCCAGTGAGAGCTATACAGAGTTAAAAATCGTATCAGCACATTCCGATGGGTTTCTTCAATGCCCCAAAGCGGCTACCTTGCTCTCGACGTGGGCAGAGCGACCAAGATGTACACCATCAACTTGAAGTAGCCCATGATCGAAACCATCCTGTCCTGGACGACGCCACCTTGTCCAGGACAAGCACCTGTCGTGGTATGCCGGTCTACCAATGCCCTGTCCGGCAGACGATTGTTAATATTAGCCAGCACCCACTTCCGATCGCAGCTGCCTCTTCTTAATTATATCCTCATTTTCGACAGGAAAGCAGCAGTATGGGGCGAATTGAGCCTTAAATCGCCCGAGCGACAAAAGGCAGCGAGGAAGCGCCGTGCAACTGGTCCGCAGACTACTGCACAATGCGTAGAGCAAGCGCTACGTACGTCGGTTGAAGCCGGCTAGCCGGCCAGCCCATGAGAGAGCGTGGAGTGGGTGAGGGACAGCTAGGCGAGTGAGCATACAAGGCGTTCCCAAAGGAGTTGACTTTAGTACTTTTTGCAAATTCTACGATAATTTTCCCAAGCAATGCCGGTCGATAAGACTTTGTAATCGGCTTTCATACTTCTTCGTAAAATAAGCATTAGCCGCCCACCTTTCCTTTTTCTGGCACAGCTACCTGCCGAAAGGCTTTTCCCGTCGCCCCCCCGTGTCATGCAGCAACGTTGAGGGCAGCCGGTTTCCTGTCTGCGATCCTCAATCGAACGCCGTCCTCCTTTCTCTTTTCCTTTCGTTTCGCCGCTTTGGGCGATTGTCGTCTTAGTGACAAAACCGATAGCTGACCAGCGCCGCCGGCGGCGGCGCCTTCGATGAACAGTGTGCGGCCGCCGAGTCACTCAAGGTTAATAGCGCGACAGAATGACCGGAAATCTCTGGGTACAACATACAAGAAATTTATTCCAGTCAGCCTTTTGCCAGGTTGACCACAAATGCCTGAATGAGCCTGTTGGCCGGCAGCCGCTTCAAACACGAGATGATTTCCGCTGTCTTTCCTCCGCTGAGCAGCTTCGCTGCGGTCACCGCGTGCAGGAACTGTCCTAGCCTGTCGAGGCACTCCTGCCGCCGGGAGGCCTCCTCGGTGCCGTCGATGTCGTCCAGCGCCGCCTCCACCTTCTGGATGAGGAGGGTCACCTTCTTGACGGGCACGATGTCCGGCCGGAGGGTGGCCCTCGTCTTCCGGGCCTCGCAGAGACATTGGAGTAGGCACAGGTGGAGGCGGCAGTGGATGTCCTCATCGCCGATCACTGTCCACCGCACGAGGCCGAGGAGAGGGGTCTGAAACACGATTGCGGTTGCAGGTCAATCCGGTTTGAGAATAGCACGACGTGAATCTGCTTACAAAGTGAAATTTTAGACCGTACAGCGTCAGGTTCCCACGTTTCACTACACACGCAACTAAATCGATCTCTTCCGCCTTAATTGCCAAAATAATCGCCTTACCAAAGATGCCCCCGATGAGCTACCTCCACCGGCAGCCGGCGGCGGCAACTTTTTCCAGACTTCGGTCGTGACCGTGAACAGTGGGAGGAGAGACCGGTGAAACAGCCAAGAGTGAAACAGCTCCAGGAGTACCGGGGGCGGCGGACGACTCTTTATCCCGCCGCCAACCGCGTACAGCTCCGACGCGGCCGTCATCAGGTTGGCGGCGAACACGGACGACAGGTCCGGGATCTCTCTGAGCGTGTCCACGCAGTCTGGGATGAGGGCGATGTATTCATCGACGACGGCGCCCGCCAGATGGAGGGACTTTTCCGACGCCGGTCCCACCTGATGCATCCAGACGCCGGCGCTGTGCAACACGGGCAAATTCTTAGTGGCCATGGCGAGGGCCACGAGGCGACCGAGCACCTCCTTCCTGTCCTTGTGCGACGACGACGACGATCCGCCCTTCTTCGAGCTGGGATGCTGTTGGTGGGGCTCCATGAAGAGGAAGAGGAAGACGCTGCCGAGGACGCTCAGATCGGCGCTGGACGTCTCCGGGGAGTAAGACGCGTTGAAGAACTCGAGAATTGTGTGCAAAACCTGTAACATGTCATATGTTAACATTGATATTCGACCATATCGTCTAAGTACGCTGTGTACTACCTGCAGGTCCTGCAACGGCGTGGTTCCCGACGCCGACTGCTGCTGTTTCTTCTTGACCGGCGATCCTGTCGCCGCCGACGAGGCCGACTGTGAGCCGCAGTTGAAGACGAACTCGTCGATGGCGTCGATCATGGCCTCCATCTCCTTGGGAGACGAAGGCTGCTTCTGACCGAGGGCCACGCACGACGCGTGAAGCCGGCGCAGCGCCTCCGAGGTGCACGCAGGAAACGGCATCTTCCGCAGGGAAGACTTATGGTCCAGCGGAAGCGTAGAAACGCCGCTCGCAAGCGTCGACATCGTTACTTGCAAATTGCAATGGAAATTACGATAAAGCTCGTATTTTACATCGAATTGCGCTAC
>JAAUYK010036768.1_pt1 | contig 15808 bp, 7 predicted proteins | sample 7278021 | NCBI WGS metagenome assembly JAAUYK01 (sample SAMN14350223, study PRJNA611818) | marine sediment metagenome | isolation source: surface marine sediment (1.8m) | place: French Polynesia: Moorea | collected 2018-08
ACGAAGTCCAACTCCTCCTCCTTGTTGGCAAGCTCCTCCTTGTACTTCTTGACCAGCGCCTCCTGCTTCTCCAGCTGGTCCTTGAAGTGCGCCTCGCTCGTCTCCATCTCCTTCTGCACTTTCTCGGCGAACAAGTCTCTTTCCACCTTGCTGCTTCCCATGGACTCCTTGAGGTAGGAGATCTGCTTGTTCGCCTCCTCCAGCTTGCCGTTGAGAACGCCAACCTCCTTGGCAGACTTCTCTTGCAGCGCCTTTACCTCCTCATTGTGACTGGTGTCCTTTTTGGTCATCTCCTTGCCCAGCCTCTCCACCTCGAGGATTTTCCTCTCCAGTTCATCCTTCGTCTTCCAAAGCTGGTCCTCCTTCTCTTTGAGATCGTTAACGGCGTCGACCATTTCTCCAAGTTCCTCGTCGTGGCTGCGCTTCATCATCTCGAGCTTCTGCTCGGCGTCAACCTTGGCAGACTGCTCGCGCTTGAGATCTTCTTCCGTTGACGTGAGGCTCGCCTGGAGAGCTTTGGCCTTCGCGTTGGAGGCAGCCAGTTCCGCTGCCTGTTCCTCCAGCTGTTTCTTTAACGCGTTGCGATCTTCGGTCAACTTGGTCGCCGCGGTTTCGTGTTCTCTTTTCAGTCGGCCAACGGCCTCCTCTCTGTTCGTGTTGGCCTCTGTGAGCTTATCTTTTGACGCAGCGATTTCTTGAGCGTGCCGGTCAGCAGTCTCTTTAGCAATACGACTCGCCTCCGTTAACTCTTCCACTTTGGAGGCCACCTCTCTTTGCAGTTGGTCTTTCTCCTTGGAGTGTTCCAACTTCAATTTCGCCATGTCGTCTTGCAAGGCAGTGAATTCGCCACTTTTTTCCTTCAGCTCGCTCGTGAGCTGATCAACTTGCGCATTGGAGTCCAGAGACGTGTTTCTCATTTGCTCTAGACTAGCTTCGACAGACTTTTTCTCCTCCTCGACCTGTTTTCGTTTTTCTTCTGCGCTGTCAAAATTTCGCTGCAGCTCCTGCACCTTCTCGTCGACATCTTCCTTCTGCTTCTTCACGGCCTCGAGCCTCTTGACTTCTGCGTCAAGTCTCTTCACCTCTGCCTCCTTCTCGCAGAGCTCGGTGGCCAATCTTTCGTTGGAAGCAGCCATTTCCTTGACCTCTTTTTCCAGGCCGTCATTGTTCTTCTTGAGAATATCTAGGGCTGTGGACGCTTCGGAAGAGGAGCACTCGAGATTCTTTTCCATGCCTGCTAGCTGCTCTCTGATTTGGTCGGCGGCCATTTGCTTTTCGGCAATCTCGGCCTTCAACTTCTGCGCGGTGTCGTCCTTCTCCTTGCTCAGCTCCTTGATCTTGTTGTTGAGGCTGTCGACAGTCTCCTCCTTGAACTTCTCCACCTTCTCCTTAGCCGCCTCCAGCTTCTTGACTTGTTCTTCGAGCCCCTCCACAGTCTTCTTGTGCTGCCTCTCGGCTTCCTCGGCCTTCTCCACGGCATCGGTCTCGCTCTGAGTGATGACCACCTTCAGATTCTCCAGCTGACTCGTCAAAGTGGACAGATCCTGTCTGAGACTCTCCAGTTCCACGTCCTTGGAGTTCACCGTCCCGCTCAACCGTTTAACCTCTTCGCTCGAGGTCTGAGAGGCATCTCGAAGTGCGCTCACCTCTTTCTGAAGAGTCTCTTTCTGGGACTCGGCGGCTTCCATGGTTTTCTTCAAAGTCCTGCCCTCCTCCACGCTCTGTTTGAGCGAGGCTGCCGCCTCATCCGCTTCTTTTCTAGCCTCCGCCACTTTGGCTTCTAACTCGGTCACCTTGGCCGCCAGCGAAATGGACTCTTCCGTCTTCTTCTGCAGATCCAACTTGACTTCGGACCCCGTTGCCTCCGCCTGTGCCTTGTACTCTTCGGCTTCCTTCGTCTTGGCTTGTAATTTTCTTGCACTGTCGTCGACGGCTGCCTGCAACTTCTTCGCTTCCGATTCTTTTTTGCCCATGTCGTTCTTAAGGCCTTCCAGCGCTTCCTTCATGGAATTCAACTCTTCGCTCATAGATGTCGACTCGGTTTCCTTCTTGAGCAGTTTGGAAGACAGTTCTTGGCACTCTTGAGACTTTTTCTTGGCCTCCTCGGCCCGCTGCTCAGCCGTCTTCTCGACGGAAGCCAGGTCGGACTTGAGCTTGTCGACCTGGTGCTTCGCCTCGAGCAACGCGCTCTCCTTGTCGGACACGCACTTCTCGAGGTCGTTGATCTTGGTGACGTAGCCGTCGTTCTGACTCTTGATATTGTCCTGCATCGTCGAGAGCTGCTTCTGGTCCCTCTCCACCTTACCCTTGCTCTCCTCCAACTCCTGCTTCAGTGAGTCAATTTCCACTTTGAAGCCCATTATCTTTTCTTCCAGTTCGAAAGCCTTATTTCCGCTGATCTCCTTCTGCTCCTCCCACTTCTTTTTCTCAGCTTTGAAGGCTTCATCCAGCTTCTCCTTTTCGGCAGCGAGAGCAGACATCTTTTTGCTCGCCTCCTCTTCCTTCGCCTTGTGCTTCTCAGCGGCCTCCGTGGCGGTCTTCAGTTCCTCCTCGGCGATCCCCTTCTCCGCTTCTACTTCGTCCAGCCTGAACTGCATTTCCTTCAGCCTCTCCTCCAGCTCCATGTGTCCGCCGCCGAGCTCCGCCTTCTGTCGCTGCTCCGTTGCCAGCTGCGCCTCCAAATGCCTGATCTTGTCCATCATGGCGGACTTGTCGCCCTCCTCCTGCTCGCTCCTCATGATCGACTGCTCCTCCATTTTGAACTCGAGGTCCTCCTGTTTCTTCTTCTCCTCGACGAGGTCCGCCTGTGACCTCTTTAACTTCTCCTCCAGATCGGAGACCTTCATCTCTAGTCGGACGGCCCTCTCTTCCTGAGTCTTCCTGTATTTGAGATATTCGTCCTTGAGCGCCATCAGGTGTCCCTCGGCCTCGTCCGTCTGGTTGGCCGCCTTGGCGGTCTGCGCCCGCTCCAACTCGCGTTCCTTCATTAGCTGGTCGATCTTGGCCTCCTTCTCCTTCAGAGACATCTTTAGTCTTTCAGGCGCCGCGATGCTCGCCTGGGCCTTCTTCATCTTGACAGCGAGTGCCTTCGACGCGGCCTTCGAGGCCGACGATGTGGCCGACGTCATGGAGATGTCCGACAAATCCGACCTCTGTCTGGTGAGCTTGTTCGGCGTCAGGCTGGACCTCTCTCTCTGCATCCTGTTCCTCGGTGACCTGGAGACTTTGTGGAGCGGCGCGAACAGTCCGTACTTTGGCTGGCACTCGAAGTACCGCTTCTCGCCGACCATGCCGTCGTTCTTTCCCACGGGCGCGTCCAGCTCGACACCGGCCCACTCGCCGGCAGCGAAGTCCGTGGGGCCGGCGAAGCGCAGTGTGCCCATCTTGGACCCTCCGACGGCGCTCGACACGATCACGCGCTCGCCGATCTTGAGAGGGCCGCCCGCGTTGGACGCCAGGCTGCACGTAGAACCTGGAGAAAGAAGTATTCGCATTAAAGTCTACCTTGCGCTTATGTAAGAGACGTGCACACGGTATTCACCCGTTGGCGATGGCGTCTCCGACTTGTCCCCTTCCTTGCGCGGCGTGCACGTGTGCTTCTTGGGTGTTGTCGCCGCGTGCTGCGGCGTCGTGGCCAACATGCTCGGGGGGCCGGTCGCAAGAGGAGCGCGGGTAAGCCGAACCGTACGGGAAAAGATCCCGTGAAGCGCTGGGCACTGAAATTATCGAATGAGAGAGAAACAGGTAAAGGAAGATAGGGAGAATGGCTATTTGATACGTATTACCAATTTCTTCGGGGTTTTTTTTCAATTTGTTGACGCTTCCCATCAAATTTTAAAACATTGTAAGTGCCCCCCTATATACGTATTGTCATGTCGCGTTGCGTCCTCTAAATGTTTCCTACACTCACTTTAAAGTACTCGACGCCTCCGACGGTGCCATCATTTTTTCCTTCAGGTTCGTCTAGCTCCACTCCCGCCCACTCGCCGGGCGCGAACTTGGTCTCTCCGAGAAAAGCGATCCGGCCGCTCTTCGTGCCGCCGACCCAGACCTGAAATTAAGGAATTGGTACCCGGCTGAATTTTATATCCCCGTCCAGGCAGCCGAAAGCGGTGATGCAAAGCACCTCTAACGACGTCATTAAATTCCATCGACCCCTTCCATATCCGGTCATCCGACTCGAGCTCCCTGCCAATATCCAACGGCGCTCTATCGTCAAACGTACGTTCCATTTATGGCAGCAAATTGCACTCCAATAAATCCGCCATATTTGGCGCGTATATCGTGGCCATACGGAGGACTAGTACGTCTCTATATCTGTCTATTGTAGCATATCTCGATGTACCTACGTACCTTGTCCCCGACGGCGAACGTCTCGGCTGATGCCGCAGAAGCCGCGGCCGACTTGAGCGCGGCATACACCGAGTCCGGCTTCGGGATGCCGGAGCTCTTGGAAGACGACGAGAGGTTGGAGACCGACCTGGGCAGCTGGCTGCTCTTTCCGGAAGACGACGCCATGGTGAGTGTTGTCGCTGCAGCATCTGGTTAGGTCAATCTGAAACGAGAATGGAATATCGATTGAGTAAGACGCCCAGCCCAATTCACTTATCTTCAACGCGGCAAAAAACGCTTCGCTATTAATTGGACGCTCTTAAATTGCACGACGCGGCCGAATGCGGCGCAATCTGATTGACTGCTCGAACGAAAACAGTGCCGCGAAAAAAATCCGTTTAGCTCTATTCTTTCTGTACGAAGTACCTAGAAACATGTTCTTGTCGCCTAAACTTATGAACACATTCCCACGAAGGAATTTTAGCTTGTATCTTGGACAAGGAAAATGCTGAATACAGCTAGTAGATTTATTTCCAAGTTTCGTATTTATTCCGCAATAATAGTTTCCTTGCAGTGGTAGTTTGGAATGCGTCATCTGCCATCGCCTTTTGCCCTACTACAAAGCACTGACTGTACACATACTATACTACGAAAGCCGTTTGTTAGGTGCTGCATTGTCCGTAGCAGGGGAAGTATATCATTTTCTCCGAAACTGCTGAGACGAAAAGATAATGCGCCGGTGCATGGAAGGAAGGTATGACGGCGGGCCGCGTGGCCGACCCACTCAACACCATACAGACAGGACAGCTATAGGCAGGCACACGACGATATTGGTAAACCACGTATACTACATGAGACAGAGAGTATTGTTTATTACAGACAGTGCCTACGATCTCATCATTAGGGTTGCAAAAAGCTTTGTTCTTACAATTCATTAGCTTCAGGGAAAGTTATATATAATCTCGCTCGGCCGAGAGCTTTCAATGGTGCCACATTTAAAGCATAAGGGATCGAGAATCCCGTAATTGTACGTAGGGGTGCCTGCAATGGCTATCCCTTCCAATTTGATTTTATCTCGACTAGCATGCATTGGAGTACGTAGAATTGGTTCTACCACTACGCACTCTTTGAGATTCAAACTTAGTAAGTTAACCTACGAACTTGGAATTTCACATCGCTAAAAGGTCCTACGACTACTTTTGTTCTCTCCACGATAGGTTACGATAATATATTTTTATTTTAGCTACCCCGACGGAAAGGTTATTGTAGTCCAATGCGCAACGGCAGGACACTTATCAAGGCGACATTGAGCACCAAGCCACGTTCCTTCCTTCCCCAGGCGAGACGGAAAGCGAGCAATACTTACTTACACTGGGAGTCGACAGATAGCCTCGCCGAGGACGCAAACAATTGCCGCCTCTTGAGCGTCGCAGCTAGGCGGCTAGTCGCGCCAATGCCCTCGCATAACGGACTCGACCTAGGGCGCGCAAAGTTTGGGAAAATGGACGGACTCAGACGTCTGTGAAGGTGCAAGATCGATCCCACCACACGAAATGTCGGCGTTATTTTGGCTTGCCGGGTTCCTTTCCCTGCTGAGCACGACGTCGACGTCGACGTGTGGCGGCGGCTGCGAGGACACCCTGCTCCGCGGGCTGGAAGAGTTCCGGAGCGAGTTCGAGCCCGACAGCTCGCTCTCGCTAGTCGGAAGCGTCACCGACAGGAGCCTGCAAGTCGCGACGGAACTTGGCATAGCTAACAGAGAGTCGGTAAGGGGCCATAATTGCATAATTACGTAAGCAAGCTTGCTCACTTTTCCCATGACCTTAGATATTTGGGAAGACGGACGGCCTTGCTAGCGAGAAGGAAGAGAAACTGTACGCCCTGTTGGACGGCGTCCGCGCGAAGGAGGCGGTGGCCGAGGCGCAGGGAGCCATCGAGGGACACCAGACCAAATTGGCCATAGTCGTACTTTGCCAGAAGGCGCCGCTGAACGAGACATTCTGGCGCGAATTGCCTCTCAACCTGCATTCCAGAGTTTATGTCGTACTCGAGAGAAAAGGTGATGCGCACATTCTGAACCGCGCGAGGCAAAAAAATAACTTGGCACGTGCGTACGTACCATACAGGCGGGCAATCATTTGACATAGTTGAAGTCTACAAAATCATCTCCGGCGGCAAGCTGCAGAGCAACTTGTTAGCTTCAGTCAACTGCGGACCAACTAATCACGGCTTCCAAAGGCTGGACCCCTTCTCGTTCTATGAAAGGCGGCGCGATCTGAAGGGGCACCATTTCCGTTACATATTCGCGATCAACCGTGGCTACAATGAGTTAACCGACAAAGAGAGGTTGACAGGTACCCAAAATAAGACACTGCATGTTGAGTCAAAGTTGTAAAATTGTAAGCGTTTCAGGCTTCTACGGAGACCTGATACATGTGCTTTCGAAGGAGCTAAACTTCAGTTTGACGGTGCTCAAGTCCAGCGACGGCATGTACGGCGTATTAGGCGCCGACGGCGCCTCCTTCAACGGTCTGGTGGGCACGCTTCAGCGCGGCGAGGCCGACATCACGTCCGACCTGGGTGTGACCGAGGGCCGCTCCAAGGCTATCGACTACGCCATCGGCCTCTACGACGACCCGGGCCGACTGTACATGAAGACGCCTGGCCACAACATTAAGCTGACGACCTACTCCAACGTCTTTAGCATCCAGTTCTGGTGCATGACCGGCGTCTCCGTCCTCGTGGTGCTGGCCAGCCTGGCAATACAGTTCAGGATCTACTACGGCCGGTGGCTGCAGAAGTCAGAGTCCTTCCACTTCACTATCGCATGTCTGGTGCTCAAGGAGCTCGACCAGAGTTTCGTTGACAGCCAGAAGAGAGTTAGCATGAGGTATTGCACCGCAAATTTTACATCCGCCTTAAAGCCAATACGAACTCTAGGATCGTCACGTTCTCCGTACTGTTGATGGGCTACATCCTGTTTGCGTCGTTCAGCGGCGCCCTCACCTCGCAGCTAGCCATCTCGGACGTGAGCTTGCCGGTCAACAGCTGGGAGGAGTTGCTCGCCTCACCTTTGAGCTTCGCAATCGAGGACGGTACGGCCATAGTCGACTTCATCAAGGAGAGCAAGCCGGGGACGATCTACAACAAGATCTACACGAACAAGATGGCAGGCGACCCAAGGTGAGTAGACGTCGACATATGCATAAAAACTTTATCCCCGGCCGTTCTTTCTAGAGCCCTTTACGCGGCCAGCGCTGGCAAGAACCTTGACGAGGTCATAGTCCAGCTGGTCCGTGACGACTACGTCACATTCAAGTACGGACGCCTCAGCTCCGCCGACTACCCCTGTCACGTTGTGGACTCGCCAAAGGCGTTCCTCACCATTCAGAACAGCCTCGCCTTCACGTAATTATGCTCTGTTCGCTCGTTCGAAATATTAAATTAATATTAATATTAAATTGCAGAAAGAACTTCACCTTCCTGCCCTTGTTCAACTTCTACCTGCAAAAGCTGGAGCAGGGCGGCGTCCTCAACTACCTCCGGCGCCACCATCTGATCCAGGCCTATGTGGACATCACCGCCGAGTGCGACAGCCAGAGCGGCGACGGGCTCGACTACAGACTGACGCTGATTGCATTCCTTCTATTTGCCGCCGGCGTCTCCGTTGCCGTAGTATTAGTTCTACTTGAGAAAATCATCCCCGTCGTCTTTGCGTTTCCCAGTTCTGTAAAGGGAAAGCGCCCGAGATGACTTTGAACAATGTAGCCCGAGGTATACGAATTCTCGCAAACATAGTACGCGTCAGCTCATCTACCCAAAAAAAGCTCATTTAACCAGCCCGCCTGGCAAACTGAAGAAACTGCTCAATACCACTGTTGCCATGCGAACGCACTTGTTTCGGCCCACGTAGTACAGCAGGTTAAGTACGTACAAGCCAACAGGATGGTACGAAATATGTGCGTTTCTGGGTAGCGCTGCACATGTGTTGATTACACGTCTTGTTCTCACAATTTCTATATAAGTTGACGGAAGAAAAGGATTGCAGATTGCCTGTGAAGAATGGCCGGGCGTGCGGAGAATGGAGCCTAATTGCCGTGGTTGCATGGCTGCCATCACAGCAAGTCCGAACATTCGTATTCTGCCGTCTCGGATTGTCTGAAGCAGGCAGGCAGGAACCTGGCTGGCTGGGCCGATAATGGCATTCTTTCTAATCTAGCTTGTTCCGTTTCGAAGGTGGTGTCAGTCAGCAGCACTAGGAGCTGCCTCCTGCGCCCGCCCGCCCGCCCGCCCGCTCACTCACTCTCTCATCTTTTGGCACTGCCATCCACACGCTCGAGTTAATCTGCTTTGAAGCCAACGACCTCCACCTAAGAATGCCGACTGCCGATCGAGTGCACGGGCCGAGGGGAATACGGACGTGCTGCCACCGGTGCGGTGTCCGTGCTGCCTGCTCGTTAGATTTAACTTATCTTCGTTCTATTCAAAGTGCATGACCGACTTCATTAGAGTATCATGCAGCAGTTTGTACGTGAATCAGCCCGTTGTTAGATCGCGACCGTGGAATTCCAGAGGACAATGCGACGTGCGCGTACGCGTACGTACGGGTTCGTTAATAATGGCCACGGCTCCGTCAGGCACATACTACCCCTTCCTTCCGTGTTGGAGTAATCGAGCAAGCGCGTCGTGTCGTTGCCCAGCTATTCGAAGCTGATGTCCTAATTGGGCTGATGGATGGCATGGCGCATTGTAGTACGAGCAGCCGGCGTGGCGCGGCGTGGTGTTCGAAGCAACAGGTGAACGGAGCCGAGGTACGAAGGTGTTGGCTCCCTACGTAGTAAGCGAGGTAGCTTCGAGAGAGGGCCTAAATTCGTTCCGGGTCGCTCTAATAATACGTAGTAGTATTAGGTGCATGAAAGAGTTACGCCTTAAGAGGGTGCCAAATCCGCTCTAATAAAAAGCGGCGAAGCCTGAAACCTCCGGCCGGCCAGCATGTGTATCGTACGCACATTGTATTCCAAGTATATCGCTTAGCGACAGACAAAAGGGCATCGAAACCAGCCAGCTACAGCTAGGCACGGCCGGCGGGGTCGAGAGTGACGAATTGCTTATTGTTATTCAGTGTCAGCGTGAGTCTTCTACCTTTTATTCCTCATGCAGACTACTTGGCCAGGCAAGCTTCCAGGCCTCCTCCTCCACGCCTAGCTCAGAATGTATTCTCCAGCCGGCCTATCTATCTATCTGCCTAGCTTCGCCGGGAATCGGCATTCGGAATGGCTTTTTTGGCAAGGGAGGGAGGAAAAGAAGAATAGGAAGCTAGGAGGGGAGGGAGGGAAGGAGGCATGTGGCGCCCAAACCGCCACTTCCAGCCTACACAAAGTCGGCTGCTCCAATGCAGGGTTGGCTACACGAGTGCGTATATTCAAAGTCAAATTAAAATGCACTAGAAAGAAGACCGCATTCTTCGATTAAGAAGCAAGCTATTTATTGCAGCCTTCTGATGCATCATCACTTGGTAGCAACGTACGGTACCTATCAGCAACAGGCCGTAAAACCTGGTATGGGTGGCTAGCTGGCTGCTCCTCCGACCCGTCGCTCAGATGCGCTGAGGCCGCGCCTCCGCCGTTACCTACCTAGATCTCATTCGGAGAACGTGGGCGCGGAGGAAAGAAACGGAGGGAGCTGGACGAGAGGCAAACCAGGGGAGAGATCCTGCCAACCATGGCTCTATATCGGGCTCTACATTTAGGTCTGGATTTTTCATTTGCTCTGTCCTGTAAATCGATCGCCTCCAGGGAGGTAAAAAATCCAGATCAAGAAACTACAACTACAGTCCAGAATTATTTTGCTTATATGAGGGAGAATGGCGACAGGCAGTGTCTGTACCTGCATAGACAAGTACTACGTACATACAGCCCGATGGCTTACCGAGGGCGGATGCGGACGCGGACGAAGACGCCGTCGTAAAGAGTCCAAAAAAGGCAACGATCGTCGCCCATTGTACATGTAAATTAATTCAGAGGCGGGCCTCCTTCAACTCGGCAGAGGCGGGGAAAGGGCACGTACGTTGCACTTTTAAGAACTGCGGTATTTCCTTCTTTCTACAGTACGATTCGAAAATCCGGGAGACTCGAATCTGTATTAAACGTATTGGGATACATAGACATGAGACCTTATAAATAAGGGCATTAGGGTAGTGTGGGCCCATTCGAAGCGATCGTCCTGTCCGATAATGCTAACGACCTGAAGACACGCGTGGAACAAGGAAATTACAACGAAGAGACTCCGATACCTCGGCTAACTTGTCTCTGTCGCCCCAACGAGTGTACGTGTATAGGACGAGTATTTATTACCGAACGCGAGTCAGCTTCTAATTGTTTCATACCCAGGGCATGTTTGGTGACTTAAACGTCGCGGCGTTGTAGCTCGTATAGGGTGCCAACGAGCGAGCGAAGCTAGGCAACACAACAGACAGATCGATCGTAGGCGTCATTAATGTCGACAGCATCAACGCGGCTCATCCGGGCGGCCAGGGCCGGCCAGGCCCGTTCTAGCACGGGTCTTCAATTTATCACCACCGACCTCCAAACTCTGGTTCGATCATCTCTCTCATTCTCGTCAAGGATGCCAGCCAGCTAGCCGGGCATGGCATGGCATAGCAGCCTCCAGCCACCCACGCAACCATCTGCCTTGAGCGGGCTGGGATGGAAAGAGATCCATTCTGAGTGTCGGTCGGCCAATCGTTGGTTGCCAAGGGAACGAGTGAATTCCCGCCCTGATGAAATAGCTAGGGAGGAATGTAGTCCGAATATCGTTTCTTCCTACTTTTGCTTCGCTTAATTCGCTTTCTCCAATTCCAATGGATGGTCTCGTTACGCCGTCCGTCTTTTGTCAAGCGATACATTGGCCGAATCAATTTCGAGGAGGTCACCATTGTGTACACGCAGTTGGACCACCGATCAATCCTTCTTCTTCGCACCCGACCGACCGACCGACACGCGCCCGCCAACCCTTTATAAGGCCATGCAGCAAGCTACTCAAGGCCCTTCCATCGTGTCGTTCGGCCCCTTCTAGCTGAGATTGGCGTCTGGCATCATCGTTTTGTCACCCGAAGCCAGTCCATCCATTTTCAGACACAGTGACAGACGGAGCGGACGAACGGGCGACCCCCCGACCGATCGACCGCGACCGACCGCTGATGACTCACGCACGCCTCCGGACTCGAGCGTATGGCACTCACTCTCTCTCCCTCTTCTGCCCAAAGACTGACAACTGATCTCCGTCGTCGCTCCCTTTTTACGCTTGGCTTCTTGTCGGTCGGTCTCTGCCTAGCTCTTTACGGACATCGGGGACGGCGGCCTGAAAGTGGGACACTTGGAATACGGTTGGCGCCAGCAAGAACCCCGTGTGTCTGACTGACAGGAGACAGCCCAAAAGTAGGAAAAAGCCTATTTCAAGCTAGGGGCAATTTCCAAATTACACAAACTACTTGTTCATGCATGTACATGTTCATATGCCTACGTCTAGTCCACTGGACACAAACATGTACTAACAAGTAGGTAAAGGTATACACGATATCATCTCTAGGAGGGGGTTGTCTCTCTTTACAGTGAATTTTTGATGGCAAAGCGAAGTTCGCGGTCTGCCTTGGGAGGAAAACGAGGATGGGGCCATATACAAAAATTCTCCATATATGCAAGACGTAAAAAACGACCCGGTTGCCGGCCTCGTTAGAACACTGTGTATACGTCGTCGTGGGCGATGCCAGAAACGATCAAGAATTGAACGTTTTCGAGCACATACGTACATGCAGCTTTGACAAGGATTGAGAGTTGTAAGTAAAAGAGGCGTTTCATCGTTTCTTTCTGTGATAGGCCGATCTACGTATCGGTCGATCGATCGATCGATCGATCGACTGCAATGGGCAATGGGACCGGCCTATGCCTCTAGGTGTGTCGGTCGGGCTGTCCACGACGCGCGCAGCTTGCTGCCTGCCAACGGCAACTGTAACCCGTGGTTAGTCGAGAATAACTAGAATAGGATTCTTCGCGTGACTCATACCATGCGGCGGGACGCCCAAAAATTCATTGGTTTTGATGCACGCGAGACGGATACTTGGTCGATGCGTACATAAATTGCTTGTCCACGAAAAGGGCAAAACTTGCGCGTGCATCGAGAGCTAGCTACGCTGAAAGAAGGGGGAGGCACGTTACGCATGCAACTAGTCGCGTCGGAGACAAAGAGATATAGGTAGTAGGCAGATAGGTAGGTAGGTAGGTAGGTAGTAGATGTGCGGCCCGATAATGGGCGGCGAAAAAGGCGTCGCGGAACAACGTGAAGCGGGGTGGTCAGACCTGGGGATGCGAATACGTACGCGTACGGGCGAAAGGGAAGGAATGTATCTGACAGTTCGTGCAATGCATCTCTGCGAACATAAAACATTTGCGTACGAAGATATACTCGTAGTAAAGGAGGCCGCCACCACGGACAAGGCGGTGCGGTGGCGGCCGTCAAAATCCTACGCGCCGCCGTTAACGTGCCGCTACTTCGACCGTGCAAGGTTGTCCTTCCCCTTCGTAGTGCTCTCTATAGCTTCAGGTTTCAGCATAGAGCGTACGCAAAGTTAAGTTTGGACCTTATTGCACGGTTAATTATTAATTGCGTACATATTGGGCAACCCTATCTCTCCATCCTTGGCGAAAAGACGGGACGGTTAGACGTTTTTGCGCGCTTAAATTGCATCGCGAGACCGGCCCCGGTATTCGAGCGTCGACCGGCCGCAAGTCGTGACACCCCTTCCCTCCCTCCCTCCCTCTCTCCCGTTCCGTCTCCGCCTCCTTCAGTTAGCCTTCGCTCGCTTGTCCGATCCCAATTCGTTCGACTGGCATCAAGATTATCTCTTCAGCTTCGGATTTGTAAGACAACCTAATCTCGACTAGAGTCATTTTTCTCGTTCTCGAAACAGAATTAGTGGCCATGCGCTAGCCCGCAGCACCAGTCGGCCCGGCTCGGCCCACTATGGGGACAGCAAATAGGCCTGGCAGGTTCGTCCGTTTATCTTGGTCGGATATTGACCGCCGCCAGGCCATCCGTCCATGATGCGCCGAGCACGCAAATCACCCTAATTCCACATCTAAATTAACGAAGATGAGTACAGAGAGCCGTAGAGCATATTTCTGTGTACGTATTATCCGTGGTTAACACTAGCTCCAATGTGAATGACAGAAGGTGTATGATTGAAAGGCGTTGCCGACAGCTCATGAGTTGGTGAAGTGAGTTAGCTGGTTGGCGGGCGCCAACCATGCAGGAGGAGGCACTATGGGTCGTCTGTCTGTCTGTCTGTCTGTCAGTCAGTCAGTCAGCAGTCAGTTATTGACGAAGGCCAGAGGGAGTGAGAACCGGGCGGTGCCGACGGCGACGACGAGGACGCGACGACCTTGTGCACGGTTGCCCGCAAAAATGGGCGACGGACGGGCGAAGGTGGAAGTAGCGCCGCCTCCATCGCCATTAGATTGCGTCGTCAGATTCTATTGAGCAGCGCGTTCTGTCCGTCGCAGCCGCGGTCGGTTGGTCGGTCTGTTGGCGGCCATCGCAGCTAGGACTAGGAGCGAACGGGCGCGGGCGCGGGCGGGCGGGCGTCTGGGTAAACGGAGGACAATAAAGATATGCATAAAACAGGACAATACGACATACGACATGTGGAGATAAAACCGTCACGGCTTCAAGGTGCTTGCGATCTCTCCCTAAGATCGCCATCGCCGCCTCTTTAGCCACTTGCATGGGTAGCTCGGCGTTATTTTGATTCCCTTGGCGCCAGCTTGACGGACCGTCGGACGCGGACGGGGACGCGGACGCCTAAGTTGGACGACGTACGTCTGTCTAGCAGGGCCCTCCTCCGCCCGCTTCGGCAGGCCATTCTCGGGCCTCGCAAAGACAGGCCGCCGACAGCCAGCTGCCGGAACCAATCGAGCAGACTTTGATATTCCACAGACTTGAATTTGTTTTGATGGCCGCTTTCGTCGGAAGAACGATCGACCAGCCAACAGAAAGAGACTTGAGGCGTGACCAGAATCGAATGCGATCGACAAAAATGCATGCAACAGACAGGTAGCCAGCCAGTCCAAGAAGGATATATACGGAGTGGACAGACTTGCGCGATTCAAGGACAGAAATTGCCGCCCACGCGCGAAGCAATAGCACATGAGCAAAAAAATCCACCGCACTGACCACAATAGATTATGACCGACCGGCTGAGCGGGCGAGCGAATCGAATCGAACGAAATCAAAGACAGCAGGGGCGTGTTACGTCACTTTTATCGAGGGGGTCGCTTTTAGCAGTCATCGTTGCCGACTACTGACTACTGAGTGCCTCCGCGCTATTTTCCAACTGCTAAATCGCGCGTGGGGTCAGAAGCAAAGAAAAAAATGTACACCAGGCCACCAAGTGCGGCTTTCTGCCCACGTAAAGTATTACTGGACCCAGAATTTGGTGATTTGCAAAGGCGGCCGACCGACTGACCGCTAACTGGATTCGGTGCTCGAAATGGACGGAAAAGGTCGCAAAATGAGCCGATTTTTCCGTCGCCACCGAACTGCTCGCTCAATCACTCGCTCGCTCCTCCCAAATTAGGAGCCTTCTGGCAATTGTCTACAAACACCTGGAATGTGGGCGTCTCCGTCTTCTAGCTGCGTGGTGCGTGAAACGCGCGCGGACGCACGCACGCACACGCAGCTAGCTCGATCCAACCAACGAATTTACGCCCAAAAAGAGCTTAAAGAGGAACCTGTTTCTTAATCAGGATCATGTGTGCCGGCACTTATAGCTCTTTCTCCCTCCAGATGACTGAATTTAGGCCAGAGTCGCGAATCGGGAGGGTCATTCATGCCTGAGGGAGCAACACGTACAAATCGACGAGAAGCCAATTAAAAAGCTCCTCTCCTAGCTCTCTATCCAATCTCCCACGTTCGTCTGTCGGTCCAGTCCGGTGCAAGAAAGCAGAGAGAAAGAGAGAGCGTTCTTTTCAAGTGGGCGGAGCGGTGCATTGAAAAATTAAGGGCGACAATCACGCATCGGCGCCCGCAAGACTTTAGATAGATGGATGGAAGAAAGCCCTTCGACGGAAGACGGGGTCGGCGTTTACGGCTAGATGAGCTACACACACATACTTGAGGTAATACGCCGCTCAACGGGGGTCTACTAATCTCGTCTTCGTTGTGTGCCAGAGGTTAAGGAGGATGGATGACATCACCGCCAAATCAAACGAAACGCCTCCAAACGAACGAGAGAGCGCGCGCGAGGGGCGTAGAAGCTGTTTTGGTCAGGCGCCGGGCGACAAGATTAATTTGACTGAGCCAGCTAGGAAAAGGGCCGGCCGGCCGACAAGCCATTTAAAGAAAGGTTGCAAACGCTGGACCTTCCAATTGAGCTCGCACGTGACAGGTAGGCGGAACGAGCTAGAGTAAAATGCGAAAGGAA
>JAAUYK010052598.1_pt1 | contig 15791 bp, 15 predicted proteins | sample 7278021 | NCBI WGS metagenome assembly JAAUYK01 (sample SAMN14350223, study PRJNA611818) | marine sediment metagenome | isolation source: surface marine sediment (1.8m) | place: French Polynesia: Moorea | collected 2018-08
ATAGATAGAATCTTTTCTTTTCTTTACTAAAAAGCTCTAAGCTCTAGGCTGTAACCTGTTTGCCGGGACTTCTAGAGAAGAAATTATCCAATTTTCAACTAAATCTGCTTCCCCTGATCCAAAGCTCTCTGCTCCCCTGCCTGAGTGTGAAATGAGATATTATTTAATTTGGAAGTCCCTAACGGACTGTATATTATCCCCCAACACGGAATTCAATCACATCACCTTCTTGCACAACATAGTCTTTGCCTTCAAAACGAATTAAGCCTTTCTCTTTGGCTGCAACTTTCGAGCCAGATTCGACAAAATCTTGATAACTAATAGTTTCTGCTTTGATAAACTTTTTCTCAAAATCGGTATGAATTACCCCTGCGGCTTGAGGTGCTTTCATCCCTGCGGTAATTGTCCAAGCTCGACTTTCAGTTTCTCCTGTAGTGAGATAGGTGCGTAAGCCTAACAGTTCGTAAGTAGCTCGAATTAGAGATTTTAATCCCCCTTCTGTTACTCCTAATGCTTCGAGAAAATCTTGCTTTTCTTCTGCTGATAATTCGACTAATTCTGATTCTACTTGAGCCGAAACAAGTACCACTAAAGCCGAGTCGGAAACAGCAAATTTTTTTACTTCTTCTACCCAGTCATTGCCTGAGGCTAAATCATCTTCGGAAACATTGGTAGCATAAATTATGGGTTTTCTGGTTAATAATCCTAGAGGTTTAATAATTGCTGCTTCGTCTTCATTTAAATCGACTTGTCTGGCAGATTTGCCATCATTTAAAGCAACACTAAGTTTTTCTAAAACCTCTAATTCAGCAAGAGCCGCTTTTTCTTTTTTAGCTTGTTTGCGTACTCTTTGAATACGCTTTTCAATTTGGCTTAAATCTGCCAGGGCTAATTCTAAATTAATAACTTCGATATCTCTTACAGGATCGACTGAACCTGATACATGAATAATATCGTCATTATCAAAACAACGTACCACATGAACGATCGCGTCTACTTCCCGAATATTAGCCAGAAATTTATTGCCCAAGCCTTCCCCTTGACTTGCGCCTTTTACCAAACCTGCAATATCTACAAATTCGATCCGAGTGGGAACAATTCTTTGAGAGTTCGAGATTTTTGCCAATATTTCTAGTCTCTCATCGGGTACAGAAACTACTCCCACATTGGGTTCAATAGTACAGAAGGGGAAGTTTGCAGCATCAGCTTGAGCATTAGCTACCAGGGCATTAAACAGGGTAGATTTACCAACATTAGGTAGTCCAACAATTCCAGCTCTTAACATATTAATTTGCTTACAGGAGTTTCTTTAGCTTTTAGATCAATTTGCTAATTGTACTTGATTCTGATTAGACATCTCAAACATATAACCTCTACCCCAGATGGTTTTAATTAGTTTACCTTCTTGATCGCCAAGTTTCTTGCGAATTCTGCCGATATGAATATCGACTTTACGATCTTCTCCTGTGTAGTTATCACGATTCCAAATAGCATTAATTAATTCTCCTCGATCCCAAACACGATTAGGATTACTAGCTAAGAAATATAGAAGATCGAATTCTAAAGCAGTTAAAGCAATTACCACTCCATCAGAAGTAACTTCTCTACGAAAAAAATCAATTTTTAGTTGATTGAGAACTAAGGGTTTATTCTGATTCAAAAATGTGGGAGTATTCGTGGATAATCTTCTTAATAAGGCATCGATTTTGGCTTTTAAGATCTGTAAGTTAAAAGGTTTAGTGATATAGTCATCAGCACCTTTAGAATAAGCTTCTAAGACATAGTTAGTATCATCCATAGAAGTTAACATAACGACCATGATATTATTATTTCTTATTTGTTGGCATAAATTTAACCCTGTATCATCTGGCAAATTAACATCTAAGATGACTAAGTCTGGTTTAAAATTAATTAGTTTTTGTCTAGCAGTTTTACAGTCAAAAGCAGATTCGGTAACATAATTATTATATTTAAAAAATCTGCAAATCAAATTTTGCAAAGCAGTATCATCATCAACTACAAGAATCTTTTTTTGAGTTTGTGTCACTGTTTGATATTCTTCATCTAATAAATACATTTTTATAGACCTTTTATATATTGATTTATTAAACAATATCAGAAAATATACGTATTTTCCATCAGCACAATCTTGTTTTTACTGAATCTTTATGCAATATTATTGATATATAAAGTTAAGATGATAATTGACGAGAAATTCCATTATAAAATGTTTTTATTTAACTAAAATTTTGCATAAATACCTAATGACTTTATCAATTCTTTAGATAATATCTGTAGGAATTGCGTTAATTAGTTACTAGTTGCTGTTCACTGTTTACTGAAAAGATGGATCATCGGGAAACTCCGTTACTCACTGCTTTAATATTAGCGGCAAAAGAACAACATACAGCGTTTTATACTCCTGGACATAAAAAAGGACAAAGAATTAACTCTAATCTCGAAAATTTACTGGGTAAACAAGTATTTCGCGCAGATTTGCCTGAATTACCAGGATTAGATAATTTATTTGCTCCCACAGAAGCGATCGCGAAAGCTCAAGAGTTAGCAGCTAATTGTTTTGGGGGAGCGCAAACTTGGTTTCTAGTTAATGGTTCTACCTGTGGCATTATAGCGGCTATTCTGGCAATTTGTGGCGAGGGAGATAAGATAATTCTACCGCGCAATATTCATCAATCTGCGATCGCGGGTTTAATGCTCTCTGGTGCCATCCCGATTTTTATTAATCCTGAATATGATCCAATACAAGATTTGGTATATAGTATTACTCCCGAAGCTCTGGAAAAGACTTTACAAGCACATCCCGATAGTAAAGCGGTGATGGCATTACATCCGAGCTATCAGGGAATTTGCGGAGATCTCCAGGCGATCGCCGATATTACCCATAAGTATAATATCCCTTTATTAGTAGATGAGGCTCACGGAGCACATTTTGCCTTTCATTCTGACTTACCTCCTAGCGCTTTGAGTGTTGGCGCAGATTTAACAGTACAGTCAACCCATAAAGTTTTGAGTGCGATGACTCAAGCTTCGATGTTGCATCTACAAGGTAAGAGAATCGATCCACAACGAATTAGCAAAGCTTTACAACTAGTTGAATCCACTAGTCCGAGTTATATTTTACTCGCCTCCCTCGATGCTGCACGACAACAAATGGCATTACATGGCAGAGAATTAATGGAGCAAACGATACAATTAGCCCAATCAGCCAGAAACAGATTAGCAACAATTAAAGGTATTGAACTATTAGAATATTCTCCAAAACTAGGCTTTACTTATTTAGATCCGACTCGCCTAACGATTAATATTTCTCAACTAGGGATTACTGGTTATGAAGCCGACGAAATTCTCTGTGACAAACTAGGAGTTATTTGTGAACTTCCCTTACTGAAACATCTTACTTTTATTATTTCTCTTGGCAATATTCCCCAAGATATCGAGCAACTGGTAATCGCGCTCAAAACTCTCTCTAATTCTTTGAGTGTTGCTCAATCTTCCTCTCACCATTTAACTCTTGACTCTTCTTTTCAAGAGTCTCCCCATCTGGAAATATCACCGCGAAAAGCCTATTTTGCAGCTACCGAAACTATTCCATTACAGCAAGCACGCGATCGCATTTCTGGAGAATTGATTTGTCCTTATCCTCCAGGTATTCCCATATTAATGCCAGGGGAAGTTATTACTCAAGACGCGATCGATTATTTACAAGAAGTATTGCATTGTGGAGGAATTATCACAGGTTGTAGTGATGATACTTTGGAAACAATAAAAGTTATTCGATAAAGTCATAAAGTTTATTTTAGAGACCCTGAAAAGTCTAAATCTTCAACTATTAGTAAACTGTCAGAGTTGAATTCTAGCATTTGGTCTTTTTAAATATTTGTGAACGTGTAATGCCTCGCTTTGCGCGATCACTAATTAAGACAAGTAATATCAGAACAAAATTACTAATGCCGCTTGCGATCGCGAGCTGATTCTTCTTTGGCGCCTCAGCAAACTTTAGAGACTTCCTTAGAGAGGCAGACGGCAATCGGAGTTCTGGATTATTAATAAGCTCAGACGCACTTAATACCAAATTAAATTATGTTCACAACAGATCATGTTGGTAAGGGCGATTGGCCAATCGCTCTTACTGAATTAAGTGTCGCATTCTGATTTTAAATTGGTATAATACTAAATCCGATTCTCAAAGTATACTTTTACTAGAAGTCTAAAATCCTTCTGCCCTCTGCCTTCTGCTTCCTGCCTTACCCAACTTTTAAATACCATATCTCAACAGGATTTAGTATAAGTTGCATAATTCAGACGCTCAATCCCTAGATATAGATTAGATCGAAAAAGAGTCATAGGAGGTGACGATGATGATTTTGATGATGATTTTGATGATGGGATTTTTTACAGTTTTGTACTGGAAGGAGATTTGGCGTTGTTAAGTGCGGGATGAATTTCAATCATTCTTGTTTTCAGAAACCTTTGGTGACAATATCTTTCACTTGTCTGACAAAAATTGTCTGACAAAAAGGTTTCATCTCATCATTTACCAACGCCGGAGATTTTAGTATTGAAGTGATGATGGAGTATGGCAACGATTGTTGATTTTTACTCCCATATCCTCCTCAAACCCTTACTCTGAGAGAATTATGGGGTTTTGATTTTTAGGTTTTTTGAATACTCAAAGACTCAATTGCATATATGATTTTAGTTTTTGTCCCTTAGTTTTTTTCCAAAGGAGGAACTGTGAAACTTTTATTTGTCGAGGACGATATAGAAATGAGCGAACTACTTACAGAAATTTTAAATAAAGAAAACAATTATCGCAATCTAATCTTTAGTTTGTTGACCTTTCCTCAGCGAGCTGAGTTGATTTTGAACTCCAATCAACAGCTACTTGACACTGGATTGATCCAGATGATCGATCAAGTGGCAACAAGGATGGCCGCCAATAGTTCGACTGAAGCGGCTTCTTTTTTACGAAATGTGGCAGCTCAACTGAGGGTGAACTATGCAACAGCTAATCGAGTTGTTGACAATATTTACCAAGCCGAACTCAAACTTCCTGATCTCAGACAGCTAGCGAAAAAAGTCAAGCGATTGGGAGAATCGTCTCAAAAGATTTCCCAAGTGGTCAACCTAATTAATAGCTTTGCTGATCGCACTAACCTCTTAGCATTAAATGCCTTTTTAGAAGCGAATCGCGCTGGTCAAGAAGGACAGAACTTAGCCATAGTAGCTGAAGAAGTGCAAACTATGGCCAAGCAGTCAGCAGAAGCAACTACCGAAATCGAAAAGCTAGTCGCTAGTATTCAACTCAATATCAAGGAAGTAGTGACGGCAATGGAACTAGGAACGGAACAAGTAGTTGCTGGCACGAAATTAGTAGATGAAACCCGTCAAAAGCTGAATCAAATTGCTGATTCTAGCGCCTTAGTAGGCTCGCCTCAAGAAAATTACAACGGACTAGAATAAGCGTCATCAACCCGTTATTTCAGTAGATGCTAAGAAGAAGGAACTGATTGGTAACTACAAAAATGAGGGGCAAGACTGGCAACCTAAAAAAACGCTAATTGAGGTAAAAACCCGTGATTTCATGGATCAACAAACTGGCAAGGTGATCTCCTATGGGGTCTATGACATAACGGAAAATCAAGCTTGGGTCACCGTTGGCATTGACCATGATACCGCTCTCGTTTGCCGTGACCTCGATTCGGCATTGGTGGTATCGTATGGGACAAGCACTGTATCCAGAGGCTGAAGAGCTGATGATTACTGCCGATTGTGGGGGCAGTAATAGCTATCGAACCAAGTTATGGAAATGGCAACTGCAACAGTTAGCAAGCGAATTAGGCTTAACACTGCATATTTGTCATTTCCCACCAGGCACCAGTAAATGGAATAAGGTTGAGCATCGTTTATTTTCTCAAATTACTGAGAATTGGCGCGGTAGACCACTCGTCAGTCGAGAAGTTGTCGTCAACTTAATTGCCAGTACCAAGACTTCGACAGGGCTGAAAGTCAATGCTGCTCTCGATGAAGGTAAATATCCCACAGGCATTCAAGTGAGCCAGGAGCAGTTTAATTCCATCCTGATTGAGCACGACACTTTTCATGGGGAGTGGAACTATCAAATATTGCCTTCTCAACAATCACAATAGTTCAAGTTATTTCTGCGCGAGCCCTTAAGGAATTAATATTTATTCAAGGTGGGGGACATGATAAGGAGTTATGAAAAAATAAGTTGTACAAATTTCACCTAAAATCCTTTGTAAATATAGCTTCTAGATAAAAAGTGTTCAGGTTATTTTTACACGCGTCCTAACCATCTTTCACAGCAATATAGACAGCGAATCAAAGAGTTTATTGAACAAGCAATGCAGTAAGATCGGAGGTTATAGTACAGAAATTAAAATAACAAGGAATTAAGAGAATGAACAAACATAATCTACTTAATCGCATTACTTTTAACCCTAAAGTACTTGCTGGTAAACCTATCATTCGTGGGTTAAGAATCTCGGTAGCAATGATATTAGAATTATTAGCTAAAGGGGCAACAACTGAAGAAATTTTAGAAGATTATCCCGAATTAGAACCAGAAGATATACAAGCTGCCCTATTTTATGCTTATCAATTAGTGGATAAAGAGGAAATTAATGCCAGAGTTTCCGCATAGAATAAATTGTGAAATTTCTAATGGATGTTAATGATGGATCAATATGGCATATGGCATTCGTTTTCCTGTTAGAGTAGCACCAGATATTCAAATTAAGTTAGAAATTATCCTGTTATTGAACCATTGATAGAAGCACCCAAATCGATTAGTTTTCCTCCAACCATTAACATATACTGCGGACGGGTTAAAACTGGACTTTTGATAAAAAGCTAAAATTCAAATCAGACAAACTTTTTGCCACTTTTAAAAAAGTCCCAATCTCAGCCGTTCGCAGTATAACGGAACTTAATTGGCGCAAGCTACACAACCATCACTAGACTCTTTAAAATCATCCTTCTGGACAGTGCGGATATAATAAACAGCTTTACAGCCTTCTTGCCATGCCATCAAGAGTGTTTCAAAGATATCCTTAGCCTTAAGTGCTCTTTCAGGCTCATCGGGGAAATATACTCCTTGGTTAAGATTAAACAGTAATTCCATTGAAATCCCCGTATCAATCCATTGTTGAATAGTGGCGACTGCTTTGATCACAATTTTCTGATCGAGAGTTTTGTTTTCGTGGTAAAACCAGAAAGAATCTTTAATAAAAGGTGGTGCGATGGGGACTGTGCCTTTTGCCCATTTGTCGTAGAAGAATTTACTATAAACGGGGAGAATACTAGCAGTACAACCCTGTACTAAAGAAGAGGAAGTATTAGGCGCGATCGCGGTAATATGGGAGTTACGAATACCATATTGCTGAATATCTTGGGATAATTTTACCCAGCGTTCTTTATTTTGAGCATGCTCTAAAAACCACTCTACAGGTTTGGCTCCGATTAACTTTCCTTTGCTCCATTCACTACCAGGAAAAGCTGCATAAGCACCTCTGTCTTTGGCTAATTCCATCGAAGCCTTGGTACACCAGTAACCAACTTCTTCAAACAGAGCCCCAATTTCTGAGATATTTTTGTAAGTAAGGCTGCGTTTGGCTAACCAGTCTGCTAATCCCATAGCACCAACGCCAATCGTGCGATATTTGTCGTTATGGGTTTTACTGGCGGCAAAGGGAGGGCTAGTAATATCAATCGTGTTATCAAGTATCCTCACTGCTAGCTGACAGATATGGGGGATCTCTGTTTCTGCAACATTAGCAAGATTGAGGGATACCAGATTACAAGAATGTCCTTCGACTCCTGGCTTAACATTGGAGAAGCTCTCACAACATAAATTAACTCCAGGGATATAGCCTTCATGTTTGTTAGGATTTGCTCGGTTAATCGTATCTTTAAAGGCTAAATAGGGCATTCCTGTTTCAACCTGCGATCGCATTATCTCTTTAAAGAGTTCGCGAGCGTTAATTTTTTTATAAAGCTTAATCTTTTTGCCTAGTTCGGATTCAATGCTCCCATAAGCCTGTTCAAACTCTGCTCCCCAAAGTGATGCTAACTCGATTCCTAGTTGATGTTTCACCTCATAGGGATCGACTAAAGTCCATTCTGCTTTGGCTTCTACCCGACGCATAAATTCATCAGGAATTACTAATTGGGGAAACACATCATAAGCTTTGCGCCGTTGATCGCCATTTTCGGTTTGCATCTCCAGAAACTCTGGCACGTCTAAATGCCAAACATCTACGCCCACAGTAACCGCGCCAGCTCTGCGCCCTCCCTGGTTAACCGCGATCGCGGTATCATTAAGAAGTTTGATCCAGGGTACAATCCCACCAGAAGCTTTCTCTTTACCCATTACCCAGCTACCAGTAGCGCGAATCCGAGAAACATTAACTCCGACCCCACCGCCATTTTTCGAGATTCTCGCTGTATTGGTAATTTCGCTAAAAATACTCTCTAGGTTGTCATCCATCGCGACAATAAAGCAACTACTAAGAGAACCGTTAGGTATTCTGAGGTTAGCTAAGATTGGTGTTGCCAAAGAAATTTTCCTTTGAGCGATCGCAGTGTAAAATTGTTTAGCTATAGCTAATCTATTTTCGGGTTTTTCTACCTGGGCAAGTAACAACGCACAAGTTAGATAAGCCTCTTGAGGTAACTCATCCGTTAATAAATATCTTTTAGTTAGTAATACCGCTCCTGCATAATCATAATCGAGATCCCAATCTGGATTAATCCAAGAACCTGCTACTGCTAACTCTTCAGGAGAATATTTTAAAATAGCCTTGTCATATCTATCTGCTGCAACTTGAAACGCGACTGTTTGAGGATAATTATCGTATCCATAACCCCGACTTACTAGAGTATCCTTCCATAAACTCCAGATATGCAGTCTTCCCGCAACATAACGCCATTCTGGTTCTTGGGGGCTACACATTCCCAGAGCACAATCAATCAGATTATCTTGTATTTCTCTGGTAGTAACACCACTCTTTAATCTAGTAGTCAATCCAGCTTCTAGAGTAATGGGATTTACATCTTTCCCATGACAAGCCCATTGGACTACAGAACGTATCCTAGTGATATTGAGATCGGTAGTAGAACCATCTCTGCGTACTACTTGAATGTTTTTAGGCGTTTTGGGCAACGTAATAGTTGGTAGGGTTTGGATTTGCTGCATATATTTGGGGACTCAAACCAGTTAATTGTCTTTGGTCTTATACTATAACCCATATTCACAATACATATGGTGTTTTTTGAAGAATATTAAGTTTTAGATACCCCATATATAGTTTCTACTATTTTAAACTAAGACTGACAAATTAGCTTTGATGCAGTGATAGTTTTCCCCAAAGTACTCGAAGCGATTATAATTTGGGGGATATTTACCACCAAAACAATTCAATCAACAAGTTTTTCAGTGGATAAACAGAGCAACGAAACCTATCTAAACCATCCTAATTTCGGACTTCTTTATCGAATTTGTCTGATTCAAGATCATCAGGAATTATTTACAACTCTTTATGCTCAACGTCTATTTTTCTTGGTAACTATCAAAACAGATGGTTTTAAGTTCGATCCGATTACCCGTTCTGATGCGCGTTTAATGGTAGAAGCTCGTCTGAGAAAATTACGTTCCCAAAATAGTTTGGATCGATATCAGGAGTTGGAAAAAGCTTATAAGAGAACCTTTCAATAATTAATAATTTTACTAGCTTCTAGAACCCAAGACTTTTTATTGCTTCATTTTTAGTTCTCGGAGAGTGACAGAAGAGGGAGAGTGACATCCTCCCGACGCTAATTGTTAACGCAATATAGCGCGGGCTTCCCCAGCTCACACTGAGGCATTGCTCCCCTCTGCCACTTATCTAGAACCAAGTTCCCCGACAGTACGACTTGAGAGCCAATTTCTTGCTTTTCGGGAGTCCCCCGATACGTTTCTAGGCCTCGATTACACAGTTCTTGAGCTGATGCTATATCACGAGCCACTTCATAATTACATTCAGGACAAGAATGAATTCTATCTCCTAATTTTTTTCTGACTTCGATTCGACAATTAGGGCAGGTCTGACTAGTTCCTCTGTGATCTACCTCGGCGACAAATACATTGCGTTTGGCACCTACATATTTGAGGATAGAAGGAAACTGACCAAACCCAGCATCAACCGTCTGCTTACCCAAAAACCCTTTTGCCATAATACGGAAGTCAATATCTTCTAGGAAGATCGTATCTGCCATGTCACAGAGTTTATGAGCTAGCTTGAACTGGTAATCTTTTCGTTTGAAGGCTATGTGATTATGCATTTGGGCTACTTTTTTTCTGGCTTTTTCGTAATTAGCTGAACGTTTCTGCTTTTTAGACAATCTGTGTTGTAGCACTTTCAGCCGACGGTACAGCGTCTTGAAAAACTTTTGTCCAGGCTCGACAAAACCATCACTAGTAGCACAATAAGATAATAAACCGACATCTAATCCAATACAGTGACCATGAGGCACTGGTTCAGGAATTTTCAGCTCCGACTGAATAGCTACGACAGCATACCAACCTTTAGCTTTTTTGAGTATTCTAATCTGTTTGATGACAAATCCCTCGGGAATCGGTCGATGTAGATTGATTGGCACTTGCCCTAATTTTGGTAGTTGGATTTGCCAATCAGTTAGGGGATTGGTTTTGAACTGAGGAAAAAGTAAAGAATTCATCTGTCCATACTTTTTGAATCTCGGAAAACCATAACCTCTATTTTGAAAGAAATCCCAAGCATCATGCAGTCTTCTAATATTAGTTTGTAAAACTTGAGCCGGAACTGCTTTGAGCCGAGGAAATATTTTTTTAGCTTGAGGCAAGTTGTTTTGCTGTTGATGATATCCAGGAAACGGATAATCGCTCCGCATGATATATTCTGAGACCAAACTACATCTATCTATCGAACATTTTCTAGAGGCTATATAGTCTTTCAGCTCCCTAAGTGCATAGTTATAAGAGCGGCGACAAGTTTCCAACCACTCATTGAGCAGCTCCACTTGTGGTGCGTCTGGATAAATGCGATAGGTGTAGTTCAAAATCATCAGACTATTCTACCAGAGATTAATGCATCTGGTAAAGACTAATTAGACAGGCATCGAACCTGTATAATTAGTTTGAGGGAGTCCATGGATGAGGGGCTGTCTTCTGCGGTGGAAGCCCGTCGAGGTTCCCTCGACATGGGAACGTCCACCGTTGCGGGTTCCCAGAAGTTTACTTGTCTTCGAATGGGGATACGCCCCGTCCCGAATCCAAATCGAAGATTGAGCAGCGACCTCGCGTCTTTTCAAGACGTTAGGGAAGGCGCTGAGATATGGAGCGGGACTTATAGCTCCCTCAAACTCCCTCAAAAGTTAAAAAAACTTTAGGTAATTAAAGATTTATGGCTGTTGCCGTTTCTATAGAAAAATTACAAAAAAGCTACGGAGATGTTCAAGCATTGAAAGGCATCTCCTTTGCTGTTCCCCAAGGAGATATCTTTGGGTTGCTCGGCCCTAATGGGGCGGGGAAAACGACGACTATTCGTTGTTTATGTACTCTGACAAAACCAGATCGGGGCAAAATAGAAGTTGGGGGAGTTTCTGCGATCTCAAATCCCCGAGAAGCCAGACGCAGATTGGGTTATATTGCCCAAGAAGTCGCGATCGATAAAATGTTAACTGGTAGAGAATTATTAGAACTGCAAGCAGCACTCTATCATATTCCCAAAACTAGAAGTAAACAGCGGATTCCCCAACTTATAGAAACCTTAGGTTTAGAAGACTATGCAGATAAAAAAGCTGGTACCTATTCTGGGGGAATGCGTAAAAGATTAGATTTAGCCGCCGGGTTATTACATCAACCAGAAGTCTTGGTTTTGGATGAACCGACTGTGGGTTTAGATATTGAAAGTCGCATGATCTTATGGGACTTTTTGCGTCAACTAAAAGCAGCCGGAACAACTGTCTTAATTACCAGTCATTATTTAGAAGAAATTGATGCTTTAGCGGATCGCTTGGCAATAATAGATAAGGGAGTAGTGATCGATGAAGGTACGCCTTCGGAATTAAAAGATAAAGTAGGCGGAGATCGCGTTACCCTTCGAATTCGGGAATTTACCCCCAAGGAAGAAGCGAATCAAGCCAAATCTCTTTTAGAATCTTTGGGTTTTGTTAAAAGTATAATTATTAATGCTACTCAGGGCAATACTTTGAATTTAATTGTTCAAGGAGAAAACAATGTTCTGAGTAAAATAGAACAGACCTTATCTGAGGTAGAATTACCAACTTTTAGTCTTTCCCAGTCTCGTCCTAGTTTAGATGATGTTTATTTGGCTGCGACTGGTCAAACTATTTTAGATGCAGAAATGGCTGCTGCGGGAACCAGGGATCTTAAAAAAGAGAAAAAACAACAGATGAAGTAGGTAGCTGAGTAGTAAAATTAAATAGGAAATAGTGAGGATAGGGATTAGGGGCTGGGGGTTGGGGATTAGGGATTGGGAAATTCTCAACAATTAGTAACAAGAACGATACTACAATTAGTAAATAGCTAACAGGATTTTGTTCATCACAATTTAATTCGTTCAAAGAAATATCAATAATAAGATTCCCAAGTTATAGGAGATACAAAATATGGTAACAACGAGACAAATAAATTCTGTATTAGCCCCAGATTCTAATGTTAACCAACAATCTGAATCTGTTAATAGACCTGTAGGGGATTTTATTCAGGAAACATTAGCTCAAACCAAACGTCTCTTTATCCAATTACAACGTCGTCCTTCGACTTTGATTGCGGGAGTAATCCAACCTTTTATGTGGTTAATTCTCTTTGGAGCTTTATTTAGTAAAGCACCTCAAGGTTTATTCGGCGATGATCTTAGTTATGCAAAATTCCTGGCACCAGGAGTTATCGTATTTACTGCCTTTTCGGGGGCGTTAAATGCTGGTTTACCCGTGATGTTTGACCGCGAATTTGGTTTCCTCAATCGCTTATTAGTTGCCCCTTTGGCTTCGCGCTACTCGATTGTGGCAGCTTCAACTATCTATATTATTGCCCTGAGTTTCATTCAAACGGCGGTAATTATTGTTGCCAGTGCCTTTTTGGGTGCGGGATTACCTGGTATTATCGGATTAAGCGCGATCGCGTTAATTGTGTTTCTTGTGGTGCTGGGGGTGACAGCTTTAAGTTTAGGCTTGGCTTTTGCTCTTCCTGGTCATATTGAACTAATTGCTGTAATCTTTGTGACTAACTTACCTCTCTTGTTTGCCAGTACTGCCTTAGCACCTCTAGACTTTATGGCTGGTTGGTTACAGGTAGTCGCAAGTCTCAATCCTCTAACCTACGCGATCGAACCAATCCGTTATCTATATGCCCACGGAGACTGGGCAATTGGTAGCATTGTGATGGATACTCCTTGGACATCTGTAAGTTTTGCAGGTGTTATCTTAGTATTATTGGCTTTCGATGCTTTAGTTTTATTAACCATTCAGCCTTTGTTACGTCGTCGTTTTGCGTAAATTAAATCTTTCAAGTCCCTCTTTTTTAGTAGGGATTGAGGAGAATCAACCAAAATACTCTTACATTACATTCTGATGAAAAATCAACTCTCCCAAATCACGATCTGCGTAATCACGTTAGGTTTAGGTGTTACTGTTGCTTTAGGTGTCAATTCCCCAGCTAGATCTCAATATGTAGCTCCTAATGATAATGATCAAGATTATCAATCTGGGGAAAAAGATTCTCTATATGGTGATGGTATTACAGGTATCAATCCTATGGATCTAATTCACCGCGCTAATCTTAATGGTGGTCTTAGTTCGGATGAATTTAGTGAACAATCTCAAGGACAAATTCAAGATTCGGCGCTAGAGTTTAAACGTTTACAGCAAGAAAGAATGTTACAACAATATCGCAATCAAGATCGGATTGAAGAAACTGTTGCCGAATAGATGTCAGGAATCTCGTAGGGGAGTAGACTCCCGTTTTCTAAACGGGAGCTTGCAGACCTAGTACTTGACCAGTCCTAGTTCTTGATACAAGAACTACCTTTAGCCCAAGAGTTAAAGTTCGTACCCTAGAATGCTTTACGGGGCGTACAAGCTCTTGAGGAAACCTCAAGAGACAGTCCCTCGCCAGTTCTAGGCTCTACAACCAAAAAGTTAAACAGGCTTATCGAGATTAAACCAGTGCTTTTTGGATAGTACCGAGTCAAAAGATGGACGAGGCAACCATCACACATTTGTAGAAGAGACGCAAAAATGTCTAACTTTGTATTCGTAATAGATACAAACAAGCAGCCATTAGAACCCTGTACACCAGGGATAGCTAGAAGCTTGTTGAAAGCAGGTAAAGCTGCTGTATTTAGGCAATATCCATTCACAATTATTTTAAAAAAACAGTAGAACCAAAAGAGGTTAAATCATCTCAGCTAAAAATTGACCCAGGTTCGGTCACTACTGGGATAGCAATTTTGCAAGATAATAAACTCATTTGGGCTGCTGAGTTAACTCACCGAGGTCAAAAGATAAAAAACGATTTAGAATCTCGTCGTTCTCTAAGACATGGGCGTAGAGCTAGAAAAACTAGGTACAGAAAACCTCGATTTTTAAATCGTAAATGTTCTGAGGGTTGGCTAGCACCAAGTTTAGAGCATCGAGTTTTAACGACTATGACTTGGGTTAACCGATTAATCAAGTTTTGTCCTATTGATTCAATAACTCAAGAATTAGTTCGCTTTGATACACAAAAAAATGCAAAACCCTGAAATATCTGGAACTGAGTATCAACAAGGGACTCTATACCAATACGAGGTCAGGGAATATCTATTAGAGAAATTCAATCGGACTTGTGCTTATTGTGGTGCTAAAGATGTCCCTTTAGAAGTAGAACATATACGACCTAAATCAAAAGGTGGTTCTAACCGAGTATCAAATTTAGCTATTGCTTGCGTACCTTGTAATCAAGCTAAATCAAATCAAGATATTAAAGATTTTCTAGCAACCAAACCAGATTTGCTTAAACGAATCTTAGCTTAAGCTAAAGCACCATTAAAAGATGCTGCTGCGGTCAATGCTACTCGATGGAAGTTGTTTAATTCTCTTAAGAAAACAGGGCTACCTGTAACTACGGATACTGGTGGACAAACTAAGTTCAATAGACATCTCCAGAAATTAGATTTTTAGTACGGTTTTTCAATGGTTTCAGATTAATTATTGGAGATGTCTAATAGGACTCAACAGAATTTACCTAAAACCCATTGGCTAGATGCTGCTTGTGTTGGAGATACAACACAACTAGAAATATTAACCAATCAACCATTGCTAATTAAATGCACTGGACATGGAAACAGACAAATGTGTGGCACTGATAAATATGGCTTTCCTACTCGACATAGAACTAATCAAAAAATTCACAAAGGCTTCCAAACTGGAGATATTTTTAAAGCAATTATCACCAAAGGTAAGAAAATCGGGACTTATATTGGTCGTGTTCTAGTTCGTGCTTCTGGTAGTTTTGGATATTTCAGTCAGTACAGGTAGAGTAGCTCGAATCAGTTACAAATATTGTTCTCATATCCACAAAAAAGATGGTTATCAATATAGTTTTCACGGCAGTTAAAACTGCCGAGTCGAATTTCATCCTCGACTTAAAAGATCGGGGCTTCCATTCTCCCGTGTTTTTATCGTGACTGATTATCAGGGGCAGAAGAAAAAAATTTGCTTTGGCAAGC
>JAAUYK010143174.1_pt1 | contig 15787 bp, 11 predicted proteins | sample 7278021 | NCBI WGS metagenome assembly JAAUYK01 (sample SAMN14350223, study PRJNA611818) | marine sediment metagenome | isolation source: surface marine sediment (1.8m) | place: French Polynesia: Moorea | collected 2018-08
CATCGGCAAATTTCACCTGCCGAACAAGACGGTTTTAATTCCTGAAATGAACCGTATCGGTTCCCATTTGATAGCGGCAACCTTTAGAAGTTTCAACATTAACGCCCGTGTGCTGCCAACCTACAAAGGGCTTGACATCGGGAAAAAATATACTTCCGGCAAAGAATGCTTCCCGTGCCAGGTTACACTGGGTGATGTCCTGGTCTTCCTTAAAACCGAGCAGCAAAAACTGGGCGCCGCTTTTGACCCCCAAAACTATCTGTATTTTTTACCCGAATCCGAAGGGCCCTGCCGGTTCGGCATGTACAATAAGTTCCAGCGCATGGTGCTGGATTCTTTTCCCGGGCTGGATAAGGTAAAAATTGTATCGATCACCACCAAGGACGGCTATTCACTTGACGGGATGATTGAACCGAATCGGATGCTGGATTTCAGAAAGGCCAGTTATATCGCCGTGGTAGTAGCCGACATCATGGAGCGCCTTTTGTGGCGCATTCGACCCTATGAAACCCAAAAGGGCATTACAGATGACTTTATCGAAAAATCCAGGCAACAGATGATGTCCGTTTTTGAAGCCCACGCAGCCGCTAAAAACTTTGACAGGATCCTGGATAAACTCGAAGAAATCGCCCAAAACGGACGCTCGCTGATTGATCCCGCTATAGCGCCGAAACCCTTGATCGGGATTGTGGGAGAAATCTTTTTAAGAATGCATGTGCATTCCAACCAGGATTTGATCCGGATGCTTGAACGCCACGGTGCCGAGGTCGTGAATTCTTCACTGGCCGAATGGGTGAATTACATCACCTATGGGCAGTTGAGGCAGAATAAGATTGCTTTGCGGTTAAACCTGAAACATCTCAACTTCGGCCATTTAAGACACCACATACACAACATTCTCGGTTTTGGCGGAGATCTTTTCTACCAGGAAATGAGACAAAAACAATTCTACAGAAGGGTCTGCCGATTAATTGATGTTGAACATGACCACAAAGTAAACCACCTGGAAAAGCTGCTCAAAAAGACCGATATTTTTACGTTTGATGTCACCACCGAGACCTGCCTGAGCATTGCCGCAATTTTGCAATTTGTAGAAGAAGGCTACAACGGCGTGGTCAATGTCTACCCATTTACCTGCATGCCGGGTATGACCACATCGGCCATTGTCAAACCTGTGATGAGCAGGCGGCGGGTTCCTTATCTGGATACGCCTTATGACGGAAGCTTGCAGCCGGGTCGGGAGACAGCCATCCGGACCTTCATGCATCAGGTACATCAGCATTTTGAGCGCAATGGCAGAAAAGGTCGCATTCAACGACAGGCAGCATGAAACACCAGTACGGATATCGATATGCCGCTAAACCATTTTGAAAATACTGTGCAAAAGCACTCTCAAGTTTCTAGGTGGTCTATTCCAGACCGGACCGAACAGCCGGTGGCGTCAAAAAATGGCATGAAAAAATTAAGCATCTGCCGGCTGTTTTGCGGGGGATTGGTCTTCACTGGTTTGACGGTGGGTATATTCTGGTATCAATTTTCAAAAATTCCAGCGGGCAGCCGACCGCCACTGGGCGAACAGCTGCAATGGGACTATTTGTTGTGGCTCTTGCTTTTTTTACCCATCGAGACATGTGCCGCCGGTTTGCGAATCTGGGTGATTAGTCGTGTTTTACAGCCTGGCGTAAGTTTATGGACCTGCCTGAAGGCCGAGTGGGCCAATCTGGGACTGGCCATGCTGACCCCTTCGCAAACCGGCGGGGGTATCGGTCAGGTTTACATTTTATGCCGCGGGGGCATGCAACTTGGTACGGCCCTGACCGTCAGTTTAATTTCTTTTTTGGGCAGCATGGTCATTTTACTGTTCGTTGGTCTCCATTCCCTTTTGATATCCGGGCCTGAAAACCTGACCGCCTTTTTCCAGGGCGCCTTTTTACTCTTTTTTATGGTTTTTGGCGGTCTGATTGCTGCTGCTTGCTGGCCCGCATCTGTGCGTTGGGTGGTTTTACAGATTTCCTCAGCGGTCAGCACGGTAGGCCAAAGAAGCGGTTCACAAGACAGCTTACCGTGCTCAAAGGATACTCGCCTCAGCCGTGCAGTTGAATACCTGCAAACCCTTTTAAACAAAATAATCGACCTTTGCTATTTGCACCAGAACAACATACGCCTTTTTTTTCGTCTAAATCATAGAGGCTTTTTGTGGGTATGTCTCTTAAGCCTGGTCTTTATGCTTTCACGCTCGATGATAGCATTTTTATGTCTTCGCTTTCTGGGAGTTGAGACCGCAGGTCTGGGGCACGTGCTTGAAACCCAACTGAGTCTGATTTTTCTGATTTACTTTGCACCAACCCCCGGCAGTTCAGGTCTGGCCGAAGGGGCCTCAATGTTAATGATGGACAGCAACCTACCCGCAGCACTGATGCCTTATTATAATTTGCTGTGGCGCTGCACGACGTTTTACTTGCCGGCCATCGCCGGTCTGCTTTTATTGTTGTGGACGCTGATGCAGGATGCCCGCCGCGCTGGCCGCCGCTGATTGGCATAAAAAATGTCATATCCAAAAAGTGTGACTGCGCGGGACTTAGCAGGACTGGGTGACCTTCCCCGGCATAGCTGCTCGATGATAGCATTAATCCATGAATCAACACCGTTCTTATGACCAACCCCATAGCCTGAGGAGGGCCCCATGAAAAAAAATTTCATTGTTTTGCTTGTCGCTGTTTGTTTTTTATTTATCAGCATTTATCCGGTTCCAGCAGCCGCCGGCAAACGCCATCACCAGCGCATTTTGTGCCAAGATAAGATAAAGGTGATGACCCGCAATCTGTATCTGGGGGCCGATATCTTCCAGGTGCTGGCAGCTGCCCAGAATCCGATTCCCGCCCTTGGTGGATTGGATGTTCCCGTTGCTGTGGCAACCCTTTTTGAGACCGTGCAATACACCAATTTCCCCGAGCGGGCCGAGGCCATTGCCAAAGAAATCTGGATGACCCGGCCGCATCTGATCGGCCTGCAGGAAGTGTCGCAGTGGTATACTCAATCGCCGAGTGATTTTTTTATACCGGGGCCAGACGGTCTTCCAATGCCCAATCCAGACCAGACGCTCGCAGATGATCTGGCCTATGATTATTTGACGCTTCTGTTGCAGGCTCTGGAAAACCGGGGATTAAATTATGAAGTGGCTGAAGTGGCCTTCAATGCAGACGTCGAAATGCCCATGCTGACTGGATTTTCCGAAGAGGGTCTCCCACTATTTGATGACCTGCGTATGGTGGATCGCGACGTCATCCTGGTGCGTTCTGATGTAAATGCCTCAAATACAGCCTGGGGAAACTACGATGACAGCGTGCGGGAAACAATCGGCGGCGTTACCCTCGAATTCAAGCGCGGCTGGGCGGCGGTGGATGCAGAAGTCTGCGGCGAAACCTACCGCTTCGTCAACACCCACCTTGAAATCGCCAGCGAACCAGGTGGTGTTTTCAGGCTGATTCAGACAGCGCAGATGAATCAGTTATTAACACGTGTTCTGATCAATGAAACCAAACCAATTCTGCTTGTCGGGGATTTTAATAGTTCACCTGAGCATGTCCCGGACATTGGTTGCATACCGGACGGCACCTATTGTGCTGAATATATACCGCCTTACATGCAAGCCACAATGTTTGCCGGTTACCTGGATACCTGGGAGCTGATATTCTGGCCCCGCGACGGTTACACCAGTGGTTTTGATGAGTTTGTCAGTGACCCGACGGCCGAATTGTACGAGCGCATCGACCTGATCCTGATCAAGCCAAAAGAAAAAGAAATCAAAAATGTTATCGCCATTACCACCGGAGACCAGCCCTTCAGCATGACCTCCGGTGGACTGTGGCCGTCCGATCATGCCGGTGTGGTGGCCCGCATCAAATTCTCCCGCTGATTTCAATGTGATCTATCAGAAGAGGGCTGAAGTGAATATCTGATTCGCTTCAGCTTTTTTTGTCAGAACGCCTCTGTCTATTGCTGGTATTTGGAACTCCGTATTAATAGGTGCAACTTTTGTTGACCTGTCAACCATGGTTGCGCGATTCTAACTAATTGATATCATATTATTTTACTCACATATCGCCGCAATGGGCAAACATGTCTCCTCTCCTGTTGCTTCTGCTCTTGGGATAGTGCACATCATAGTACCTTGTGGCAAGTGGATTAGCGATCGCAGCCTTGCAAGGTAAGTGCCATAACGACTTGACATTAAATGAAATTTTTAGGCTAAAAATTTTGGCCTCAAAACCAATGCCAAATCCGAAAATAAATGTCCGTTTTGGAATGCTCGTTGCAAAAAGATGGGTTTTAAATAGGATGCCGACAACTTATCCAGTGCCCGTTTCTAGAGATAGATAGTATAGGGAGGCGTTGATTTGGCAGCTGTTGAGGACATAGGGATAGAGAATGTATAGCGGCATTTTAATTGACAGACGAGAGGTGGTATAATATTGTTTTTAATGAGGATTCGCTACCCAGCCCACATTACCAGCACTGCTAATTCGAAATTGACAGCAAACGACATCTCTACCTGACCTGCATGCGATAGCAGCCGGCGCGTTAATTTTTGCACCTCATAAAGGCAACTGTAAAAAGAGTATGAAGCAATGCTTGGAATTAATCTAAGACAAAATTCCCGCTTGATTGCGCTTTCGCTGATCATTGCTTACTTGGTATTTTTCAGCGCCTGCCGCAATGATTCCCCCCGCCAGATTGCGCCTAAAGTGGTTAACGGTACGCTCGACCTTAGCGACTGGGATTTAAGCGCAGACGGCCCGCTGAATCTTGTCGGTGAATATGAATTTTACTGGAACCAGCATCTGTCCCCATCTGATTTTGCGGCGGAGCCGGGCCCGCAGAAGACCGGGTTCATCGAACTTCCCGGATACTGGAAAGACGGTGAAATCGAAGGTGTTCAGCATCCAACGGATGGGTATGCAACCTACCGCCTCAATATCCTGCTAAATAAAGAATCGGCTTCATTGGCGCTCAGGATGCTGGAAGTGTCAGTCGCCTATACGCTTTATATCAACGGAAAACAAATCGTTGCTATGGGTGTTGCCGGCAAAGACCGTGAATCAACTGTTCCGCAGCAATACCATCAGGTGGTTGATTTTGAAGCACAAAACAGCCGCGTGGATATGATCTTGCAGGTATCCAATTTTCATCACAGACGCGGCGGCGGGCCCTGGGAAGTCATCAAGTTGGGTACCGAAAAGGATATCCGCGATATTCATGAACGGCGCCTCAGTCTGGATCTTTTCCTTTTCGGCTGCCTTTTCATTATGGCCCTGTATCATCTGGGCCTTTATCTTTTCAGGCAAAAAGACCGTTCACCGCTATATTTCAGTATTTTTTGTTTCTTAATTGCTTCAAGACTGCTGACCACCGGTGGACGATATCTGGCGCAATTATTCCCGCAAATGAGCTGGGAATTGCTGATAAAGTTGGAGTATCTTTCGTTTTATCTGGCTGTCCCGGCCTTTGCCATATTTATGCGCTCACTTTTTCCTAATTTTTCAAAAACCATTTTGCGCCTGATTGAAATACTTGCCATTGTTGTTTCCGGTATTGTGGTTTTTGCGCCTGCACGCCTGACTTCCTATACGGTCAATCCATATGAAGTTATCACCATCGGAACCCTTCTATACAGTTTTTATGTGATTATGGTTTCTCTACGGCAGCACAATATTGAGGCCCTTGTTTTTCTGGCCGGATTTTTGATATTGGCGATTACGGTCATAAATGACATGCTGCACGTTGACGAAATCATCCAAACCGGTTTCTTTGCGCCGTTCGGATTCCTTTTCTTCATTCTGTCCCAAGCATTTTTACTCTCCTATCGATACTCAACCGCTATGAGCACAGTTGAATCCCAACGCAAAGACTTAAGAGATGCCCTCGGATCCTACAGGACGGAGATCATCGATCGGGTTCAGGCTGAGGAAGCATTGCGCGAATCTGAAGAAAAATACCGAACCATCCTGCAAAATATGGAGGAAGGGTATTACGAGGTCGATCTGGCCGGCAATCTGACCTTCTTCAATGAATCCTTGCGCCGAGCTCTGGGATATACAAAAGAGGAACTCATCGGGAAGAACAACCAGCAGTTTATGAGCGCACAGTCAGCCAAAAAGGTATATGATACCTTTAACACTGTTTATAAAACCGGCCAACCTGCCAAAGCAATTGATTGGGAGATGATTGCAAAAGACGGCAGCACGAAATTTGTCGAGCTCTCCGTATCGTTAATGCAGGATTCAGAAGGCCGGCCGATTGGCTTTCGGGGGGTTGCCCGGGACATTTCCGAACGCAAAAATGCCGAGGAACAGGCCAAAATTCATCAGCAGCAGCTCATGCAGGCCAGCAAGATGGTGGCGTTGGGCACGCTGGTTTCCGGTGTCGCCCATGAGATCAACAACCCCAACAACTTTATTATGTTAAACTCCCCTATTTTAAGGGAGGCCTGGGAAAATTCAATGCCGATTTTGGAAAAGTATTATAAGGAAAACGGTGATTTTATCGTCGGCGGCATGGAATTCAGCGTAATGCGCAAAAATATTCCGGCTCTGTTTTCCGGTATATCCGATGGTTCCAAACGGATTAAACGAATTGTTGACGATCTCAAAAATTATGTCAGAGACGACACTGCCGACCTCACCCAATCGATCGATATCAATGCGGTTTTAGAATCAGCCGTTTCGCTTCTTGCCAATATGATCAAAACCGCCACCCACAAATTTTCAATTATCTACGGAAAGAATTTACCGCTTTTAAAAGGAAATTTCCAGCGACTCGAACAGGTCATGATCAATTTAATCCAAAATTCCTGCCAGGCCCTTTCAGACACCAACAAGGGTATTTTTATATCAACCACAAATAAAAAAGACCCCTCGAATATTATGATCATCATTCGAGATGAGGGCGTGGGAATTCCACCAGAGACACTAGAGCATATCATGGACCCGTTTTTTACCACCAAACACGATGCTGGTGGGGTCGGACTGGGGTTATCAATTTCATCACGAATCGTAGAGGAGCACGGGGGCAACTTACATTTCATCTCTGAAGCCGGCGTGGGCACCACGGCAACGATCACCCTGCCGATTAAACAAGAGTAATAAACCGTGAAAGGCAACTCAAAATGACTCAGTCAAACTATCCGCAATTTCCGGTCATGATGGTGGATGATGAAGCTCAGGCAATTACCAGCTTTGAGATGACATTGCGCTCTGCCAATATGAACAATTTTATCCCCTGTCACGATAGTCGCGATGTCATGCCGTTGCTTGCCAGTCAGGAAATTGAAGTGATGCTGTTGGACCTCAGAATGCCGCATATTTCCGGCGAGGAATTGCTGCCACAGATAACCGCCGAATATCCGGAAATTCCGGTTGTGGTCGTCACCGGCTCAAACGATGTGGATACAGCCGTAACCTGCATGCAGCACGGTGCCTTTGACTATATTTTAAAACCGGTGGAGAAAAGCCGCCTGATCGGCGGTGTCAAGCGAGCCATTGAGCTGCGAGAACTGCAGCGTGAAAACCAACTGCTCAAAGCCCAGGTGCTATCGGACAAACTTGAAAAGCCCGAAGCTTTCTCAGAAATCATTACCACCGCTGCGGCTATGCGTGCCATATTTCAATATATCGAAGCCATCTCCGGCAGTCCGCGTCCGGTTTTGATCACCGGTGAAACCGGTGTGGGAAAAGAGCTGGTGGCCAGGGCGGTCCATACCCTCAGCAATCGTTCCGGCCCGTTTGTGCCGGTCAATGTGGCCGGCCTGGATGACCAGGTGTTTGCCGACACGCTGTTCGGTCACAAAAAAGGCGCTTTTACCGATGCGCGTGAGGCCCGCAAAGGATTGATCGAGCAGGCTGCCGGCGGCACCTTCTTTCTGGATGAAATCGGCGATCTGAGTCTGACTTCGCAGGTAAAGCTGTTGCGTCTGTTACAGGAAGGCGAATTTTTTCCCATCGGATCCGATGTGGCCAAACGGTCGAATGCCAGAATCGTGGTGGCCACAAACCAGGATCTTGATGCCTTGCAATCAGCCGGCCAGTTTCGCAAAGATCTTTATTATCGGTTGTGCGATCATCAAATCCACATTCCGCCCCTGCGCCAGCGCCTTGAAGATTTAACGGCCCTGGTGGTTCATTTTTTGGAAAAGGCCGCCAAAGCGTTAAACAAGAAAAAACCTACGCCACCGCAGGAGCTGATCACGCTGCTTTCGACCTATCATTTTCCGGGCAACATCAGAGAACTTGAATCCATGGTATTTAATGCCGTCAGCAGTCATATATCCGGCAAACTGTCAATGGATACTTTTAAAGCCCATATTATCAAAAAACAGTCGAACTCAAATCTTGATTCAACAACGCCCATCTCCCCACAAGACTCCCAGGTCAAGTTTTCGGAACAATTGCCCACGCTCAAACAAATCGAGCAGATGCTGGTTGATGAAGCCATGAAAAGATCCAACGGGAATCAATCGATTGCAGCTCTGAGTCTGGGGATTTCACGCCAGGCGTTGAATAAGCGGCTTAAAAAGGCCGAGCAGCAGGCTAAGTCGCAATGAAATTGTGTAGCCCATCCAAAAATGGATTTTGTGCTTGCGTCTGCCAAAATTCGGATGGTAAAAATAAGCATCATGGCCGAAATCCGAATCCAACCAGAAATATTTGAAACCTATCCGACGTTTCGACGCGGCATAGTGATTGCCCGACATTTAGACAACCAGGGCCAGTCGAGTGAACTTGAAGACCAACTCGGCCGTGCCATCGAACAGGCCGCCCGGCAGCCGATTGATCTAAAAACAGACCCGTTGGCCGCCGCCTGGACCGAGGCCCATCGGCAATTCGGTTCGAATCCGAATAAATTCCCCCCGGCGCACTGCGCTCTTTTGAAACGGGTTCAAAAGCCCGGCGCCCGCATACCGTTCATCAGCAAAGTGGTCGCTATTATGAACATCAGCTCCATCGAGGCGCATATGCCGGTCGGCGGTGATGATGTCATCCGGGCAGCCGGCAGTCTGGAATTGCGCTACGCCGACGGCAGCGAGAGGTTCACCCCTCTGGGCAAACCGGATCACAGCGAACATCCGAAAGCCGGGGAAGTGATTTATGTGGTTCCCGAATCAAAAGAAGTCATGTGCCGGCGCTGGAATTGGCGCAATGGGCATACCACCCGTATTGCTGAAGATACTCGCGTTATGGTAATGAATATCGACGGCCTGGGAGCAGACAGTGAAGCCCGGGCGGTTGCGACCCGCGACAGGGTTGCGCGCATGCTCGAAAAATACGGCCAGGCAGAAGTGACGACAACGTTGCTGTCCGCCGAACAGCCGACTTATCCGTTGGACGTTTGATCACAGGCACGATTAAATCATAGGGTCTAAACTGGATGTGAAATGAACAAAAACCCGGAAAATAGAGATAACGCCCGCATTAACTATAAGTCACCGGTGACCATTGAAAATTTAAATGCGGGCATCATATATAAGGCCAGAATGCTCAATTACAGCAAACATGGGTTGTATTTTGAGACCGACAACTGGTTGGATCTGGGCGATGAGGTCTTTATCGGGGTCGAATATTCGCCATACAGCAATACACATGATACGTATGAATGCCTGCGGGCTAAAATAATGTGGCGCAAAAAGCTGCCGACATCCCACTTTACCTATGGGTATGGTGTTCAATACAGTATTGATTACGATAAACAAAAAGCGCGCAACGGCAATCTTAAGATTTTAAATGATCAGAGAAAACACCCCCGCAAACGCTACTCCCAGAACCTTTTATTCTCCGCCAAAAACAAAATCCTCAAAGGATTGGCCAAAAATATCAGTCCTTCCGGCGTATTTATCGAAACTTATCATCGTTTGCAAGTAGGCCAAATCGTCACGCTGGTTGTCCCCTTAAAAGGCGCTAAAACCGCCAAAATAAAAGGGGAAGTCATCTGGGCCGGACCGAATGGTTTCGGCGTCAAGTTTATCAGCATCAAAGGCTAAACTTCTTTTCGATGGATGCCGCAGTCAATAGCGCCAACAGGCCTGTTGGCGAGTTGGCCGCGTCCATCCGATTGCGCAAATTCCCGCCTCTCAACAGGTCCGTGCAAACTGTCTTTGGGTTTATAACACCTTTTTGCAGAGACAACCCTTGATGAGATCTAATAAGATTTACTTCGACATTTAAGGAATGTAGGGTATAATTTTATAAAAGCCGTTTTGCGGTTTTGCGCTATCCACATTAAACGAGGAGGACAAAATGACTGCAGCAATACTTATCGGCGTTCTGATTTTGCTGGCCATCATTGCAGTGGCTGCCATATACAACCGTCTGGTGACGCTTCGAAACCGGTATAAAAATTCGTTTGCCCAAATCGACGTCCAGCTCAAACGCCGCTATGACCTGATCCCGAATCTAATTGAAACAGCCAAGGGCTATTTGAAGCATGAGCGCGAAACGCTGGAGGCCGTTATCAAGGCCAGAGCGGGTGCGTTGGATGCCAGTCAGAAGGCTGCGGGCAATCCCGGAGATCCGAAGGCGATGAAAGATCTGGCCAGCGCCGAAGGTTTGCTGGCCGGAACCTTAGGTCGCCTATTTGCTCTGGTTGAAAATTACCCGGATTTAAAAGCCAATGAAAACATGCTGGAGCTGCAAGAGGAGCTGACCTCAACTGAGAACCGGATAGCCTTCGCGCGTCAGGCATTTAACGACGCCATTACAACCTATAACATCACCTGCGAAAAATTTCCCCACACCATCATTGCAGGCATGTTTAATTTTTCAACGGCCCAATGGCTGGAGTCAACCGAGACACCCGAAGAAAAGCAGGCACCCAAGGTTTCATTCTAGTTTCAAATATCACAAAGGAGTTACAAATGTCGTGCGCCATATCTCGGTACTGCTTTGTGGTTCATGTAACGGCATGCCAATGATTACAGTGTTCAGGTGTCAGGTGTCAGCCCTTCGATTCGTCCCTGAAACCTGACACCTGACACCTGAACCGCCTACGGCGGAACTGGAGAACCTGACACCCGATAAAGAAAGTTGAAAGGTATTAAACACATAGCTTTTAAGAAGTATAAATAACACCCAATGGATTTTTTCAAACACCAGGATATCGCCCGAGCCAAAACCAGCCGCTTGATCGCTTTATTTATTTTGGCGATTTTGGCGATTGCGTTTGCAGTTTACGGGATTGCGTTGATCATCATGTTTTATCATTACTCCCGCCAACCGGGCGCTAACCTGTACAGCTTTGAGATGATCCAGCCCGAACTGGGGTTTTGGGTGATAAGCGCCACGCTGCTGGTCATCCTTTTCGGCACCATTGCTAAAATCATCGAACTGGCAAAAGGCGGCAGGGCCATTGCTGAAAAGCAGGGCGGCAGACTCATTAATACCGCTACAACAGATGCCGCCGAGCGCAGACTGATCAATGTAGTTGAGGAGATGGCCATTGCCTCAGGCATACCGGTGCCGCAGGTATATATTCTTGACGAGGAAAAAGGCATCAACGCCTTTGCCGCCGGTTACACACCCAATGATGCCGCCGTAGCAGTTACCCGCGGCTGTTTAAGCGAGCTGCGCCGTGATGAGCTCCAAGGAGTTATTGCTCACGAATTTAGCCATATTCTAAGCGGGGATATGCGTTTGAATATCCGCCTGATTGGGTTGCTCAGCGGTATCATGGTCATTGCCTATGTCGGACGTCTGATGCTGCAAAGAAGATCCGGCAACAACAAACACGCCGGCGTCGTGGTCGTGATTGCCCTGCTTTTAATGCTGGTTGGGTCTTTGGGCTTCCTGTTCGGCCGCATGATCCAGGCTGCTGTCTCGCGACAAAGAGAATATTTTGCCGATGCCTCGGCAGTCCAATTCACCCGCAACCCAAGGGGCCTTTCAGGTGCATTAATCAAAATAGGCTCCCTTTTGCACGGCTCCCGTATACATTCACCCCATGCCCAGGAAATCTGTCATATGTTCATTGGGTCAGCATTTCGCTCCGCATTTGCCACCCATCCACCCTTAAGAGACAGAATTCAGCGCCTCGAGCCGGAATATAGAAGCCGAATTCAGCAGGTTCTGGAAAAAAAGCCGGCGGTGATTGCTCCCAAACCCGCAAAGGAGGCGGTTTCTGCTGCATCAGCCCCGATCACAGCACTGGCCGCCGGCGCTGGTGCAGTCATTCAGAAACCGGGCAATATAACCGAGCAGAACATCCGCAAAGGTCGAAAACTAATAGCCACCATCCCCCACCAGATCAAAACCGAGCTCAACGATATTTTAGGCGCAATGGCCGTCACCTGTATGCTGTTGCTCGATGAAGATCCCCAGATCAGAAAACGCCAGCTGAAGCGTTTGCAAAAGCACGCTCCCGGCAAGCTGATCTGGCACCTGACAAGTCTCGAATCGCATTTCAAGACCCTGGATCTGCAATTGCGGCTGCCCATCCTGGATTTGGCGCTGCCGGTTTTACGCCAGATGTCTGCCGGCCAGTATGCTAAATTTAAGGCCTTTATTCAGATTATGGTGGAGGCCGACGCGCGGCTTTCTTTTTTTGAATTTGCGCTTCAACAAATCATCACGCATCGGCTGGGTGCAAATTATCAGCGCCATAAAAAAGACATTGTTTATAAAAACATCTCTGCGCTGGCTGCAGATGCCGCCACCATTCTCTCGCAGCTTGCCCATGTCGGCCATCCCCAACAAACAGCCGCCCAGGCCGCTTTTAACTACGGATGGAAAAGATTGAATATCACAGATTCGCGCTGGAAGATGCAGCCGGCCGGCAAAGTGTCGTTCGGAGCGCTGCGGGTTGCCCTGAAGCGGTTTGCACTGGCCAGCCCGGGCGTTAAAAAAATATTCCTGGATGCCTGCGCCCATTGCGTGCTTCATGACGAACGCGTTACCATAGAAGAAGCCGAATTGGTGCGCGCGGTGGCCTATGCCTTAGACATCCCCCTGCCCCCTTTTCTGGACCCCTTCAGCGATTGATCCCTATGTTCAAGTATACAGGTTTCGGGTGTCAGGTGTCAGACTCTGTAGTTCCGCCGTTGGTGGTTCAAGGGTCAGGTGTCAGTTTTCAGGGACAAATAGAAGGGCTGACACCTGAAACCTGACACCTGACACCTAAAATATAGGTATAATTCAAAAAGGCCCTTTAAAGGTTAAACCAGACTGTGATAGGCATAATTTTGATTGAAAGAGGTTAGGGAGCGGGCAGTATGCGTCTTGCGGTCCAGTAATATTTTCCCCAGTAAATCTTATCGATCTTCGACACCGTCACGCCTTTGTTTTTGGAAGCATGCACAAATTCTGATCCGCCCAGATAAATACCCACATGCCGCGGATAAGTCGGCGGCCTGAAGAACACCAGGTCGCCGGCGCGAAGATTCTCATAGCTTACCGCTCTTCCCTGCCGGATTTGCGCCTGGGTGGTGCGCGGTAAATAAATGTTAAAGACATCTTTATAGACCGCTCTGACAAAACCGGAGCAGTCAATTCCACGGCGGCTGCTGCCGCCCAGTCGATGCTGAGTCCCCTCCCAGCGCCGGTATTCCTGACGCAAGCGGTTTTCGATTTCAGCGTCAACGGCATACCTTTTGTTGATTTGCGTGTGTGTCACCACAGGAGGTGACACGGCAGCCGGTTTGGGGTTGGCGGCACACCCACCCATCAGAGAAAGGGCCGTCAGTGCGGATAGCACAGGAAACCCTGTCGATTTGAACCAACACAGAATGTTAAGCAGTTGTTTCATATTTGAGGTCCGCTTCAAAAACCTTAGTTCCGTCACATTTATTCAAAAAGGTGTTCTATGTTAAACCATCGGTCAAAATCTCCATTTCTTGAATTCGCAGCAACCCGATACGTTCAGTTTGAGCCCTCTCTGAGTATAGACGACCGTTCGATTGACAAAGTCGACGGGAAAATGGGCAAAACAGTTGCTTATGCATAACCCTGTTTTACCATTTAGGTAGATTTTAACTTAAAGCCAAGAAAGGATGAAACATGCGCACCGTATATATTGCTCTCATTTTGATTGTCGCCTTTACCCTGCCGGTATTCGCTGATACCGGCTTAACAAATGTTAAAAGTTCGCACGATGTCAAAACTACCGCTGATCGTTTGGAGGCGGTTTTAAAAGAAAAAGGAATGACCGTTTTTTTGCGGGTCAACCACAGTGAAGGCGCCCGTAATGTGGGAAAACAATTGCGGCCCACCGAGCTGGTGATCTTCGGCAACCCCAAAGTCGGAGCGCCGCTGATGCAGTGCGGCCAGACAATTGGCATTGATCTGCCGCAAAAAGCGCTCATCTGGCAGGATGAAAACGGGCAAGTGTGGCTGACTTACAACGACCCCCGGTACCTGGCAAAGCGTCATGGGATCGATGGCTGCCAGCCGGTGCTGGATAAGGTGCAAAATGCGCTTAAAAATTTTGCAAAGGCTGCCACGCAACCTTAAATTATTCTTTTAAAACGCAAATAAATGCTTGTTGAAGCGGATTAATACGGAAAAACGGCATGTCACCGGAACCTTTCATCAATGGCAACAGTAAATGTGGAAACACTTGAAGAAAATTTGAAAACCGAGAGCAAAGAGGGCGAAAAGCTGGTCATCGCGCATCCATCCTTTGGAGAAGCTTTCAAATTCTGGTTAAAGCTGGGCTTTATCAGCTTTGGCGGGCCGGCCGGGCAGATATCGATCATGCATCACGAGCTGGTGGATCAGAAAAAGTGGGTCAGCAACAAGCGCTTTTTAAATGCGTTGAATTATTGCATGCTGCTGCCCGGGCCCGAGGCCCAACAGTTGGCCATTTATATCGGCTGGCTGCTGCACCGGCTTCCCGGCGGAATTGTTGCGGGGGCCCTTTTTGTCATTCCCTCCATTTTTATCCTGTTTGCCTTAAGCTACATCTATGCCGCTTATGGCGCCATTCCCTGGGTGGCGTCTGTGTTCAACGGCCTGAAGGCGGCCATCATGGCCATTGTCGTAGCGGCGGTGATCAAGATCGGCAAAAAAGCGCTCAAAAATGGCATCATGGTCACCATTGCAGCTCTGTCCTTTATTGCGATCTTTATTTTTAAAACCCCTTTTCCACTGATCGTTCTTGGCGCCGGACTGATCGGGCTGGCCGGTCACTATGCTCTGCCGGCAAAATTTGAGGTCATCAAGGGCAAGGATGCCCGCGATTTTGATGCGGGATATGTGCAAATTTGTGAGGATCCGGAGGTATGTCACATCAATCCGTCCACCGGCAGAAATGTTCTGCTGGTGGCTGTCTTCTTTCTGCTGTGGCTGATACCGGTAGTGACACTATACGCATTGCTGCCCCAACGGGTATTTTACACCGAGGCGCTGTTTTTTACCAAGGCGGCTTTTTTGACGTTTGGTGGCGCCTACGCCGTTTTAGCCTATATCGCCCAGGCCGGTGTCGAGCAGTATGCCTGGCTGACGGGTCCGCAGATGATCGACGGCCTGGGCCTGGCCGAAACCACCCCCGGCCCCCTGATCATGGTGGTGCAATTTGTCGGCTTTATGGCTGGCTGGAATTACGCCGCCGGCTGGAGTCCAATCCTTGGCGGGCTGATGGGCTCGCTGGTGGCCACTTACTTTACGTTTCTACCGTGTTTTCTGTTTATTTTCCTGGGGGGACCGTATATCGAAAAATTCCGTGATAATGCCACCCTGTCAGCCGCCCTGTCCAGTATTACCGCTGCGGTGGTGGGGGTCGTTTTGAATCTGGCCGTCTGGTTTGG
>JAAUYK010066400.1_pt1 | contig 15780 bp, 17 predicted proteins | sample 7278021 | NCBI WGS metagenome assembly JAAUYK01 (sample SAMN14350223, study PRJNA611818) | marine sediment metagenome | isolation source: surface marine sediment (1.8m) | place: French Polynesia: Moorea | collected 2018-08
GATTATTATAATCCCATGAAATGACCTAAAAAAAGAGACTTTTCTCTAAAGAATAAGTCTCTTGTCTTCTGGAAAAAGCAGTTGACCGAAAAAGTGGGGGTGCAGGTTCCCCGTCCGTCTTGATGCAGTCGCTCCTTGATGGGAACCACCAAGACTGCGCTGCATCGCTTTAGGACGCACAGTCAAGGTATTTTATGCTATACTAATTTTACGCCACTAAATATAGTGTCAAATGATAGTTTTTGAGTTCAAAGTCAAAGGAAAAAACAAGCAGTACCAAGCCATCGACGAAGCCATCAGAACATCCCAATTTGTTCGCAATAAGTGCTTGCGTTATTGGATGGATGGGAAAAAGGTTAATCGTGCTGAACTTTATCGGTACAATACTAAACTACGTTCTGAGTTTTCCTTTGTTCAAGACCTCAACTCTCATGCTTGTCAAGCTTCTGTAGAAAGATGCTGGTCAGCGATTGCTAGATTTTTTGATAACTGCAAGAAGCAAATTCTTGGGAAGAAAGGATACCCTCGGTTTAAGAAAAATACTCGTTCTGTTGAGTATAAAACCAGTGGATGGAAACTTTTAGACCCAAAACATATTGAGTTTACTGATAAAAAAGGCATCGGAAAACTCAAGTTGATTGGAACTTGGGATTTAGCTTTTTATCCTGAAGATAAAATTAAACGAGTTAGGTTGGTGCGTAGAGCAGATGGTTATTACTGTCAATTTTGCATCTCTGTTGATGTCAAAGAAGATTTAGCACCTACTCATAAAACCATTGGTTTAGATGTTGGTTTAAAGGAATTCTATACTGACTCAATGGGGGGAACTGAACCCAACCCTAGATTTTATCGTCAAGGAGAAAAAAGATTAAAGTTTCATCAACGGCGTATTTCTCGTAAAAAGAAAGGCTCAACCAACCGTAGAAAAGCCATTAATAAACTTGGTCGTAAACATCTCAAAATAAGTAGGCAACGTGAAGAACACGCTAAGAGACTAGCGCGTTGCGTAATCCAATCTAACGATTTGGTGGCCTACGAAGATTTGAGAATTAAAAACTTAGTTAAGAACCATTGTTTGGCTAAGTCAATTAATGATGCAGGTTGGTATCAATTTAGAAAATGGTTGGAGTATTTTGGGGTGAAAATGGGTAGGGTAACTGTTGCAGTTAATCCTGCTTATACAAGCCAAGTTTGTTCTAACTGTGGGGCTGTCGTTAAAAAATCCTTGTCTACAAGAACTCATGTTTGTGCTTGTGGATGTCGATTAGATCGGGATGAAAACGCAGCCATAAATATTCTTAATGGAGCCTTGGGTACTGTAGGGCATACAGGAACCTGGATCTTAGATCAGAACGCTTCAGGAGACTTGTCCTCTACTTTTGTTGGAGCAATCCTGCATCAGCAAGACGGGTCGTTGATTGAAGAATCCCCGTGCCTTTAGGTCGGGGAGTGTCAAGCTCAAACAATAACCTCCATAGGACTACCTGTTTTTGGTGGGGGATAAATGCGAATTCTTGCTTTTTGTCCCAATTGATTCAAATAGTGACCAACTATTTCTAAAGATTTCAAAATTTGCCAAGTCAAGCCATTTCTAGGACAAATCAAGACTAAAGTTAAGCCATCACGACCAGTAGTCAAATTCCAGCCACATTTCGATAATAAGCTTTGGGTTTCTTCGTCACAGGAATTATAAAACAAACTGCTAAGCACATCATTAAATTCCCAACATAATTCGAGATCATTGGGAACCCAAGAGGGTAAATCATCGGGAGGTAAAAAGGATGGATTCATAGTATTGTCAGGGATTTCTTATCTAATCTAAGTTTTGTATAAAATGTTACAGAAGTCAATACGGTACTATATTAAAAACCATTAAGATTCTTCCACCTCTCCGCAAACCTCCCACTCTCCCCATCACCTTCTAGAATAGGAATAGGGTTGGACACTTTTGATACCTATCAATGAACAATAAACAACAACAAAGATCACGGGAGGATATTCCTGAAGCATTGCGGGATATTCCTATTTCTCCTACTGCTACGACTTCATCCCTAAACCCTAAATGGCTAATCATGGGGTTAGGTGGGGTTATTATGATTGTGCTTGGTACATTAGGGATTATGCGTCTTGTTTCTTCCCCCTCACAGACTAATACTGTGTCTGTTGAACCCTCTCCCTCACCGAGTCCAACCCCTGAACCTGAACCCATTGAAAATATTTTGGGTCATTTACCTTATGAAGAAGCTGATCCCAGTCAACTAAAAGCTATTACTAATGATGGCAGAATTAAACTTAGAAAAAAAGCTGCCGATAGCTTTTTACAAATGCAGCGAGATGCGCGTGCAAGTGGCATTGTTTTAACGGCAATTTCTGGGTTTAGAACTGTTCAACAGCAGGACTATTTATTCTTTGAAATTCAACGCCAACGGAATCAAAATCCTAGTAAAAGGGCTGAAGTGAGTGCGCCTCCAAACTATAGTGAACATCATACAGGATACGCTATTGATATTGGGGATGGTAAGGTTCCTGCTACTAATTTAAGTGAGAATTTTGAACAAACTCCTGCTTTTCGCTGGTTGGAAAATAATGCAGCTAGATATAGTTTTGAGTTGTCTTTTCCTCGTAATAACATTCAAGGTATTAGTTATGAACCTTGGCACTGGCGTTATGTAGGTGATACTGACAGTTTAAAGACGTTTTATGAGGCTCAACAATTACAAAATAATTCTTCTTCTGAAGAAAATACAGTTAATTAATGTGAGATTTAATCAAGATGACAACAGCTAATGGATTAAACAATGATAGTAATTTAGCTCAACAAGAATGGTGGGTTATTCGTTGGTTAGAATTATTGGATTCTTATCGGTTTAAAAAGAGGTTAGAAAGGGCAAGAAATTATGCGAGAGAGGGTCATGTCTTAAGTATTGATTTTTCTGGTTCTAAGGTATTTGCTAAGGTTCAAGGAACAGACCCAGAACCCTATAAAGTTTCTCTTTCTCTTGACCCTTTTACGGATGAAGATTGGAGTTTTATTATTCAAAGTTTATCGGAGAAAGCGATTTTTTCTGCTCAATTATTATCTGGGAAAATGCCAGATGATATTGAAAAGGTTTTTACTGATAATGGTTTGAGTGTCTTTCCTTTTAAATTATCAGATGTTCATTCCCATTGTACTTGTCCGGATAAAGCTAATCCTTGTAAACATATTGGGGCTATTTATTATCAGTTAGCTGAAAGATTTAGTGAAGATCCTTTTATTATTTTCCAGTTAAGAGGAAGAAGCAAAAATCAAATTTTGGAAGGGTTGAGAAATTTACGCAAGGAAAAAATTGATCAAGAAGAAAATGTTTCAGATAATATTGAAGAAACAGTTAATTATACGGAAGAAGTAGAAGAAAAAAACACGCAAGAAAATCAGCAATTAGATGTTAAGCAATTCTGGCAATATCAAGAATCTCTTGACCCTTCTTTAGTTGTTATTGTTCCTCCCACAGACAATAAAACAGTCTTGGATGTTTTAGGAAGAATACCTTTAGCTTATGAAGAGGCAAAAATTGTTAAAGATTATTTACAGCAAGTCTATCAAACGGTTTCACAACAAGGGATGATGACAGCTTTAAAAAGAGATGAATAATTAACAGTGAACAGTGAACAGTTAAAAGTTAACAATTAATAATTGTGATTACGAGGTACTCCGAATCTTCATAACCTCATAATTATAATAAGTAGTCCTATATTCAATATTTTATGAGCAAAAAAACTTCTATTTTATATTTAATTTGTCCTGGGTTTCATCAGCAAAAACTGACCCATTCTTTTGTCGAAAATATTACTAATTATTGTCCTGATCTAGATAATTTATTGATCTTTCCCACGGATCAATATCCTCCCTATTCAGGCTTTCATCTTACACACTATTTACAAGAAAAATGCAAGCAAAAATCACAAAACTTAATGTTTATTGCCTTTAGTGCAGGAGTGGTCGCTGCGGTTACTGCTGCAATGCAATGGCAAGGACAAGGGGGTAAGATTAAGGGGTTAATTGCTTTTGATGGTTGGGGGGTTCCTTTACTGGGTGCTTTTCCTATTTATCGCATCAGTCACGACGAATTTACCCATTACAGTTCTGCTATCTTAGGTAGAGGAAATCTGAGTTTCTATGCTGATCCTGCGGTTGAACATTTGGACTTGTGGCGATCGCCTCATCAAGTTCAAGGTTGGACAAGCGAAACAATGACAGATAAAACTTTTTTGTCTCGTCTGTCTTTAATGGAGTTTTTGCGTAAAGTTTTGTAAGTTTTTGAATTTCAGAAAATAAACTTTCCCCAAGTTACCTTACTAATCACTTATAGTTACACAGTTTTTTACAAATGTCAAGTGCTACCCCGAAAAGTTTAGAGAAATTTATTGAGTTTTGCCAAAAACATATCACAGGAAAAGAGCGAAAAGAGGCGCAAATTTTCTTAGATAGATTCTTTCAAGCGTTTGGTCATGAGGGGGTATTAGAAGTAGGGGGAAGTTATGAGGAAGCGATTAAGAAAGGGAGTAAAAGAGGTGGTACTGGTTTTGCTGATTTAGTCTGGAAACCTCGGGTTTTAATTGAGATGAAAAAGCGGGGGGAATCTTTGGATAAACATTATTCTCAAGCCTTTGATTATTGGATGAGATTAGTGCCGAATCGGCCTCGTTATGTCATCTTATGTAACTTTGATGAGTTTTGGATTTTTGACTTTGATTCACAGATAGATGAACCTGTTGATATTGTGGCACTTTCGGAGTTAAAAAGTCGTGCCAGTGCGTTTAATTTTATGGAGTTGGGGAACCGGACTCCTGTGTTTAAAAATAATCAGGTGGAGGTGACAGAAAAAGCAGCAAGACGTATGGGAGAATTATTTAAAATGTTACAGAAACGGAGTAAAAAAGATAATTTTACTGAGTTACAAGCACAGCGTTTTATCCTGCAATGTGTGTTAGCAATGTTTGCACAAGATCGGGGTTTATTACCGAGAGATTTATTTTTGTGTTGTGTTAAAGATTGTTTAAATGGAGGGAGTTCTTACGATGTTTTGGGAGGGTTATTTAGGGAGATGAATCAACAGGGAAAAACTCCTGCTGGACAATATAAAGGGGTGGATTATTTTAATGGTGGTTTATTTTCTCATATACAACCCATAGAGTTAAAGAGACAAGAATTGGAATTGTTAGAAGCAGCATCTCTTCAAGATTGGAATAAGATTCGGCCTGCTATTTTTGGGAATCTTTTTGAGGGTACAGTCAATGAAGATGAACGTCATGCTTATGGTATTCATTACACTTCGGAAGCAGATATTATGAAGATTGTTCGACCGACTATTAGTCGTTATTGGGAGGAGAAAATAGACGCAGCTAAAAACATCGGTGAATTGAATCAATTACAGTTAGAGTTACAACAATATAAGATATTAGATCCGGCTTGTGGTTCGGGAAATTTTTTGTATATTGCTTATCAAGAGTTAAAGCGCATTGAACAGTTATTATTAAGGAAAATTTATCAGCGTCGTAAGTCTAAAAATGAACAGATGATGATGGGTTTTGTCACCCTTAAACAGTTTCATGGCATGGATATTAATCCTTTTGCTGTAGAGTTAGCGAGAGTGACATTAATGATCGCTAGAAAAGTTGCGATCGATAAGTTTAAGTTGACGGAAAATTATTTACCTTTGGATAGTTTGGATAACAATATTGTTTGTCAAGATGCTTTATTTAATGACTGGGTTAAAACAGATGCAATTATCGGTAATCCTCCTTTTTTGGGTGGCTATCGTATTCGTCAAGAATTAGGAGATAACTATACAGACAAAGTATTTAAGAAGTTCTCTGATGTACAAGCACAAATTGATTTTTCTAGTTATTGGTTTCGTTTAAGTCATGACAATATAGACGAAAAAGGAAGAGTCGGTTTAGTAGCAACTAACTCTATCAGTCAAGGAAAAAGTCGGGTTGCTGCACTCGATTATATTATTCAAAATGGAGGTCATATTCATGACGCTATTTCTAGTCAACCTTGGTCGGGAGAAGCTAATGTTTATGTTAGTATTGTTAATTGGTCAAAGACATTAACTAATCAATCATTTTTAGATGATAATCTTGTTTTAAAAATAAATTCTGCACTTAAAGTAACAACAGATATTTCTACTGCTAAAAGATTAAAAGGAAATATAAATTATTCTTTTGTTGGAGTACAACCTAATAGTAAAGGATTTTTAATTGATGAAGAAATTAGAAACAACTGGAATAAGTTAGATGCAAAGAATAAAGAGGTATTAAAACTATTTTCATCTGCTAAAGATTTAACTAATAAACCTCATGGAATACCGAGTCGATGGATTATTGATTTTGCTGATATAAGTATTGAAGAAGTGAGTGAATATAAACATCCCTTTCTCCATGTTCAAGAATATGTAAAACCAGAAAGAATGAATAACAGAGAAGCAGTTTTAAGAGAAAAATGGTGGCGTTTTAAACGAACTAATGAAGCGATGAGAAAAGCATTACAAACAGTTGACTTTTATTTTAATATTCCTAGACATTCTAAATGGTTTATCTTTGTAGTTGCTGATCAATCTTGGCTTCCTGCTGACTCAACAGTTGTTGTTGCATCTGATGATTTTTATATCTTAGGTATTTTGACATCAAAAATTCATAGACTATGGATACAAGGACAAAGTTCAACTCTTGGTCAAACTATCCGTTACACTCCTAAAACTTGTTTTGAAACCTTTCCTTTTCCCCAAAACCCTACTTATGAAACCGTTGATAATATTCGCAAAATAATGACACAACTCCATGATTATAGAACCCAACAAATGGAAAAGAAAAAATGGGGAATTACTAAACTATATAATGCTTTTTTTGATGAACCCAGTAGCAAACTTTATCAACTCCATCAACAACTAGATAATGTTGTCATGGAAGCGTATCAATTTAACACTGATGATGATATTTTAGAAAAACTATTAACTTTAAATTTAGCATTAGCAGAAAAAGAAAATAAAGGAGAATCAATTATTGGACCTTGGTGTCCTAATAAGTCCAAAATTTAGAATTTATTAGATGTAAAAATTTAAAATTTTAAAATATTGTAGGGAATTAATACTATTAAGCCCAGTATACTTAGGAGATTCCTCGGAGTGGTAATTAAATCAAAAAATAACAATATTTATCCTTTCCTCGGAATGACAATTTATATATCAATAAATAGATTCCTAAGAGGGATAATTAAAGCTAGAAATAATCAGATTCAACCGATAACTGGTAACTGGTAACTGGTAACTGGTAACTGATGACTGATAACTGATAATTGATAACTGCTATTAAAGCCAAGTAGAAATAGATCGCAACTCATTAGGAATAGATGTATTTGTCTCAAACTCCAATATAGTTTCTGAGTCCCCTAAATATCCTGATTGAGCGAAGGATAATAACATTCGACATAGTGCAACCCAAACCACTTGATCAAATTCCCAATCTTGTCCTTTTCTAGAGTAACAACTAATAGATTTTAACGCCCAAAAATAACTATTTCTTACAATTGATCCACCTTTTTTATAACTAGGTAAATCTTCTTGATTAATATACAAAATATCATCTTTTAAATAAACTTTCATAGAGCATTTTTGTCTCTTTAATTGTTATTCCGAGGTGAACAGTAATCTCTTTAATATCCTAACCATAATACATAATGGTATATCATAAGAAAAAGGGGCATTTACGCCCCTTCTATCAAACATTAAATTTTTTAGTTTCATTGGGAGTATAGCATGACCCCAGAAGAAAGACTGAGCCAAATAGAGACATTATTAGAGACGGCAGCGAGTTACATCGTTAGACATGAAGAGGCTGTAAGCCGCCAAGAAGAAAGATTGAATCAATTAAATGAGCAAAATATTCAAACAAGTCTAAGAATGGCTGAGTTAGCGGAAATGATTCGCCAATTAGGTCAATATCAGCAAGAAGTATTAAGACGGGTTGATGAAAGTCACGAACGTATCGATCGCATTTGGGAATACTTGTCAAGTCAAAATGGAAACGGTAGATCCAATAATTAGTTTAATCATAAGACAGGCATAAATGTCTGTCTTTTTTTGTCAAAAAAAGTTAAAATAATTTCAACCCTTGACCTTCCAAATAAATTTCATGCCAAGAAGGTTGACGATAATCTGGGTTTTGAGTTTGATCAACATATCCAACTAAATTAGGAAGTTGTTTAAAATGAATTTCTCGATTAAGATATTGATCAATTTGTTGAACAAAATTCTGGGGATAGTCTCTAATAATAGGGTGTTTAATTACCATAGATTCATATTTACCTTCGTCCGGGTCAGTAACAATATCTAAACTCAAAGCAGCTAAAGGTTGAATAAACATTCCTGTGGCAGCAATTTTAAATTTCCCATTTACCTCATTTTGTTTCAAAACAGCGACAAAGTGACCCCCTTCGGGAATATTGTAGGGAATGCTATCTTGATCAGCGATGGGTTCAACCTCGATGTTATAACCCAAACTTAACCCTTCTTCTAGGGTAATATCTTCGTAAGTTTGCTCAGGATGAGGTACATAAATAGTGAACTGATGCAAGTCTAACCAAGGATTATTAATAGGATCATCCGTTTCCGACTTCCAAGTATTATAACGTTCTTTCATCGCTTGACCCACATGACTATCTTGGTTACAAATATTAATCAGGGCTAGACTAAGAACAGATTGCTCAAACTTGTTGGTTGCCAGAATTTCTGAGGGTAGGAGTTCCATAAACAGTAATCCTTAATTGTTACATAACTCTATGATAATCAGGAATTTAGAGAGAGAATCTTAATTTTTTTTTAAAGACTATTGCGACAACAGTTCGTTTTGGGTGCGAACTTTCCTCATGGTTTGAGGTAACACCCCCACTAATAGAGCAAAGGTTTCATCCGGTAAAACATTAGCGGTTTCCAGGTCAAACCAATGTTCAAACTGATTTAAAATCACTTGGGCCCTCTGTTGCGCAATAGTATTATCGCTAATTTGTTTAGCCAGTTTAACCCATTGTCGCCGAATTAAATAACTTTTGATTCGTTCTTGACCGATTCTCGGTTCAATTAAGGATAATTTACCCACGGGAAGCACATCAATAACATCTTTATCAAAATTTGCCCCAATAGCTGCACCCGGGCCAGCAAACTCCGCATGATAGGGTTTATAGAGAATTAAGCCATTTTTACGACGAGGGTTAATAACCAATAAATTTTCGCTATGGAGATGTTGAAGAATTTCATCGATTTGTTTTTGTTCGTTGTCGGTAACTTGCTGCTGAAAAACGGTATTAGACATAGTTTTTTATAGTTTCTTTTTCAAGAATAATTTTTGAGAACGAACCCAAAACCAATTGGGCCAAAGAAGTTCAGTTTCACAGATTTTATAACCATTGCTCAAATACAATTTTTGGGCAGCATAATTATTCTCTAAAACATGAAGATTAAGACTATCGTATCCCCATTTTGAGGCCATTTGTTCACATTCTTTGAGTAACTGTTTAGCAATTCCTTTGCGTCGATGAGTCTCAAGAACTGCTAAATTACTAATATAGAGATAATCGCAATTAAATCCATTTTTAAGACTCAGTTCAACAGTTCCGATCACTTTTTCCTTAGTTCCTGAAGGGGTTTTGCTAATTTCTACTGCGACTAAACAACAATAATAGGGAACTGTTCCCCTAAGACGCAAGCGCAAATCTTCGGATACTCCTAATTTTAAAATAGGTTGTAGGAAAGATAACCATCCCCCAGATGGATGAAAGCTAAGGGTAAGAACCTCTGTTAAAGCTTTGATATCTTTTGATGTAGCACCCCGAATGTTAATAGAAAGGTTACAGGGCGGATTTTTCTCTAATTCTGACCCCTCACCCATCAATGACGACAAACCACAAAAGTCCACAATTTTTCCCCACTCAATTTTTAAATAATCTGAATTTCTTTGTATCATCTATTATGACCTTTTTGACACTCTCGCTGTTAACCTGTCGGTGTAAAGCTGGTTCTCTGGCAACACTTAAGATAGCATTTCTTTTGTTAATTAGCTAATCTCTTCCTGAGACCAGGTAATGAGTACAGTCTGACGACAAGGCAAAAACCCTGATTTGCTATACTCATCTCAAAACCATTGAGTATTTATATAATAATAAGTGTAGAACATTAAAAGTTACTATGTTGAATATTTTTAATTCTTTATTAGGTCGCGACCCAGAAAAAATTAAAGCGGATGTGGAAATATACACTTGGCAAACTTGTCCGTTTTGTATCCGTGCTAAATTACTTTTATGGTGGAAAGGCGTTAATTTCACTGAGTATAAAATCGATGGGGATGAGGCCGCTAGGGACAAAATGGCACAACGTTCTTCTGGAAAGCGGTCAGTTCCTCAAATTTTCATCAATAATCAACATATTGGAGGATGTGATGATTTATATGCACTCGATGGAGAAAATAAATTAGATCCTCTTTTAGTAATGGATAATGGATAATTAGACCAGAAGGTTTTAAGCTAATTAATTATCCATTATAGTGTTTCTTAGAATTATCAGGTATGTACCTCAATAGTATGATAAATTCTATATCTGTTGATAATCTCCTGATTTTCCTCCTGTTTTACTAACTAAACAGATATTTTCAATTGTCATGGATTTTTCTAAGGCTTTGGCCATATCATAAAGGGTTAAAGCAGCAATAGAAACGGCGGTTAATGCTTCCATTTCTACTCCTGTTTCTGCTTTAGTAATAACCTTTGCTTCTATTATATAGCCTGGTAAAGTTTTATCTCCTCTTATGTTTACTTCTATTTTATGTAGGGGTAAAGGATGACATAAGGGGATCAAGTTCGCTGTTTGTTTGGCGGCCATAATACCGGCTAATTTTGCAGTTCCTAAAACGTCACCTTTGGGGGTATTTCCTGTTTCTATTGCCTCAAAAGTTGCTAACTTCATTCTTATTTGTCCTTGTGCAATCGCTTGACGACGGGTCACATTTTTAGAAGAAACATCGACCATTTGTGCCTCTCCTTTTTCGTTCAGATGAGATAAGTTAAATGATTTTTGTTCAGACATTATTTTTAAATTTTTTCTGGTTAATTTTTGAAATCTTTTCCCATTCTCTCTCTGATAAAGGTTCTGTTATCAATTCTATCTTAAAATGTTCTGTTGCTGCTGCGGTTAAAACTTCTATAATATCTTCTTGAGAATAATTTTTAGATAATCTTTCTTTTAAGGTTAAATTCCAAGGAGCGACTTGATTAAAAACTGTTTCAAATAACTTTTTATCTGTTGACAAAACCATAGAACCATGCTGCAAAATTGAGCGTTTTCCCCTTCGTTGCGCGCTACCAATTAATTTACTACCATCTGCTGTAATTAAGTCTGCTACGGTTGCTGTATTAAAACAACTAGAATTATTAATATATCCCCGTTTTCCTGTACCGTATTCTAAAACGATATCTAATGTTTTCCAACCTTGAATTAAAAAGGTACAAATATCTTCATAAATAGCCAAGGTTTTACGATGATCTAAGGGCATAACTATCATATAAGTTAAATCTCCTTGATGTAAAACCGCCCTCCCTCCTGTGGGACGAGTTACTAAGTCTAAAGGTTCCTTTTCCCAGATTAAATTATGCCAATGGGACGGATATTTTTTTTGTAAATAACCCAAAGAAATAGTTGGTTTTGACCAATTATAAAAGCGTAAAATAGGTGGAGTTAGTCCCTGTTCATGTTGTTCAAATAACCAGCGATCAATAGACATTTGTAATTTTCCCGATGCTTCGATGGGAGGAATCAAACGCCATTTTTTTTCTATCTTCATCAATCTAAAAATAAATAATCTGCCCTACAAAAACTATTAAAACTGTAATCGTGAGAGCAAAAATATCTTGATTTTTATAAGTTAATTTTTCTGAATTTACAGGAAAGCCTTGATAACCTCTTGATAACATAGCATTGTAAATCAATTCTCCCCTTTCATAACTACGAATAAATAAAGACCCAATAGCATTTCCCATGACATGACGGATCATCTTACCATTACTCATTAAATTGCGAGAAATAGCTGCTCTTTTCATGGTGGTAAATTCTCGATTTATGACACCTATATAACGATACATAGAAGCCATAATTGATACTAATAAAGGAGGCATTTTTAAGGCTAATAATGCTTTAAATAATTCGGGAATTTCTGTTGTAATTATTAACGTATTTAACATCAATAATGATAAAATTACTTTCGTGGTAACACTACCTAACACCATGACTCCAGTAGTGGTAACTTGGAGAATACCCCAAGACCAAATAATCTCACCTTCAGGACGAAATAAAGTCCCCAATAATACCACACCAACAAAAGCAAATTCCACCATCACTCTCGACAATAAACTAGTCCAAGAAACCCGACTAATTAAGATAATAAATAATACTCCAACCCCATAAATTAGCCAACTTTTCCATTGTCCATTGGGAGTTAAAGCAATGGCAAAAACACCAATAAAAGTACATAGAACTCTTGATTGAACATTCAAAGAATGCCAAATTGTGGGCGGTTGTTTTTTCTGCTGACTGAGAAAAGAATGAATGTGTAGTAACATATTGAATTTAGAATTGAGAATGTAGAATTTAGAAATATTTTGCCTCTAAATTCTACATTTACGTCTTATCGAAAATAGTTGGGTTTAAAACCCCGCCTTTTAAGGCGCATAGTTTTTAAAACGGAGCATAAATCTCTGTTTTAAAAACAACTTCTGTTCGCTAGAGCCGGAACGTAGTGAGGAACTTCTGACTTCTGACTTCTGACTTCTGACTTCGTTAATCTTCTCCATGCACTGAGGGGCGAGCTAATAATTTACCCGTTCCCCAGGCAATACCAAAAGTGACAACAGTACCGGCTAAACCAGCTAGAGGAGTTGCTAAAATGTCGGGAACTCCTCGCAAAGCATATTCTTCAAAAACCGCGTAGAAGGGCAATTTTTGTGCCGGCGCATCTTCTATGGCCTTATCTTCAAATTTTAAGTCTTGGGAGACTCTATCTAACCCGTCGGGGTTGGAACTGGCAAAGGGAGAAACGAAAACAGCGACAATGAGAGCAATCCCCATTGCAGTTAGCATAAAAGAACGATTACGCTGTTTATTAGATAGTTTATTCGTCATTTTTCTGATTCTTCTCTTGTTACTGGTGAACTTGCTGTGTCACATCTAACTTAATAGATGAAGGACGATCGTAGATGAGCTCGGGACGCGATCGCCAGACATACCCTACAGCGATCAGAGTAATAATGGCCTCTCCTACACCGATAACCACGTGCCAAGTTACCATGGCAATCATCGACACAATTAAGGGAACAGTGCCTGATAAAGCCAATTGTAAGGCTGTTGCGATCGCAGCGATCACCACACTACACCAAGCAGCAACCACAGTAGCGATGGTCATACTTCTCCAGGAATTACGTCCTAAAGCGAAACGAATCGCTCTATAGAGATAATACCCGCAAAAAGTTCCTATTAGACCCATATTCAAGATATTTGCGCCTAAAACAGTTAAACCACCATCTTGGAACAAAACTGCTTGGACAATAAAGACCACTGTTACCACTAAGGTTCCGGCCCAGGGTCCCAAAATAATAGCGGCCAGGGTTCCCCCCACTAAATGGCCCGATGTTCCCCCAGGAATAGGGAAGTTGATCATTTGTGCAGCAAAAATAAAAGCTGCACAAACTCCCATCAACGGTACTGTTTTTTCTTGGTAGTCTCTCTGTACTTTTTTCAAGGAAACAGCAATTAAAACAATGGTAATAACCCAACAAAATAAGCTAACAGAGGGACTCAAAAAGCCATCAGGAATATGTAGTGCAAAATAGGGTGTGAAGAGAGAATTTTGGATAATTTGTAGCATAAAAACTCAACAAAAGCCTCTTTGTATTAATTTAGATTCACCCTCCTTTGTAAACGTTTTTTCTAGCTTTCATAATTATTTTCACAACATCTTTAGATTTTCCATAAAACTATTAGGGTTAAAAAGAAATTAAACAATCGGGTTTTAAAGAGACAATTTTATTAATTTTTAAGAATTGCTCTTGATTTATTCTTGAAGTTATGAACCAACTTATGAAATAAATCTAAATAAAAAGTCCTATTTGCTAAAAGTTAGGCACAATTACAATAGATGTCAGTGATCGCCAAATATAGATTTAATTATAGTTAGGGAATCAAAATAGTATGAAAAGTTATTTTTTAAATTTTTATAAAACTAAAATCTATCAAAGACTGATTTTAGGAATATTAAGCTTATTATTAGTCTTATTTCAAAGCAATTTTTTATCTAGTTACAGTTCAGAAGATGTAGATAATAACCAGGGTTTTCCTGTTGTCTTTAACTACATCACTCTTTTCAATATTTATCAAGCAAATGGGTCTTTATCGGCACAAGAAAGAGCGACTATTATCACCCGAAGATTAAAAACCATTGCTAATGATAGTAATATAGAAATTACTGATGATAAATTTGATATTGATGATCGAGGGAATGTCATTGTTATTTTGTTTAAAAATAAAACTTTAATCACTATAACCGCAGACGATGCTATAGCAGAAACAACTTCCCGTCAAGACTTAGCAGAACAATATTTTAATACTATCAAAAAAGCCTTGAAATCTTATCGACGCGAACGCCGTCCTTTTTATTGGGTGATTGGCGTTATTTTTACGGTGATTAGTTTATTAATTTTATTGTTGATTTTAAAAATATTTGATTTTATTTTTCCTTATATGAATTCCCATCTAGAAAGATGGCAAGGAACTTTAATTACCTCTATTAGAATCAAAAATGTAGAATTATTATCAGCCGAAAAATTAACCCAAATATTTAAAACCCTAATTAACACAGTTCGCATAATTATTACTTTTTTCATTCTTTATATTTTTGTTCCCATTATTTTAGGTTTTTTCCCACAAACAAGAAAAATTGCTAACATTCTTTTTGATTATTTAATCAAGGCTATTACAACAGTATTTAGTGGTTTAGTTGGTTATTTGCCTAATATTTTTGTAGTAGGAGTGATTATATATTTAACCTATTATATTTTACGATTTTTAAAATTTATTTTTAATGAAATAGAAACAGGAAATCTACATTTTTCGGGTTTTTATTCTGAATGGGCAAAACCAACTTATCAATTACTCAGTTGGTTAACTATCATGTTAGCTGCTGTCTTTACTTTTCCTTATTTACCAGGGTTTGATTCTCCTGCTTTTAAAGGAGTTTCTGCTTTTGCTGCTCTTTTATTTACATTAGGCTCAACGGGAGTTGTTTCTAACACAGTATCAGGTTTAGTGTTGATTTATACCCGTGCTTTTAAGATTTCTGATCGGGTGAAAATTGGGGATGCTGTTGGCGATGTCCTCGAAAAAAATCTTTTGGTGACTCGAATTAGAACAACTAAAAATGTTGTCATTACTATTCCTAACTCTGTGATTATTAATAGTAATGTTGTTAATTATAGTTCCTTAAAAAGAGACTTACAACGGCCTTTGATTTTACATACAACTATCACCCTTGGTTATGATATACCTTGGCGAAAAGTTCATGAAGTATTAATTGCTGCTGCTCATTCTACTAATTATGTCTTAAAAACCCCTTTACCCTTTGTTTTACAAACAGGTTTAAACGATTTTTATGTTAGTTATGAAATTAATGCTTATACCAACGAATCAACAAAAATGGCTGAAA
>JAAUYK010077408.1_pt1 | contig 15778 bp, 14 predicted proteins | sample 7278021 | NCBI WGS metagenome assembly JAAUYK01 (sample SAMN14350223, study PRJNA611818) | marine sediment metagenome | isolation source: surface marine sediment (1.8m) | place: French Polynesia: Moorea | collected 2018-08
CGCAGGGCTTGCGGTGAGGCAGCGCGGTCTTGGGGGTTTCCCCCATGAGCGACTGCCGAACCCCTTTGGGGTGTCAGTCTGTGGAGCGAGTGTAAGACCTGAAGAGAGTAAATCTCGGAAGGCAACTGCATTGAAGCAGAAACCTAGATCGTGAGATTTAGGAATCATCGTCCTTTAGCGTAGCGGAGGGCGCGTGAGGATGTCAAATTTTTCCCTAATTATTGTTGGAAGAGTTGGTTTGAGGAGTGATATCGCGGGGAGAGTCCACAGGAGGGTTTTCCAGTTGGCTGGCCTCTATGCCGGCTGCGATCGCTTCTTTGAGTCGGGTTAGAGTTCCATCCCAGTTTTTTTGTGCGGACTCTGAGAGGCGATCGGCTTGTAGTTGCACACTGGTGGATAAGTCTTCGGCCATTTCTGGCAGTGCATCGGCAGATTTTTTGATAATGCGTCGGGTTTCTTTTCCGGAACGGGGGGCTAATAGTAGTCCGGTAACGGTTCCCACCATACTGCCCAAAACTACCCCGACTACAAATAAACCGCTATTGTTATTTTTTGACATGATTTTCTCTGTTACTATAACAATCATTTTAGGGAGAATTAGCTTGATGGTCACTGCTTCTTAGTTTTTTTTCGGATCTAACATTTGGAAATCATAACCTGTGGGGTGATTTTTAGAAGGTCGAACTTGAACCAGAAAGGGTTCCCCTTGGCGATCGCCGTTGGACAAAAATTTTACTTCTCCATTAATAGTTTTACTGCTAAATTGAGGTTTGTTTAACCTCTCTTGTAAACTTTCACGGGTTTGACCTTCTTTTAAGCCATTAATCACCACATAGGTAGCATCATAGGTCGTTGCTGTACGCCAAGACACATCTCCCCCCCAAAATTGTCGAGCAGAGGCGGCAAAGGGCTGATTTTCTGAATTTTTAGGACTCCAGGGTACAAGCAAGGTCAGTCCTTCCATAGAGTTTTCTTGATCAAGGGTGGTTCCAGTAACCAGAGTAATTTCTCCTAACAAGTTTAATCGTCCTTGATTGGCTTTAGCTAGTTCATAGGCTTTTTCCAGTTGCTGAATGTTGGGAAGTATCAGCATGGTATTAGCTTTATATTTGACGGCTTCATCTATTTCTTGACTAGCATTAAAAAAGGGTAAATGCAAATCACAAATACTATTAGCTAATCGATCTTTTTCTTCTCCCAAAGCTGCTGTAAATTGGTCTTTAAAAGATTTACTGGCGAAGGCTTGCGAATCATAACAAATAGCGATTTTTTGATTGTTTATTTTTGCATATTCAGCCAACTTTTCAGCCATCTTTTGAATCTTAGGTAAGGTACGAAAGATATAATTACCGACATCGGTTATACCATAGGCTAAGCTAGTTGGATTAATCATAACTAAGCCTTCTTTTTGATAAATTTTAGCTGCTTTTAAGGATACTTCTGATGAGTTATGACCAATCACTGCGATAATTTCTGGATTTTTAACTAATTTTTTAGCTACTTCTTCAGCAATTTGTGGCTCATTATCATCATTAACAATAGTAATATGTAAAAGTTTACTATTAATAGCACCTTCTTGATTTATCTCTTCTTGTGCCTGTGCCACTCCTCGCAACATTTCTTGAGCAATATCAGGGTTATTTACAGGAATAACAATTGCAATTTTAATATTTTCTTCATTCAGTTCAGCTAGAGCATTATTTTTATAAATCATAATTTCAGGATTATTGTTATCTTTCTCTAAAACTTCTTGAAACTTATCTTTAGCTAATTTCCATTTTTTTTGTTGATAATATTTGTTTGCGTCTTGGATTAATTTATGATCTTTATTGAATTTCAATAAACTGCTTTCGCCTCCACTAAAACGAGGATTAATAGTATGAATAAAAGTATTTGTTAGAGTAGAAGCAGTAATATTTTCAGAAGAACCGTTTATTAGTGATAACAGATAGATGGAGAAAGATATTGGTAAAGGTATTAAAAATATAGTAATTATAGCAGCAATAATCCTTTGCTTAATTATATTAATTTGTTTCCAAATTATTAAAGGACTGGTAGGGTTTTGATAAAGGGTTGGTAACCAACTAATTCCTGGTAAAGTTTGATGATTTTGTTCGTATTTGTCTCTTAAAATATCTCGGCTATGACGAAGAGATAATTCTAAAGATTCTCCTTGAGAAAATTGTAAAAGAAAGGCTTCTAAAAAATCATGGGCAACCTTATCAGGAATAGGTTCTCGCATAAAAATAATTTTAGGAATGCCAAAATTAGCACAGTTTCGAGCTAAAAATAATCCATCACAAGAATTAAAAATACAAATTTTTAGTCCTTTTTTTGCTGCTTTTTTTAGAGAAGTTTGTAACTCCCTTAAAGAAATATTTTCATCTTCACTAAGTAAAATTATCCCATTTTCTTGATTATCTTGATCATAACATGAGTAACTATGACCAGCAAAAAACAAAATATCCCAATGTTTAGTTGACAATAGGTTAATTAACTTTCTCTTGGTTATTTTTTCTGTATCTGATTCCTGTAACCAGGTTATTTTAGCTCCTTTTTTCTTCAAGGTTTCAATAATTTCTTGATCTCTCTGTAAATTGAGATTTTGATCGCTTCCAAAAATCACTAAAATTCTCGGATTCTTAATTGTTTTAACTGCCATTGTTATTTTCAACTAAAATTAAATTAATGATAGAAATTAGCTGAACTAAAACTAACTTCTATCAGAGTACGACGTTTAAATAAGTTCCAAGTTTGCCAAGGGAGACGTTGTAAATCTACATTATTTGTAGTAATAATTAGTTGTGCTGATTCATCTTTATTAACCTCGTCACAAATATGTTCTTTAATCTCTCTAAAATCTCTGGAATCTAACCAGTTTTTCATCATTGTTTGTAAGTTTTCTTGACTATTTATATAATCATTTTCAGACACTACCTCCGTTAATTCATTGGATAGTTTAATACGAGGATTTCTGATACCGGCAGAACGAATCATCGGACTCAAATAATAATCATTTTGCCACTGTTGATAAGCGGACATAATCTCCATGTTTCCAGGTAGTTTACCCTGATAATTAGATTGTAGAGATTGTCCTCTTTTACTAATTTGTACAATGACGGAAAATCCTTCTTGAAAACTACCTCCAATAATTTGCAGAATAATCTTTTTATCCATAAGCAGATCCTATTTATACAATAAAGTGTTCACTGAAAACTTTATCCCCTAATGTTAGTTTAACTGTAAATTGCTCACCTAACACTGCACTAAATTTTAACTTAATATTCATATCCAAGGGATCGGAATTGGTAACAATCTCTTTTAGTAGTTTATCAGTGCCTTCAAAAAGACTTAGGGTTAGGTTAGGGGGCAATTTATTATCAAGACTTAAGGAATTAACTTGTAAAGCAATAGCCATTGTTTCCTCTGTTTTCTCAACAATATGTATCATCATAATTAAGGGACTTGCTAAATAGGTTTCAAGTTCTTTAATTCTGCTAATTCCCATAGCTGGATGAGATGGTTCCAACAGTCTTAAAAGTTCTACTGCTTCCCAAAATTTCTTTTCATTTTCCGTAGTTTTAATAATATTAACAATATCATTAATAGGTTTTTCTAAGTTAATACTATCACTTAATTTTCTCAATTGTTGCTGAAGTCCATTTATAGGCAAAGAACGAAAAGCAGGAAATAATTGAAAGGTCATTTGAGGTTCAATTTGAGAAGATTTTATCATCTCTTCTAAGGAGAGCCAAGAATCACTAAATTGATGATTCAGCCATTCTCTTAAATTGACAGATTTGATATAGATAAATTCGAGAAAATCAGTAAGAGGTTTTAGTTTATTAAGCGGAATAATTTCTTGATCAATAGTAGGCAAAAATCCTATAATTAATCCGTTTCTATAATAATCATCCAATTGAACAAAAACATAGGCAATGCGATCATCCCAGACATCCAAGGGAATATAAATATCACTATCACCTTTCATTAAAGGACGACATTCTAAATGTCCTTGTTTTCCTAAATGATTATCGATGATTTTTAAATCAGCAACATCACAAGTTAGATGATAAAAAGCTTGAGAAACGTAACTATTATCAAAATCTGTTTCGATGTCAAAAATATCTAAATAGTGTTTAACAACTAAAGCAGAAAGAACATTAACATAAACCTGTTGTTGTTTACTTTTACTAATTTGTGGTGTTGCCAGTTTTAAAGCAATATTATGATCGCTTTTGGTTAAGGGAATGGTAATAGATTGTAAGAAATTTGTTTGAGAATTATTCATGGCCTTTATTGTTGAAAAATGCAGTGCTCTAGGGTATTCATTTAAAGTTTATATCCTTGCTTTTCTAGCCAGTTTCTTAAGAATTCTAGACATTTCTTTTGATAGTGACTGTTCAAGGTTTTTGGATTACTCTCTAACTCTTCTGCCAAGAGATTCCAAGGTTTAATTTCTCCCATGGGAAGACGATTGTTAAGTAAATAATAGCAGTTACCTTGAGGACAATTTTGAGGATAATTAGACTCTAGTTTACTTCTATTTTTCTCTAAAAATACTTCAATTTCTTGCAATAAATCATAGTTTTTAGGAGGTGCAGGAATTAAATCAAGAGGATTAGTCCATTGTCCATTTTGGTAATCAAAAAGAGGATAAGCTTCACTATTTTGTTGATTGAATAGTATGCTTTGTTCATCCTTAATTCGGTAGTATAATGTCTTGTTGAACCATGAATAAATCCTACCTATGTCTGGATCATAATCTGGCAATTTCTTCCGTAACCATTCCCAATTTTTCAGGATAGCATTCTGATAAGAATCAATGTCTACATTATGACTACGTTGCAATATTTTGCCTGACTGTTGCATCTGAAACATAATTTGCTGAAATAGGAGTTTGTAGGTTTGGCTATTAGGATTTTCTCCCATAGCTTTTTCAAGCAGTTGCTTTAATTGTTCATCGACTTCGCACATAATTAATTTCCACAATTAATCCTAGCTTAAGGCAGTTTAACAGTTACCTTTCAGGTTGTCCCTACTCTTTTATCTAGACTAAAGCACTCCAAATCCGAAAATACTAACAAAACTTTACAAAGATTGTAGGGGTCAAGGGTTGTTGACCAGACATTGAACATTGAACATTGAACATTGAACATTGAACATTAAACATTGAACATTGAACATTGAACATTGAACATTGAACATTGAACATTGAACATTGAACATTAAACATCTTTCATCTTTCATCTTTCATTTTGGTTTCAAGCCTCCCCCTTTAGGGAGAAAGAAGTTTGGGAGAGGTTTCAAGCCTACTTCCAAACGAATGATAAATGATAAATGATAAATGAAATGACCCCTCCCTATAGGAATCTGTAGCCGAACTTATGGTTCAATAGGAATAAAATCGTAACCTGTCTGATGTTTAGAGGGTTGAACTTGTACTATAATGCCCTTAACAGAGCGATCGCCATTGGGCAAAAATTTCACTATCCCATTGATAGTATTAGTGCTAAATTGAGGGTTTTCTATGGCTTGTTGCAAAGTATCGCGAGTTTGACCTTGCCTTAACCCTTCAATGAAGGTATTTGTAGCATCATAGGCACTTGCTGTACGCCAATTTACATTCCCCCCCCAAAGTTGTCGTGCAGAGGTAGCAAATAGCTGATTTAAGGGATTTTTGGCACTCCAGGGAACAACAATAGATAACCCTTCCATTGATTCTCCGACCTCCAATGTTTTAATAGTATTTAAGACACTTGTTCCTAAAAAGTTTAATCTTCCTCTATTTTTTACTGCCAACAAATTAGCTTTTTCTATTCCATCAATATGGGGAATGATGACCATAGTATCAGCCCCATTATTCAAGGCTTCTCTTATTTCTTTATCTCCGTTAAAATTCACTGCTGAGAAGTCACAAACAGTAGGTGATAATTGTCCTTGATTTTGCAAAATAATTGTGCTAAATGTGTTTTTAAAAGACCGAGAAAATAAGGATGTTGAATCATAGCAAATAGCAAATTTTTGACTATTTTCTAGGGCATAGTTGGCTAAAGTTTGAGCCATCGCATTCGTATTAGGTAGGGTTCTAAAGATATAATTTCCTACATCGGGAATACCTTTAGCTGAACTGGTTGGTGTAATCATAACTAACCCAGATTTTTGATAAATAGGAGCAACTTCCTGAGAAACGGTAGAAGCATTATGACCGATTACTCCCATAATATCTGAGTTTTTAACTAATTTTTTAGCAACTTTTTTAGCAACTTTTGGATCGTTATTATCATTGATAATTGTAATGTGTAAAAATTGCCCATTAATTCCCCCTTTATCGTTTATTTCATTTTGCGCTTGTGCCACTCCTCGCAAGATTTCCTGAGCAATATTTAAGTTGCTGCCAATAGGAACAACCACAGCTAATTTGAGTAAATTTACGCTTTCTTTTGCCCGACTATTATTTAAGTAAATCAAAGATTCTGGATCATTTCTTTGCTGAGCAAGTGATAATTGAAAATAGTTTTGTGCAGCCAGAAAGTCTCCTCTGCTATAGGCTTCAACTGCCTGTTGTTTTGTCTCGGTTATTGTTCCCAGAATACCTATATCATTATTATCATTATTATCCTCAACAAATATTGTATCTGGAAACTTAATAAATGACATTATTCTCGGAATACTCAAGATAAGAATAACACCTAAAATTATCCAAATAATGGGAGGTATTTTAAACCCTTTTGTGTTGCTAGTTGTCATGGCTGCATTACTCCAATATTTTTGTGTTTGACTTGACTTATTCACAGCAGTTTTCAGTTAATTGTATTTAGTATAAAACTGCTATTACACTAGATAATCTTGATTGAAGACAAACTAATTTAACTCTTCTAAACGCTTACTAATTTCGTCTTCTAAAGTTAAATCATCCAGTTGACGACCTAGTTTGTCTGTGGAATTTTCTGATAATTCAATCACAGACATTTCCTCCAAATATCTACCTTCAATGGCATTTTGAGCTTCAGTAAATTGGCTCGTTGCTGAACCCAAATCCAAGCTATTAGTAGTAGCAGAAATTTTATTCATTGCTTCATTCATTTCTGTGAGAGTTGATAAATTAGCAAGTTCTAATTTATAGGTTTCTAATTTTTCTTTTTCTCGCTGAAGATTATCTTGTGCCGTAGTCATTATTTCTTCTGATTTATTCACCATTTCTTCCAATTTAGGCATGATCTTTTCCATCATAATAACTTTGGTTATGGCAATTTTGGCCGCATCTTTATTGCCTTTGTCGTTAGCAATTTTCGCCTGTTGTTTTGCATAGTCAATTTCTTTACGTTTCTCCAGATATTTGGTTTTAGCTTTATCATGGGCAGCAACCACTTTAGCTACTCCAGCAGCAAGCTGTTGGATTTTTTCGTTCATATCTTGTAAAGACTGCTGGGCTACATTTTTAGCAACTTTGCCCCCTGTTTCAATGGGTAAACCCCAAGCCCAACGCCATACAGCTATAACTGTATTGCCAGCCTTTTCACCTAAGAGTCCTTTCACAATTTTATTTTTCATGTTGCCTTTTTGAATAACGCCTATTGAGTTATCTGGAAAAGACACCCATAAATCCGAAATTATTAACAAAAGTTTACATAGTGACGGGGTGACGGGGAGATGGGGGGCATTTGTGACAAGTTAAGAGAATGAAGCCGATGTCAAGAGGTGTTAAACAGCGATTTTAGGCAGATCGGGAAGAAGGAAATAACTTTTTCTAAAATAAGAGGTGATAAGCTATAATTAACTTAAATGAGTCGAAAAATGAACCGTAATCATGCCAAACGGCAACAACGTCCCATGATGGAAGATAGGGCGATCGCAGGGCAACTGGAAGTTTTGTTAAGCGATGCGATCGCCAACCAGAGAAAATATTGTCGTGAATTGGGTTTGCGGGACAGAATATTAACAAACATATCCAAGAAATTTGTCATTATTTTATTAATCGAACTACCAGTGGTGTTATGGAAGGATTAAACAATAAAATAAAACTAATTCTTCGTCAAAGCTATGGATTTAAAGATTTCGATACTATGAGAGAAAAACTACTAGCTTGCTTGTTTTAATAAGCCGTGCTTATCACCACAGGTACGGGAGAGCCATCTCTTATAATATTCAATTATTTATTGGACATAATTATTAGTTATTATGAGCAACACTTGGTATATTATTAAAACAGAAAAAGAACAATGTGAAATTTTAGAACTTGATTCCAATCAAGTCCGAGAAGATACAAATTATTGGGGTCCTTTTTCCTCGAAAGAAGAAGCGATCGCTCGTCGTGTTGGCTTAATTCGTGCAGGAAAATGTAAACCCCAATTGTAAATAATTTACAGCCTATAAAACTTGATGAGTATGGGAATGTTGTTTAACGTTGTCTTCAGTTTTTACCACATTAACTGCATTTAAAATTCGTTTTTTTTCTAAAGAAAAATTCAAGTCTTTTTTAACTGTTCCCAAAGGAATTAAAGATTGAGCAGAAGGACGATTTTTATAAGTTCTAACTGCTGCTAAAGTTCGTTCAATAAAGTCATCACAAAACTGAGCATCATCAGGAAAATCAGAAGTTTTAGTTAACGTTTCTCCTGTTAAAATGTCTGCAATAGACTTAGCAGAAACCAATTCATAAGAAGTAGGAATTCCCTGACAAATAGTTTCTAAAGCAGCAGAAGGAATCGGTTCAATAACACGAACTTGATGAAATTCTCCATCTTCCTTTAAAAAACAAGTTGCTAACCCAAATACACAATAACTATCCGTAGAGATATCAGAATTATTAGCTAATAATGTAGTAGTAGACATGAGTAAGAGTAACTCCTTATGATTCATATAATCTAATTTTATCAGTGATCTTCATACTTTAGGAAAAGTCCAAAAACTTAAGGAAAATTTTATAAAATGGGGAAACTCCCGATGGTAAATAGTTAGGAAGATTGAAGAGCAAGGTAAAAGTGTTGAGACAGTTACCAGAGTGACACATTTTTTACCATTAAGCATCAAACTATTCAGTACAGTGTTTTCAATAAGCACCTTAATACTGCTATTATGAATGATAATATAACTAACTATAATAAACTTTCCTCATCATCCCTTCCGATGCCATCGGTGTCAGAAGAGGAGTGTATAAAAGCCGCCATGGCCACTCAACTTAAAAAGAAAGAGCTTTCTGATTTACGTTTAAGGATTATTATTAAACAAGAAGCTAATCAGGGGAATTATCAAAAGGCGATCGCTATTCTGGACCAATTGATTGCCCGTCTTCCCCATAGTGCCATTGACTATAATAATCGGGGTTTAATGTACCTGAAAATGGCTGATTATGAGCAAGCGATGTCTGATTTTGATCAAGCGATAGCCCTTAACCCTAGTTTAGATCGGGCTTATAATAATCGAGGTAACTGCTATGCCCATCAAGGATACTTGAGCAAAGCCATAGAAAACTACGAACAGGCACTAGATATTAATCCTTATAACCAGAAAGTGTGGATTAATCAAGGTATCACCCTCAGAGAACTAGGGGACTATTCATTAGCCATTGAAACCCTGGAACTAGCGAAAATGATCTCCGATCAATACTTGGGGCGTATTTATGCAGAAAGGGGTTATACTCATTATTTGATGGGGGATTGGAATTATGCGATCGCAGATTACCGTCGCGCTTTGTCCTGTTTACCCCAAGGCGATCGTTATCAGCAAAAAGTGATGAAATGGTTAGCTAAAGTATTAAAACCCATTATTTCGCAATCAAATATCGAGGGGGATCATTGATCTGTCCCAAACTGTTGTAAGATGCACTAAAACAGATATTGTTGTCTAAAGTCTAGCTTTGTACTTCTATAGACCTACGCATTAATGTTAGGACTTTTTATTTATTTGGTCTTACCTGTTCTTCTATTCCCTGTTCCCTAAAACAAACATCTATTTGTCCTAACCATTTTTTGTAATACTATAGTCTTCGGTAAGAATAGCCCTTATTTTTGCTTAAACAGAGGAAACTTCTGACTACTAGATTCTGACATTAATAATAAGCGTCTTCCTTCAGTTTCTTGAAATATAGCGAGTCCCATGACCACCACTATTTCCGCCGATCAAGTTAATCAGATTGTTTATAACTTACATAATAATCCCTTTGAGATTTTAGGCTGTCATCTTCTAGAAGATGGTAAAAAGACTAAAAAATGGGTAGTCAGGGCTTATTTACCGAAAGCAGAAGCAGCATGGGTTATCCGTCCCACAGAAGGAAAAGAAGATGCCATGAACTCGGTTCATCATCCTAACTTTTTTGAGTGTATTATCGAAACCCCTGAACTGAATAATTATCAACTGAAAGTTAAGGAAGGGGAACACGAAAAAGTCATCTACGATCCCTATGCTTTTAGTTCCCCTTATCTAACTGACGAGGATATCTACTTATTTTCTGAAGGAAACCACCACCGCATTTATGAAAAATTAGGGGCCCATGTGGGTAAAATTAACCAAGTTGCAGGGGTTTATTTTGCGGTATGGGCCCCCAATGCGCGTAATGTTTCTATTATTGGTGATTTTAATAACTGGGATGGTGGAGAACACCAGATGCGTAAACGCAACAATACCATCTGGGAGTTATTTGTACCAGAAATAGGGGCCGGGACTGTTTATAAATACGAGATCAAAAATAGTGAAGGTCATATCTACGAAAAATCCGATCCTTATGGCTTTTATCGGGAAGTTCGACCCGATACCGCTTCTATTGTCGTAGATATAGATAATATTTACCAGTGGAATGATGAGGAATGGTTAGAAAAACGACGTAATAGCGATCCTCTCAAGCAACCTGTGTCTGTGTATGAGGTACATTTAGGATCTTGGTTACACGCTTCTGCCGACGAAAAAATGCCTTTACTCAACGGAGAAGCTGATCCCGTCATAGTCTCAGAATGGAACCCTGGGGCCCGTTTTCTCAGTTACTACGAAATGGCAGAAAAATTGATCCCCTACGTTAAGGAGATGGGTTACACCCATATCGAAGTGTTACCAATCGCAGAACATCCTTTTGACGGATCTTGGGGGTATCAAGTTACTGGATTTTATTCTCCCACTTCTCGGTTTGGTCGTCCGGAAGATTTCATGTATTTTGTGGATAAATGTCATGAAAATGGTATTGGGGTGATTTTAGACTGGGTTCCGGGGCATTTTCCCAAAGACTCCCACGGTTTAGCTTATTTTGATGGGACTCATCTTTATGAACACGAAGATCCTCGCATTGGTGAACATAAGGAATGGGGGACATTAGTTTTTAACTATGGCCGTCATGAAGTGAAAAACTTTTTGGTAGCTAATGTTCTTTTTTGGTTTGATAAGTATCATATTGATGGTATTCGGGTGGATGCGGTGGCTTCTATGTTATACCGTAACTATCTGCGTAAGGAGGGGGAATGGATTGCTAATGAATATGGTGGGGATGAACATATAGAAGCGGTTAATTTTATCAAGGAAGTCAATATTTTATTATTCGAGTATTTCCCAGGTATTCTTTCTATTGCTGAAGAATCTACAGAATGGGAGAAAGTTTCTCGGCCTATTTATGATGGTGGTTTAGGGTTTAATCTTAAATGGGATATGGGTTGGATGCACGATATGTTAGATTATTTCAGCATCGATCCCTTTTACCGTCAATATCATCAAAATAACGTCACTTTTAGTATGTTGTATTATTACAACGAAAATTTCATGTTGGCGTTATCCCATGATGAGGTAGTACATGGAAAGAGTAATATGTTGGGTAAAATGCCTGGGGATGAATGGCAAAAATACGCCAACGTTCGGGCTTTATTTACCTATATGTACACCCATCCTGGCAAAAAAACCATGTTTATGAGTATGGAGTTTGGCCAGTGGAGTGAGTGGAATGTTTGGGGTGATTTAGAATGGCATTTATTACAGTACGAACCCCATCAACAACTGAAACAATTTTTTAGCGATCTTAATGCCCTTTATAAACAGGAACCGGCATTATATACCCACGATTTTGACTATCATGGATTTTACTGGATTGATTGTAACGATCAAGACCATAGTGTGGTTTCTTTTGTGCGACAAAGTGATGATCCTAATGATGCTTTAATTGTGATTTGTAACTTTACTCCCCAACCCCATAGTCATTACCGAATCGGAGTTCCTGAAGCTGGATATTATGTTGAATTATTTAACAGTGATGCCAAAAAATATGGGGGTAGTAATATGGGTAATTTAGGGGGTAAATGGGCTGATGAATGGGCATTTCATAGTAAACCTTATTCAGTAGATTTATGTTTACCACCTTTGTCTGTGTTAATTCTTAAGTTAGATCCAGATAAAGTTCCAGAAGGAACAATTGTTGAGGAAGTAGCTACTGATGAAGAAGAGTAGGTATTGAGAATAAAGAAAATAGGTGGGCAATAAATAAAGATTTTTCTATTCTTTGCCCACTTCGTTCTGGCGGGGTTCCAAGCCATGATCTTTTATGGGACAAAAGATGTGCGGAATGTGGGTCATAATGTTTCTGCATAATATGCTTTACAGAGGGATTATACGGAAAGTTTATGTTTTTTTCTCTAGGGGTTGACTATACGGAAAAAGGAGGTATCATAAACATTCGACAGAAATATATCATCCAGCTAACTTCTTATACTCATCTCAAACTACAAACAAAATAATGGATAATAACTTTTTTCGCTCCTGGAATGTACGTTACATTGATGAGCCGCAGTTCAGTGGGACTATGCGCATTTCTCGTTCAGACGGAAATACAAATGTAAGAGGAAACATTCTCAGGGATGGAGTTCCAGACGGAAGCTACGTCTCAACTAGTGCAAGCTTTCCTAGCAACAGTCGCCTAGAGTTCAATTTTCGACTAGCCACCGGTGATACTGGCAAAGTTCAATTGGATCTAAGAGAGATACAGGTGGGTGGAATTGTCACTGCAGTTTCTGCATCAGGCCGATACCAAGACGATGGGGGAGGGGATACCGGCAGGATTGAATTGTCTCCAATATTTCCGAATGCAGCTAATATCGGAGACAATTTTACATACTCTCCCAGTATTATAGCGTCTCATCAAGCAACATTAGAAGAACGTCACCGGTTTGCGTACGGTCAAATTAATGTCTGCGGTAATCTTAGCAATCAACAAAAGGAGGCTTTGCGGATTGCCTACACTCGCCAAATAGACCATGACATAAATACAACACCAGGCGTTAATGCTTCGGCATTTGTTGGAGGCAACCAGATATTTGTGAATTTTGATGTACTTTTCCCACAGGGCGATCAGGAAATTGCTCAAACCTTGATTCATGAAATGATGCACTGTGCTGGATACACGCATCCCGTCCGAATGGCCGGAGATACACCTGGAGATGGTGGTCCCTATTACAGCACACCTCCACTACAGTCTGAGATTTGTATAGCTGGAGTACAAAGCGACAAAGCTTGTGAAATGATTGATGGACAATGCACAATTAAGTAAGATCGCTGATATTGTAGGGTGCATTAACGAAGTGTAATGCACCAAATTAACTTGTTTTCATCCAAAACTACCGCTTTTTGATGATTATTTACGATTAGGGGTTTATCTGTTGAAAAATTAGAAGACCTTGGCATAGCTTTATTAGATTTTAAGAGTCAATCAGATTTAATCATTTGGCTTGCTGAATAAAAAGAAATCTTTTTAAAATATAAGTCTATATAATTATTCTTTGAACTGTTAATCTATGCCACGATAAAGATCAGCGATCGCAAACTCAAGATCAATACTTTGTAAAGTCACGAGATCACCTATCTCGTAAATTGTTGTTTCCCAGATCCCCGTAGTATTAAGACGATGACATTCTACACGCTGACTTTCTTGGCTAATTAAAACATATTCTTCTAGGGTTTCAATCTGTTGATAATCTTTGAATTTTTCCCCTTGATCAAAAGTAGCTGTACTCGATGAAAGAACCTCAGTAATTAATTTTGGATACCTTTTAAGATAACGATCTTGGCGATCGCGAGGATCACAGGTGACAAAGGCATCAGGATAGTAATAAAAATCATCTTTATAATTAACTTTTACATTACCAGAGTAAAACCGACAGTCAGTAGCGTCTCCTAATTGATTATCAATGAGTTTGAGTAGGTTAAAAGCAATGCGATCGTGGTTATCCGTACCGCCAGCCATTGCATAAACCAAACCGCGCCGATATTCATGGCGGATTTGACTCTGGCGTTCCATATCGAGATATTCTTGAGGACTTATGTAGTGGGGAACGGCGATCATTTCCGTAAAAGCCTTTAAGTACGACTATATTACTCTATTATAGATATATATCATTATATTACGAGCCGAGATATCTTGCCCAAAATTCATCCCGTCGGCAAAGCCGAGGGTCTTCTTTTGGAAGAAAGATAAGTAAGACTAGAATGTGTTAAACCTAAACAATATAATATAACTTCCCAATAAGAATATCTGAATTACCATGAATCCTAATAATAATCCCAATTTTGCTAATAATAGCTATAATCGCCCTTACCAAACAACTAAACTCATAGAAGAACCCATTGATGCAGAAATCATTGCAGAAACACCTGCTAATACTTATGAATACCATGAGGACGAAAACATAATTAATCTGACTTATGATCCTGTTTTAGAACAAAACCAACCTATCCAACGAAAAAGCGATAATTCTTTATCCTTATGGTTAGAAGAAGGGTTAACATCTGTATCTAGCAGTTGGGGAGTGGGATCATTCTCATTAATTTTGTTGTCTAATCTGGCCATTGTGGGGGTACAACTATGGAAAATACAGGAAACCCCTCTAGAATCGCCTACAGCCACCGTTAACCTAGAAATGGCTTCCCCCGACTTATTCATCCCCAAGAGTCTTAATATTGCCAAAAAATCCCCTGATCAGTTCACTTTAGATGGACTAAGTACGGTTTCTAACGCTTCTATCTCCCCCCAGTCTCCTCCACAACTCGAGAAACCTTCTCCTATCCCTCCGGCCCCAATCAGAAAGGTGGTTAATGTTAATCAACCTTTAACCCTGACTAACGCCATTTTACCCCCTTCTCTACAACCTCAAACCATAACCCCTTTACAGGTTCCTCAACCGCCAAAAACTGCCCCCTTAGCTTCTACTATTCCTGTTGCAGAGATTCCTCGTCCCCTTCCTTCTTCTATTCAACCCCCATCTCCTCCCATTAATAAGCAACTGCTTTCGAGAGACGAACAGGTTCGTCAAATGATGCAACAACAGTTAACACAGACTTCTCCTGCTGTAACCATTCAATCTCAACCAACTCCGGTCAATAACCCACCTGTTTCCCAAGAAGAACAGGTTCGTCAAGTGATGCAACAACAGTTAACACAAACTTCTCCTGCTGTAACCGTTCAATCTCAACCAACTCCGGTCAATAACACATCTGTTTCCCAAGAGGAACAACTTCGTCAAGTGATGCAACAACAGTTAACACAAACTTCTCCTGCTGTTTCTCCTTCTCCTCAACCTCCCACCTCTCCCACTGTAAACATTCAAACCCCGACAACTCCGGTCAATAACCCATCTGTTTCCCAAGATGAACAAATTCGTCAATCTATTAAACAACAATTAAATATGGAAGAAAATAATCAAAGTAATATCCCCTTGGGATTTAATCATAAAACCCGTTTAGAAATGCAAAATGACCTTAATCAAGTTCCTTCGCAAGTATTACCCCAACAAGTGAAATATATGGAACAACTACA
>JAAUYK010132331.1_pt1 | contig 15773 bp, 6 predicted proteins | sample 7278021 | NCBI WGS metagenome assembly JAAUYK01 (sample SAMN14350223, study PRJNA611818) | marine sediment metagenome | isolation source: surface marine sediment (1.8m) | place: French Polynesia: Moorea | collected 2018-08
GGCCCGCGGTCGCAGTCGGCAGTGAGTCGATGCGGAAGCGCTCCACGGAATCGCCGGCGTCGATGTCCGCACCCGAGAGATGGAGCGCGACCGAGCCGTCCTCGTCGACGTTGACGGCGAGCGCGTCGGCGGTGGGGGCGTCGTTGACGGGATCGACCGTGATCGAGACGGCGGCCGAGGTCGTGGACCAGGCGTCGCCGTCGTGGGCGCTGAAGCTGAAGCCCGCCGGGCCGTGGTAGTCGGCAGCGGGCGTGAACACCAGATCGCCCGAGGCGATCTCTGCTACCGTGATCTGGTCGCCGACGAGGACGGCCGCACCCCGCAACGTGAGGGCTCCGGTCGAGCCTCCGGGGAGGGAATCGATCCGGAACCTCTCCACGGCGTCGCCGGTGTCGGTGTCGCTTCCGGCGAGGTTCACGACGATGGAGTCGTCCTCGTCTACGTTCAGGGAGAGCGCATCGGCGGTGGGCGCGGTATTGTGCGATCCACCGCTCACCAGGGTGATCTCGTCGTCGTCCAGCACGCGTTCGTACACGCGCACGTCGCGAATGCGGCCGTCGAAGTTCTGGATGTCTCCGTATGGACTCGCGATGGCCCCGATGTGGACGTTCTGTGGCGTGACCTTGATTCCGGCCGAATCGGCAAAGCTGGCCTCCAGCACGCCGTCCATGTAGATCCGCCACTCGGACCCATCGTAGACACCCGCCACGTGCGTCCACACGCCGGCCTGCAGGCTCGAGGTCGACTGCGCGCCGACGAAGCCGCCGTCATAGCGGTGGAAGCTCACCTTGCCGTCACTGGTGGTCGTCTTCAACGTCCACTGGCTCTCGCTGCCGTCGTAGCCAGCGGAGATGATGGTCTTCTCGGCCCCGACACTGTCGAACTTCACCCAGGCGGAAACCGTCATCTCCGGAAACACCGGGAAGGTCGAACCCATGTCCACGAAGTCGTTGCCGTCGAAGTCCAGCACGCTGGTGCCGGCGTCCCCGTCGAACACCCAACTCGGATCGGCAGAATCGCTGCCGGAACCCGAGCCGCGCGTCGCGTCGTTGTCGTTGCCCGAGACATCGTTCACCGTCTGGCCCGACCCCTCGTCCATGGGCCAGTGACCCGCGAGGTTGTCCATCAGGCCGTTGCCGCTGATCGAGAGTGTCGGGGTCGGGCCGTCGAAGTGCATGTTCACCGCGGTGGCGAACTCGTTGTCGTAGTCGAAGTTGCTGGAAGCGATCGAGAACGTGCCCACGAGATTGTCGACGGTGATCGTGGCGCCGATGTCGCCGACGGCCGAGATCGAATCGAGATCGCCCCCGATCGTGATGTCTCCGTCGATTTCGTCGTGGCCGACGATGGTGCCGACGTTCCCGCCCACCGACACCATGCCGTTCATGTCCTTCGTGACTTCTATCGATCCCAGATTACCGGCGACGGCGACAGACGACTCGGCGCCGAAGTCGTCATCGACGTGGAAGGTTCCGAGATCGCCGCCGATCGTGACGTCGGCCCGGAAGCCCGCGACCGAGTCGATCGCTCCGACGCTTCCTCCCACATCGATCCACGCGTCCGGATGCGAACTTCCGTCGAGTTGGATCGTTCCCACGTTGCGAGTGACGTGGATCCTCGACTCGAAGAGGTCGTCGTTGTGGATGGAGGTGACGTGGCCCGTGATCGTGATCTCGCCGGTCGAGTGCTCGGGGATCTCTAGGAGCCCGAGCGTACCGCTGCCTCCTGCGATGATCGCGTTGCCGAGGTCCTGGTCCTCGCTTACGCGGATCTCGGCAATGTCGACGTCGCTCGTCAGCGTGCCCACGTCGCTCGTCAGTTCGAGCACCCCGACCTGCAGACCGCCGTTGTCGTCCAGGATCGAGATCGAGGTCGACGCCGTCGTCCCTGCAGTCGCGCTGATCGAGAAGGTGTCGGTGCTGCCGTCGTAGGCCCAGTCGATGTCGCCATCGCCCGCCACCGTCAGCGTGAACGAGATCGCGCCGTCGACGTACGTGCCGCTGCCGCTGAAGCCGGTTTCGCTGTAGTCCGCGAGCGTGTCGCTCACGCCGGCGAGCGCATCGCCGTCGAGCGGCGAGTCGAGGCCGGAGAGACGCTCGGCTTCGTCTCCGCGCGAGGCGATCTCGAGATCCCAGTCCCCGCCCGCGCCGGTGAGGTCGTTCGAGGCAAAGACATCGGCGCCCGTCACGAGGGCAAGGGTGTCGACCAGTTCCTGCCCGCCCGCGCCGCCGACGTTGCAGCCATAGAGGTAGACGTTGGCACTGTCGGCGAGGCGATCTCCGAGAGCGTTCCAGGCGTCCAGATTGCCGAGTGCCTGGTCCGCGTCGACCCAGTCGTTTCCGAGTTGGAAGCGACCGTGACTGCCGTGGGAAACGATGGAGAGCGAATCGATCGCCGCAGCGTGCTCGTCGGCGATGGAGCCCACGCGCGCGAGCACGTCGGCGCTCGACTGGCTCGTGGGATCGAAGCGCAGCACTTCGGTACCGTCGCGCTGCGCGCTCTCAGCGATCAGGTCGGCGTCCTTGAGGGTGGCGTCGATCACGACCAGGTGAAGGCCGGTCTTCGCCGCTGCCGCGTCGGCCGCCGTCTGCGGCGCCTGCGCGTCCAACATCTGGTGATGGACCGACTCGCTGTCGTCGAGGACCCCCGCTACGGCCTCCGCACCCAGGCCTGCCACATCGGCCGAGTACAGGATGCGCGCTTCGAGGGGCTCGACGACCGTCGGTGACTTGTGGCGCTGCTGGGATTTGCGGGGGGCCATCGGCGTTCCCATGGCTGGAGGAGCTGACGCCGACCGTAGGGTTTTCGCCCCACTCGGCTGCTTCGGACATCGGTCAGCAGGTCTCGAAGCTTGAGCACTCGGGCGTGAAGGGACGCCACGCGTCTCCGCTCGCGGCGGGAGTTGCCGCTCGCGCGCGCAGCGGGTGCGCGAGTGCCGCACATGCCGGGGCCTCAAACGACTTCGGGGATGCCGTCGTCCATCGCGTCGCGCAGGGTCACACGATTCCGGCCCTGCTGTTTCGATTGATACAGCGCTTCGTCCGCGCGCTCGATCAACTGGTGGAGCGAAGCCGGTCGCCCGTCCAGGCTGGCGACGCCAAAGCTCACTGTGATGGGAATGTGGGTGAAGCCGGCGGCACCGATCGTGCGCCGCATGTTCTCCGCGAGCTCGACCGCGAGTGCGGCGTCGAGTTCTCGAGTGAGAAGACAGAACTCCTCGCCGCCGTAGCGGCAGACCGAGTTGCGGTCCGGCATCGCGTCGCCGAGCGCCTGTGCGACACGCTGGATCACTTCGTCACCCATCTGGTGCCCGTGGTCGTCGTTCACGCGTTTGAAGTGGTCGATGTCCACCATGATGCAGGAGAGCGGGCTTCCGCTCGCCATCGCATCGTCGAAGACCTTCTCGGCGAAGATCATGAAGCTGCGGCGATTGGAGACGCCAGTAAGCGGATCGCACTGCGCCAGAACGCGCAGTTCGTCGTTCTGCAGCCGGATCTCGTCGCGCGACTTCTCGAGCAGCAGCATCGCATCCTCGAGTTCCTGGCTCTTTCGCTCTAGCTGCGTCGTCTCGTTGAACGTCGCGATGGCGCCGCGAACACGCCGCGACTCGTCGCGCACCGGTGCCCCCTTCACCATGAAGATGCGCTGCTCGCCGCCCTGGTTCAGCGCGAGCGCCACCGAATCGGGCACGCTCCCATCATTGAGTGCTCGAACCCACGGAAGATCACAAGCCGCTTCGGTCGAACCCGGCACCTGCCAGGGCAGATGGGACGCATTCGTGCCGAGCAGCTGATCCATCGACAGATCGCAGCTACGCGCGAAGGCCTCGTTCGCGAGGACCACGCGCTCGTCGCGATCGAGAAGCAACACGCCCTCGGCCATGAGGTCCAGCGTCGTCTTGACCCGCGGGGGGATCACCGTGGCCGGATCCAGATGGGAGAGGACGCGCCGCAGGAAGAAGGCATAGGCCAGGAAGCCCAACGCGGCGAAGGCCACGACGATCTTCACCAGCGGACGACGCCAGAGCGCGGCGATCAATCCGGCGGTGCGGTCGGCGAAGTCGAGTTCGAGTTCGGCCCACAAGCGACCGCGACGCGAGATCGGAATCACGAGTGCATCAGGCGAGCTCTGTTCATCGGGAGAGACCCAGCGACGGCCATGGTCTTCGACCTCGGCCAGCAGAAAGCCGCCACTCGAGCGCAGCCCCGCACTCAGCAGCGTCGGATCCTGTTCGACCGCATTGCTCAGCGCTTCGCGGATCCCCACCATGTTGTGGGTCTCGCCCGCGTCCGCCACACGTAGGGCGATCGACTCCGCGCGCGCAGCGCGCAATTCCATCTGGGAGGTCTCGAGTTCGCTGATCATCCCCGTGAGGTCGAGAGCGAAGAGGATCGCGCAGCCCAGCATCACCAGGCTGAAGCTCAGGCGAAGAAAAGGGCTCTGGCTGACCAAGGCGGCCTACCGCTCTTCGAGGAAGCGGACCTCGCAATTCATCCCGCTCGGGATCGAGAGGTCTGGATTGGGCAGCTCCAGTTTCACGCCGAACGTACCGCTGCCCGGATCGATCACCCGATCCACGATCTCCACGGTGGCGAGTTCGACTCCCGCACCGGGAAGCTCGGGCCAGACTTCGGCGCGCTGCCCCGCGGCCACGCGACCGAAGAACGCGGCCGGTAGAATCACGTCGACGCGCAGCGGATCGATCTGCGCGACCGTGACGATCGCTTCTTCCTTCACCACCTCGCCGGGCGCCTTGTGACGCTCGACGACCACGCCGTCGAAGGGCGCGTGAATCGTACGCCGCTGAAGCCGCTTGAGCGCCTGGTCGTGCTCGAGCTGGGACAGCTCTTGCATTTCCAGGGCGCGGGCGAGCTCCGCCGCTGCGAGCGCTTCCTCGGTTTCTGCTTCGTCGCGCAGATCCTCGGAGACGACCTTGCCGTCGTAGAGCTGGCTGGCGCGCTGGCGCTTGCGCACGCCGAGATCGAGACTGGCCTGGCGCGCGCGAATGCTCGCTGCCATCTCCGCGCGCGCCTGCGCCACCGAAGCCGCAGCGAGCTCTACCTCCGCGTCGAGCTGGGCGAGCACCTGTCCCGCGACCACAGTCTCCGCGCGCTCGACTCCGATGTCCTTCACCACCGCGACCAGGGCGCTGCCCACGTCGGCGATCTGGTACGGCTGGATCAGGCAATCGAGCTTCTCGGTCAGCTCCGGCGTCGGTGCAGCCGGCGTGTCGGGATCGGTATCGATCGGCGGGTAGGTCAAGGTCGTGTGCTCGACATCGGGCGCCGGCGGCAGCCACAGCGTTTCATCCGCAAAGGGATCGGTCGAGACGACGGAGCCCGGTTCCCGCTTCGATTCGACCATGCCGGGGCCGAGCGCGATCAAGAGCGCCACGGCGAGTAGCACCGAGATCAGCGCTGCAGACCGAACGGCTGGCTTCCCGTGCCGCTGTTCGAGTGCGGCCTTCCACTCGCTCCAGCTCTCCATCTCGGGGGCCCTACTCCTGTGTTCCAGCAAATGCGAGAACCGCATCCCACTCGCGTTGTTGCCGAACGAGATCGCGACGCGCGCGTGCGCTACGTGTTTCTTCGGTCCGCTGGGCCAACCACACGAGCGTCTTCCCGAGTGTGATGGGGATCACGCACGCTCCTGTCTCGTCGCATCTCGACCAGCGCGCAGCCAAGGCGCACAACCAATCGGGAAGGCGCGCAAGAACGCCACGATCTCTGAGACACAGGATCTGTTCGAACGATCCCGGATCGCCCTGGCGTGCGCAGCGGCCACGCAACTGTGCGTCATAACGACTCGACTCCCCGAGCTCGATCGACAGGACGTGCAGGCCGCCGAGCGCCTCGACGCCGGGACCGAGCGCGATGTCCGTCCCGCGTCCCGCCATGTTGGTTGCCACGGTGATGCGCCCCGCACGACCCGCCTGCGCGACGATGTCGGCCTCCTCTCGATCCTGCGATGCATTCAGCACCCTGTGGGAAAGCCCCCACGCGGTCAGCGCGCTGCTGAGCGACTCGGATTCCTCGATCGAGCGCGTACCGACGAGTACCGGCCGCCCCTCGTCGCGCAGCGCGGCGAGACGGTCGATCACGTAGCTCCAGTGCTGCTGCGGGTTCGCGAAGACCCGCAGCGGAAGCTCGCTTCGGCGCACCGCGCGACGCGTTGGAATCGCCACGCAATCGAGGTGGTACACGCGAGCGAATTCGTCGCGCACCGCCCGCCCCGTGGCGGTCATGCCGGACAGGTGCAGATAGCGGGAGAACAACCGCTGCCCGCTGATGCGCGCGACTGGCTCGACTCGCGGTGTGAGGGGGCAGCCCTCCTTCGCCTCGACGAGTTGGTGGATGCCGTGCTCCCAGGCGTGACCGGGCATTCGGCGCCCCGTGGGCCGATCGACGATCTCTACGCGCTCCTCGCGCACGATGTAGTGGGTTTCGCGTTCGTAGAGATGCAGCACCGCCAGGGCGCGCTCCAGCCATTGCTCGCGCAGTTGGCGTTGGGCCAGGCCTTCGCGCGCGCCCTGATCGGGCCACCTGCGCAGGGCGGCCTCGATCCGCTGCCGCCCCGTCTCCGTGAGCGCGCACTGCATGGTGCACGAGATGGCGTCGAAGTCCCGGCCCTGCTCGAGTGGCGTCGCGAGCCCGAGCGCAGCTCGGACGAGAGCCTCTCGACCGGGCGCCGCGACGGGACGCGAGAGCACGAAGGGCGTGCGCGCGGCATCGACGAGCACGCTGTCCGCCTCGTCGACGATCGCGAAGGCCAGGCCGCGCAGCAAACGCTCCCCTTCCGGATCGTCCAATCGATCGATGTGCTTGTGAAGCGCCCGTCGATGACCGCAACCCACGTGGTCGCGCAGATAGTCGAACGCAAGCTGGTGCGCGGTGACGTAGGTGATGTCGCAGCCATAGGCGCGTCGGCGATGGGCCTGGTCCGGATGGGCGCCGGTCACGCATCCCACGCTCAGGCCGAGGCGCTCGAAGAGCGGTCGCATGGCCTCCGCATCGCGTTCGACCAGGTAGTCGTTGCACGAGATCAGATGGACGGGCATGCCCGCGAGCGCTGCGCAGGCGGCGGGCAGTGCCGCGGCCAGGGTCTTGCCCTCGCCGGTGTTCATCTCGGCCAGCATGCCGCGGGCCATCACCCAGCCGCCGAGCAGCTGGACGTCGTAGGGTCGTTGGCCGAGGGTCGCATCGGCGAGCTCGCGCAGCAGGGCGAAGGCGCGCGCCATGGCCCCACCGCGCAGGCCGCCGATCGTGAGATCGCGACGCAGGTTCGCGATCTCACGATCGATGGCCTCGTCGTCGCGCAGATCGAGTCGCTTCGCTTCGCCATCGATCGCCGCAACGACGCCGAGCAACTGGCGTCGGGCCCGCCCGGCCCGCACGCGCGCGAGCCAGGCTGCGAGCCAGTCGCCCGCGTCGCGATCCGCGCGCTCGGGGAGCAGTCCCGCACTGGTTCCGGGAACCCGCATCGCCCTAGCCGCCCACTCGCGACAACAACAGATCCGAGAGTGCCTCGAAGCCGATCTTCGCCAGAGAGGTCGACCCGTGATCGAAGCGCACGTGGACGCGCTCGCCGACGCGGGCGAAGCGAGGACGCTCGAGCTCCAGCTCGAGCTGGAAGACGGGCGTGTCGGTGCGCACGCCCTCGTCGTCGAAGGGTGCGGTTGGCCAGGGTCCGCCGCCGTTGAGGCCCAGGACTGGACTCGGGAGGACATGGGTCGCCCCCGGCGTCTGGCGCAGGACGCTCGCGGGCTCGACCGCGCCCGGCGAGGCGCCGATGCGCACCTCGACCGATGTCGAACTCTCGCGCACGCGCTTGATCTGTGCCTGGGTAAGTGCCACGCGAATGGTCGGTCGCACGTGGTCGACCACATAGCCGATGCGCGTTCCCTTCTTCACGAAACGGCCGAGCCAGTCGTCCGCGTCCGAGAGCAGGAAGATCCCCGGGGAGGGGCTGCGTACGACCGAGGCGCCGAGCCGTTCCCGCGCATTCGTCAGCGCCAGCTGGGCGACCTCGATCTCCGCAGCGAGCCCGCGACTGCGCAGGCGATCGCGCTGGCGTTCCACCTGACGCTCGCGGCGCAGGACCGCCACGCGCGCCTCGTGGGCCTCTACCTTCGCACGCGCGAGCGGTTCGTTCAGTCGCAGCAAGGGCTGTGCCGCACGCACGCGACGACCGGGTGCCGCGAGGATCTCGACGACGAGACCGTCGGAATCAGGTCGCAACTGCGCGCTGTCGGGCGGCCACACGACGCCCTGGGCGAAAGATCGATGGGGCAACGGGAACCACAGTACCAGGAGCGCCAATCCGCCTGCGGTCCCTGCAGAGAGCCCGACGGCGCGCAGGCGCCGCGCTGAGAGGCGGGGGCTCGTGAGCACGAAGACGAGCGAACGCCAGGTTGGAAGGCCGAGACGTACTCCGATCCACACTGCAGCAAGACCGAGCCCCAAGAACGGCGAGAGTCCCGAGATCAACCACGCGATCAAGAGCACGAGTACGTAGCGGTAGGCACTCGATGCCAACGCGTAGGCCACGAGCCAGGGGCGCTCGCCCTGCTCGAAGACCGGATTGCGCGCATCCGCGAGTCCGTATCCGTGACGTTCGATGACGTAGCGCAGGTAGGCCTTGGCCCGCTCGCTGAGGTTGGGGATCTCGAGCCAGTCGACCAGCGCGTAATAGGCGTCGAACTTGATCAGCGGATTCCCGTTGAACAGCAGTGTCCAGAGCGTGCCCATGAAGAACACCTGGGCACAGAGCCCTTTGATGAGGCCGGGCTCGACCGCCCACCAGACCAGCAGCGCGAGGGCTGACAGCGCGATCTCGGCCGCGACCCCGGCGAGACTCACGGCGATGCGGCGGCCCTTGCTGGGAAAGACCGCGGACCCCGAGGCGTCGACATAGGGAATCGGCATGCCGAGCAGCAACGTCACGCCAGCCTCGTGGACTTCGGCGCCCGAGCGCTTCGCTGCGAAGCCGTGTGCGAGCTCGTGGACGAGCTTCATCAGCGGATAGACGATGGCGAGCACCCCGAAGCTCGTACCAGTCCAAAGCAGGGATCGTGCATCGCGCGCAAGCGGGCCGAGATTCGCCAGCGCGAACAACGCCGCGACGAGAAGCGCGCATCCACCAGAGACCGCGGCGCGACGATCGAAAAGGGGCGCCACCCATGGGAGCCCGCGTTCCAGGAAGTGATCGGGATCCGCCAGTGGAAGACGCAGCATGACCGGATTGAGAAAGCGGCGCCAGCCTTCCTGCTGCTCCCGGCGACGATTGCGTTCGAACATCTCCGCGAGGTCGGGCGTCACCCCGCACTGCAGCGCATCGGCGGCGTGCAGCATTCCGAGCACGCGGATGGCCTCGTCCTGGGTCGGCGCGTCGTCGCCCAGTTCTTCGAAGGCTTCGCGCCAGATCGCATCGGCGGTCTTGGCGCCGTTCATGCGCCCGACCAGCGCGTAGGCGGCGCGAGAGAGTCGCTGCGACCGGCCGTTGGTCGCATCGTGGAGCACGTACCAGCGCTGCCCGCGATAGCGATGGGCGTGCATCCGCACCTGAGGATGCAACAGCGGACGAAGCCCCGCGACGCGATACCAGGAATCGCTCTCGACCCGGGGATTCACGCGCTCACCAGCTCACACGCCAGAAAGCGAGACGCGCGGCGTCGACGATCGGTCGGATCCAGATCCAGAGCCGCTGGTGTTCGCCGACGTGCACCTTGGCCACACCTTCCATGCCAGGGCGCAGGGCGCGCGCGGGGTGTTCGAGATCCGCTTCCACCCGGAAGTAGGTGCGGCCGTCCCCCGAGATCGATACAGGCATCACGCGCCGGATCTCGAGAGGAAAGGCGACTCCGGGAAAGGCGCTGAGTCCGAGGCTACCGCGCTGGCCCACCTTCACGTGGGCGATGTCGCGTTCGTCGACGTCCAGTACGATGCGATAGCCGTCAAGGGGCGCAACCTCGAAGAGCAGCGCGCCCCGCTCGATCGGGGCGCCCAGCGACTGGCTCCAATCGCCCTCCACGATGACGCCGTCGAAGGGCGCCAGCACGCGGGTACGATCGAGCCTGGCTTCGATCAGTTCGATCTCGGCACGAGCCTGTGCGGACTGCGCGTCGAGAACGCTCGCCTCGCTGCGATCCCCGCGCGCGATCGCGTCGCGGTAGCGGCGTCGCAATTGCTCGCGCCGCGCGACCCAGTTCCGCTGCTCGACGACGAGGTCGCGGTCTTCGAAGCGCGCGAGGAGGGCACCCTTGCGCACGAGATCACCGGGGCGCGCGTTCGACTCGGCGAGGAAGCCCTCGATGCCCGCGGTGACTGCGCGCTGCACGCGGCCTTCGAGCGTGGCTCGCGCGGTGACGCGGAAGTCGCCGGGAAGGAGCGAGAAGGCAAGCGCGGCCAGGGCCGCCAGCAGCATCACGCGGCGGTTGCGTGCACGCCGGTTGCCGGTCGAGGGACCGACACCCATCGCCGCGCCGAGCCTTCGCCAGATCGAATCGCGCACCCGCCTTCGCAGTTCGAGCGCAGGTCCGACCAGTGCGACCAGATCTTCGCAGAGTTCGATGCGCGGACCCGAGGGCGGATCGGTGGTCGTCTGTTCGAACGTGAAGGCGCCAGCCACGCGTCCTTCGACGGCGAACGGCACGGTGAAGACGGACCCGGTGCCTTCGCCCTCGCAGATTCGAACGTGGGCGAGATTGGCGACGCGGGCCACGTCGGCGCCGAGCGGTGCCGCAACGCTGCGATCCTGGTCGCACGCTTCGGCCATCGCCGTCACGAGCATCTCGGCCCAGCGTGAACGCTTGTCCGGGGAGGCGGCATTGGAAACCGCTTCGAGCTCAACATCGTCGTGGACGCGGAAGCCGAGCGAGACGCGGTGGCAGTCGAGAGCCACGGCGAGCTCGGTGGCGATGGCTGTGGCTGCCGCGCGGCAGTCGCGCCATTCGAGTACCGAGGCGAGCGCCGACAGCGTGGTGCGCAGGCGTGCACGGGCCTGCGCATGACGCACCACGATCTCGCTGGCCGCGGCCAGCTGCCGGGCGCGGTCCAGAGCGCGCTTGCTCTCGACGCCGCCGTCGACGCCGGCCGGACGATCGAGCAACACCGAGAGGACGCCGCAGCCCCGGTCCTTCTTATCAGCGCGGTCGAGCGGCAGCGCGACCGCCGTGGCCGGTCGGTTGCGGCGCGGCGATGCTCGCACGACGGGACCCCGTCCGCTCACTGCCTCCGCGGCGAGATCCACCAGCATGGAAAGCTGCGATGCCGACGCAACGGCTGGCCACGCGCAGCTCACCGCTCCGCTACCGCGCAGAGGGTCTTCGATGCGCAGGTACACCTGTCGGACGTCGTCACCCAAGCGGGAAACGGCCTCGAGCCACGCGTCCTCCCAACCGCGCTTCGTCAACTACCGCCCTCTCGAGTGGGGTCCTATGAGGCCGCTGTCGGGACCCGACCCGGCCGTACGCCTTGGGCATCGGCCACCCGAGCCGCCGGGCTGAAGCCCCGAAGGCGGCACCTGGAGGCTCCGATCTAGCGAGTGTTGTGCCGATGCGCGCTGCGATGCGCCGGCTGCAATTTCAGAGAGCCTCGTCGTCCCGCTCGCTGAGCCGCTGGCTCGCCGGGCTCGGCCTCGGTCTGTCGGTCGGGCTGACCCTGCTGGGCGCTCTCTCGCTCGTGACCCCCTGGCATCTGGCTCGCGATCTCGAGCGGCTACGGGCTTCTGCGAATGCGACCCTCGAGATCGAGCGGTGCGCGGGACTCGTCTACGCCGTGATGGCCGACGATCTCTCGGCGCTCGGACGCTCCAATACGGGATCCCGCGAACAACGTCGCGAGCGACTCGCCCGGGCTCACGCTCTTCTGCAACGCAAGGACCGAGAGGTCTCGGGCATCGACGACGAAACTGCCTTCTCCTGGATCGAACTCCTCGAGACGCTCGAACGCGAGGGCGCGCAAGCCCGCGGCCGGGCGAGCGCTGCGGATCGGAGAACCGCCATCTCGCAACTGCGCGAACGGCTCGACCTGCTCGCGCAGGCGCGACTCGGCGAGCGACTCGCGCGACTGCGTGGTGAAAACGCCTCGCGCCTCGAATACCTCGCGAGTCGGGTCTCAGGAGCGGCAGATCACCCGCTGCTGCGTGTGCTCGGCGGAGCATCCATGCGACGCGACGGCTTGACCTCGCTGTTCGAAGCCATCGCGGCTGAGCGCACCGCGGGCGCACTGCGCCGCGAGCGCTGGCTCGACGCCCTCGACGATCCTGCCCTCGAGAGCGGGCTCGAGCGCCACGCGCGCGAATTCGAGCGGATTCGCAGCCATCGAGGCTTCAATCCCGACCAGCGTGCTCCGAGCTTCACTACGGCGCTCGCGAGCGAGCGCGCCGAGAACCACCGCGCGAGTGACGGCTTCGAGGCCCACTGGTCAGGGGTCCTCGAACGCGCCTCGCGCGAATCCCATGCTCGTTTCGAAGCGCACGTGGAATCTCTCGCCACCTGGGTACGCGCGGTCGGCGCGTTGCTGTTCGGAATCACGCTGGGCGGGGGGGCGATGCTGTTGTGCATCCCGAACTGGATTCGGCGTGGTCTGGCGGAACCGTTGCTGAACCTCACCGACCAGTTGCGCGATCCTGCGGCGATGCGCAAAGCGAACGGCTCGAGCTGGATCGAACTCGACGAGCTGCGGGAAACCGTTCGCAGCCTCGCAGAACGAAACCAGGAGACCCATCGCCAGTCGATGGAGCTGGCCTTCTACGACTCGACCACGGGTGTTGCAAACCGGCGCTACTTTGCCGAACGGCTGGGCAACGCGATCGTCTCTGCGAGACAGGAGGCACGGCAGCTCGCCCTGATCTGCATCTCTCTCGAAGATCTGTCGAGCGGCGGCGATCACCTGAGCGCGGACGAGACCAACACGATCCTGCGGCAGACTGCGACGCGGCTCCACGAACTGGTCCGCCTCTCGGATCTCGTGGGTACGAGGGAGAGCGCAGCACAGCCGGGCGGCATCTCGCGCACGGCGGAGGCGGAGTTCGCGCTGTTGCTCTCCGGCGTGCGGGATCCCCAGGACGCAGCACGCGTCGCCGATCGCGTCCTCGCGAAGCTCTCGCGACCGTTCGAGATCGGCCGCAGGATCATCACCCTGCAGAGCAACCTCGGCCTCGCGATCTACCCCGTCGATGCGAGCACGGGCGACGAACTCCTGCGCAGCGCCCAGGTGGCCCTGCGGCACGCCCGACAACGCGGGAGCAACCAGTATCAGTTCTTCTCCTCGCATCTGAACGATGTGGCGGCGCGTCGCTTCCACGTCCGCAACCGCTTGAGCGGTGCGCTGGAGCGCGGGGATCTCTCGCTGCTGTTTCAACCCGTGCGCGACGTGGCGTCGGGCCGCGTGAGCTGCGCGGAGGTGCTGATGCGGTGGACCGACGAAGAGATGGGCCCGGTCGCCCCGACCGAGTTCATCCGGGTGGCCGAGCAGACGGGACTCGTCGGGGCACTCGGTCGCTGGGCGCTCGAGCAGGCCTGCCTGCAACATCGGGCCTGGATCGAAGCGGGCTATGCGCCCATCCGCGTGGCCGTGAACGTGAGTCCGGTGCAGTTCGCCGAAGACGACTGGCCGGAAGCGGTCCGCAGCATACTCGAGTGCACGGGGACGAGCTCCAGTTTCGTGGATCTCGAGATCACCGAGACGGCGCTCTTGAAGGATGGTCCTGCCACCGTGGCGACCTTCGAAGAGCTCGTCTCGCTCGGGGTGGGGCTCGTGGTGGACGACTTCGGAACGGGATACTCCTCGATCTCGTACCTGCACCGCTATCCGATCGACCGCATCAAGATCGACCGCAGCTTCGTCTCGTCGATCGGCGACAACGGAGAAGGCGCGGGCGTGAGCAACGCGATCCTCGCCATGGCCGAATGCCTGGGCCTGCGCGTCGTGGCCGAAGGTGTCGAAACCGAGCAGCAGGCCAAGCAGTTGATCGAGCGCGGCTGCGGCGAGATCCAGGGTTATCTGATCAGCCAGGCGGTCACCGGGGAGGAGTTCGTTCGCTTCCTCGAGCCGGCAGAGAAGGACGAGGCGTCCTGAGCAGACGCGGCGTCGCTCCGGAACGCATGGATGAATCAGGAGCGGATGTCCCGAGGCCCCTCTCCGGCGCCGCTTGCAGGCCCCACGTGCGAAGTGCGCTTGGGCCGCGCCCGCCGGTATAGTCCCCGCCCCAGCGGCTCACCACGCGTATCGGGGGATTCATGACGTTTCGGTCATCGGATTTCGAAGGGTTCATTGCCAAAGACAGCGAAGTGCAGCGCCGTCTGTTCTCGCAGTACCAGGGGACGAGAGAGGACTTCGATCTGATCATCATCGGTTCGGGCATGGGTGGTGGCATCCTTGCCGACGATCTGGCGGACCGTGTCGGACAGGGCAAACGCATTCTCGTGCTCGAAGCGGGCTCCTTCCTCTTCCCGACACACGTGTACAACATCTCGCGTTTCGACAACGGCAGCGTGGCGCGGAGCTTCGCCTGCAAGAACTTCACGCAGTCGGGCGGCTTCGCGGACGAGCGCTACATCCACGAGGTGCCGCAGCTGAACCTGGGAGGTCGCTCGATCTTCTGGTCCGGCTTGATTCCGACGATTCAGCCCTGGGAGCTCGGCTTCTTTCCGCCTGGGGTGGGTGCGGCGCTCTCCGCCCACGCGCTGAACGAAGCGGGCGAGAAGATGAACCAGTCGACGAGCTTGGGAGACTTCGCGGAGCAGGTCGTCGAGCACTTGCGGACCACTTCGTTGAGCGACGACTTCATCATCGAACAGACGCCGCGGGCCCTGCACCAGCCCTACCTGACGCAGACAGGCGGCCCCCGAGGCAAGTTCTTCGTCGAGCCCACAGGTGTCTTCAACACGGCGGAGTTGCTGGTCAATCAGCTGGGTCGAGACCGGGACCACGAGGGCCCGGGGCTGCACTTGCAGATTCATCAGTATGTCGAAGACATCCAGCGTCTGGACAGTGGCTGGTTTCGTCTGGTCAGCCGTACCACCACGACGGGCCAACCTCGCTTCTACTATGCGCCGCGCGTGGTCGTCGCGGCGGGTTCGGTGGAGAGTCCGAAGCTGATGAACCGTTCCACGTTGGGACGATCCCTCGATCCATCCGTGCGTTTCTTGATGGGGCGAGGCCTGACGGATCACCCCACGACGGACAGCCGCGAAGCCGCCGTCACCCACTGTGGGGGCATCCCGATCCCACGAGACGAGCACGCCAAGGTGATCCTCTATTCGCGAGGTGAGCGCGACAGTGGGGGGATCCGGTTTCCCTTCAATGTGGAAGTGAACATCAATCACGAGTACTGGCACCTCCGAGACATCGACCCCGACAGCGGCGGGCCGCTGCCTCTGGGCGGAGCCTCGGTCGTGGATTTCAAGTTCAGCTTCGCCAACTGCCTGGACGACGACAACGCCGTACATCAAGCAGCGCCGCTCGAGTACGTTCCCAAGATCGACTTTCGCAACCTCAACTGGACCTCGCACATTGTTCACCGGCTCGGAGTGCTCGCGGGGTGGAGCAAGTCGGACACGCAGATCTTCGACGTGCTCAACGGAGTGGGGCAGCGGTTGCTCGACGAGTTTTCGAACCACGGCTCGTCCGTCTCGGCTTCCGCACCGCTCGGGCACGAGGGCAAGGGGTTTGGTCGAGGAACCGTGCACCACGCGGTGGGGACGCTGCGCATGCCTCGGATCCCGCACCTGGATGCCGGGGTGGAATCGGCCTCCGTCGTAGACGAGGACC
>JAAUYK010086128.1_pt1 | contig 15769 bp, 12 predicted proteins | sample 7278021 | NCBI WGS metagenome assembly JAAUYK01 (sample SAMN14350223, study PRJNA611818) | marine sediment metagenome | isolation source: surface marine sediment (1.8m) | place: French Polynesia: Moorea | collected 2018-08
CGAGCCAAGGTCAATCTCTACCTGCATGTGACCGGCAAGCGCGCGGACGGCTACCACGAGCTCGACAGCCTGATGGTCTTTCCCGATCTCGGAGACGCGCTCTGCCTGGAACGCGCGGCCGAGCTCTCGCTCGAGGTTTCAGGTCCCTTCGCGGCCGCGCTCGAAGCGGAGGGTCCGGACAACCTTGTGCTTCGCGCCGCCCGGGCTCTGAGCGCGCTGGCCGGCAGCGGCCACGGTGCGCGCCTTCGGCTGACCAAGAACCTGCCGATCGCGGCCGGGATCGGCGGCGGCTCGGCCGACGCGGCGGCGGCCTTGCGGGGTCTTGTCCGGCTGTGGAAGCTCGAACTCCCGGAGGCGGAGCTGCGGTCCCTGGCCCTCGATCTTGGTGCCGACGTGCCGCCCTGCCTCGAGAGCCGCCCGGTCTTCGCGCGCGGCATCGGCGAGGTCCTGACCTTGGCACCGCCCTTGCCGCCCTTCTGGCTGGTGCTGGTCAATCCCGGCGTGGCGCTGCCGACCGCGAAGGTCTTCCAAGCGCGCTGCGGCGCATTTTCCGAAGCCGCTGCCGTCTGGGGTGACCCGCCCCGCGATCTCGACAACGTCTTGGACCTGCTCTATCGAAGCTGTAACGACCTGGAGCGCCCGGCGATCGCCCTGGCGCCGAAGGTTGCTGAAGTGCTCGCCGCCCTGCGGTCCTTGGAGGGCTGTCGTTTGGCCCGTCTTTCGGGCAGCGGGGCGACCTGCTTCGGCGTCTTTGCCGACGCGGATCCGGCGAATGCGTCGGCTGCCATGCTTGCCTCGGCCCATCCGGACTGGTGGGTCGCTGCGGCGCCGGTCGCGGCATGATCTGTCGACGAGGCCAGGTCTGCGACCTTGCGCAACGCGTGGTCCGGACGTAAGGTCCGCGCCGTCTGCAGACATGCTTGGGGCGTAGCCAAGTGGTAAGGCAGCGGGTTTTGGTCCCGCGATCCCAGGTTCGAATCCTGGCGCCCCAGCCACTCCTTTCGACTTCTGTATCTGATCAGCCGGGCTCTCCGCGCGACACCGCTGCGGCTGACGGCCCGGATGGTTGCGCCCGCAAGGCTAAGACGTCGCCTCCCTCTCCCCCGAGGCCCTGATCGCGCTCACGGACGGTCTCTGGGCTCGATTGGGTCTCGATACTGAGCACGATCCGCGCGCCCCGCTGATGACGTTTCGGGCCCTGGTCCGACGTGACCTGGAGGTGCCGGGGTCACCGCCTAAGGCTCGCTTCGGGAGGCGGCGATGGAGGGGTAGGGGAGGCGTCCCGCCGGCCCAGCCCAAAGCTCGACCAGGCCCCCCGGTCACCTCGCTCCAGCCTCTGCGGATCGCGCCCTCGGCGGCCCCGGAAATCCGAATTCCTTTCATTGGAATGCTTCAAATTTGGTACCCACGGGTGACTTTAGAGGCATTCTAAGTGGTACCCGCAAAAAATCCCCAACCGTCAAAATGCCAAAGTCAGCTTTGAAATTACCCACATAACATATTGTCAATCATGATTTATTAACCTACCTCATGGTGAGTATTCGCTTGGGTTCGATTGCGGAGATCCGTCATGTGCTTGTTGGTGCCGTTATGGGGCCAAGCAAAAGTGCCAGCTCCGGGGCCGGCCCGTGTCGATGACTCGGTCCGACTCGCGCCGGGCCTTTCGACGCTCCCGTCGGCGGGCCGCTTGTGCCATCCTGCCGGTCAAACGCAGGCGGTGAAGGACCCTTTCCCATGACCTCGATTTCCGAAGTGCTCGGCTTCTGGTTCGGGCCCGGCATGGCCGCGCGCTGGTTCGTCAGCGATCCCACCTTCGATGCTGAGGTGAATGCTCGGCTGGGCCAAGCCGCCGAGACGGCGGCTCGCGGTGAGCTCGACGCTTGGGCCGGCACGCCCGAGGGGTCGCTGGCTCTGGTGCTGCTGCTCGACCAGGTGCCGCGCAACTTGTATCGCGGCGACCCGCGCGCCTACCAAGGCGACGCCGCAGCCCGCGCCGTCACCCGGCGCGCGATCGAGGCAGGCTTCGACCGGGAACTCGGGCAAGCGCAGCGGCTCTTCCTCTACCTGCCCTTGGAGCACAGCGAGGTGCTGGCCGATCAGGAGGACTGCTGCCGCCTGGTAGAGGAGCTGACCGACAATCCGGACTGGGCGGATTACGCTCGGCAGCACCGTGACATCATCGCCCGCTTCGGTCGCTTCCCCCACCGCAACACCGTCCTAGGCCGGGAGTCGACGCCGGAGGAGCAGGACTTCCTGAATCGGCCGGGTTCGTCCTTTTAGGAGCTCTCGCCCTCCGGGACCTCTCGAACGGCGGCGATCGATCCCGTTCCCGGTCGTGATCGCTTTGTTGCGGCGGGGGGCGGGGCTTCGGGTGCGGCAAGGGACTCCGGCAGGTTGCCGACGGACTTGACGTGCAGATCGCGCTGCGGGAAGGGGATTTCGATTCCTGCCTCACGGAAAGCTTCGTCGATGGCGAAGCGCAAGTCGCTGGGCACCCGGAGGAAATGGTCGACATCGCTCAGGAAGCAACGGAGCTGAAAGTCCAGGGAGGAATCGCCGAAGTTCCGGAATACCACGTAGGGCGGTGGCTGCTTCAGAACGTGTGGGTTCTCCGAGGCGCACTGCAAGAGTACTTCTCGTACCCTTGTTGTGTCCGAGCCGTAGGCCACCCCGATGTCGATTATCACCCGGCAGAGCCGGTCCTTATGGGTCCAGTTGCCGACCGCGCTTGAGATCAGCTCCGAATTCGGAATGATCACGGATTGCCGGTCGAAGGTCTCGATCTCGGTCGCGCGCACCGAGATCCGCTTCACCGTGCCTTCGTAGGAGCCGACGATCACCCAGTCGCCGACCTTCACCGGTCGCTCGACGAGCAGGATCAGACCGGAGACGAAGTTGTTGACAATCGCTTGCAGGCCGAAACCGATACCCACCGAGAGCGCTCCGGCAATGATCGCCAGGTTGGAGAGGTCGAGACCGAGGGCGTTGATACCGATCAGTGCCGCGATGGCGAAGCCGACGTAGCCCAGCGCCATCGAGAGCGAGTGCCGAACGCCCATGTCGAAACGCGTGCGCGGAAAGACCTTCTCGTTCAAGGTCCGCTGCAGCATGCGTGTGATGGCCACGACCACCAGGAAAACGATGACGGCGGTCACGATCTCGCCCAGCGAGATCTTCACGTTGCCGATCCTGAAGCCGGAGAACAGAGCCACGACCCAGTTCCAGAGATCGTCCCTCGGCACACCCCAGACCAGCAGACCCAGCGCGATTCCGAAGCCCCAGCCGGCGATGTCCAGGATGAGGCGGAACCAGAACTTCAGGAGGGTCCGGGTCTGGTGCTTCAGCTCCAGATACTTGCTGACGACCTTGGCGCGCAACCCGACGGCGATCAGTTCCCGCCCCAGGCCGCGGAGCAGAAAGATGCAGCCGACCAGGCCGCCGCTGAAGATCAGGTTGTCACTCAGATATCTGCCGAGGTCGGCGTAGCCGAGCAACGAGGCCGCGATGGAGGAGATCGCGATCAGAGCGGCCAGGCGCCGGGCGATACTCCAGGCGCGCCGCCGGCCGATTGGTACCTCTTCTTCGGGTGTGGCCTCGGGCCCCTTGTCCTCGGTCTCCGGTGCGAAGCGCCAGAGCGAGGTCCGCAGGAGGGTCAGGACGACGATGGCTTCCAAGGTCGTGGTCAGGAAGCTGTAAAGCGATTCCAGCTCCAAAGAGATCGGTAGCGATTCCGTCGACCACAGGAAGAAGAGGTCGAAAGAGAAAAAGGCGGCCAGTAGGGTGATACGGTTGCTGATCCGCCTCGCGTTGTCTGGCAGGAGGGGCAAGAGCCGCCAGGCCGGCAGGCCGGGCGCCAGGACGGCCCGCGGCAGGGCCACGGCGAGCACGAAAACGATCAAGGCCAGAAACAGGCTCCTGGAAATATCGCCCAGCAGGCCGGTCAGCAGGCTGTCCGGCGCGGTGCTGCGATAGAGGAAAGCTGCCAGGATCAGCGCCGGGATCGCGCCGTCCGCCAGACCTTTGCCGATGGCTGCGAAGAGGCGCCGGGTGTAGCTCGGGTCCATCTCGGCCGGATCGCGTCGTAGCCAGCGGAGCAGGAAGTACCGTAGCGCGGCGCCAAAACCGATCGCCACCAGGCCACCCATGAGCAGCATGCGGTAAAGGAGGAAATCGCTGCGCTGCTCCAGGCTCAAGGTGTCCCACCACTGGCCGGGCGCGGCCGCGAGCTGCCGCAGGACCACAAAACCCTCTGGCACTGCCGCGGTGACGATATCGGGGTCTAGAGGCAGGCGGACCCGCCTGGAGAGTTTGCGGACGGTCTGGGCCCGCAACAGAGCGCCGATCCGTCGGTCCAGCTGGTTGGCCTTGGTGATGACCAGCTCGCTCTCCTTGATCCTGGCATCGAGCTGGGCGATCTCGTCGCCGAAGACTTCCCGCATCTCGGCAATCACCTCGGCTTCAGGCGGCTCGCCCTCGGCAGGTGCCGGTCCCAGAGCCGCGAGGCGGGTCGTAATCCGTGAGAGCTCGATTTCCGCTTCGGTGATGGCGATGCCGGCTGCCACTCGCACCGCGGCCAGATCTCCTCGTATGTCGTTGGCACGGGCTTCGGAAATCGTTGCTCCCCTGCTCTCGGACTCGGCGGTGGCCAAGGCTTGATCCCAGGCCTTGAGCCGATCTTCAAAGGTCAGCACCTCGTCGACCGCACCGGGGGACTGGGCGCCGACTGGCTTTGCGCCCAAGCCGGTAGCCAGCAGGACCAGGAGCAAGGCAATGGCCAGCCGCGCGGCGGCGAGGGCGCCGCGTCGCTCGGCCGCAGATGAACTTTCGGCGAAAGCGCTGGCTCCGGACATCCTTCGGACCCTCAAAAACCCCTCTCCGCCCCCGGACGCCGGCGGCAGGTCGCGCCGCCGGATGCCGAGGGATCATGACATAGAGGAAGGAGGCAAGGCGAGCCAAGGCAATTGTACGGTCAGCCTTGAGACCTTTTGGCGCTTCGAAGCGGCTCTAGTGCATGATTCACGGGTCAGATCCGGTCGATCTGCCCCGATCTTGATCTAGGCTCGTCCGTGCGGCGTCGTGAAGTCGATCTCGGGTCCCAAAGGGACGATACCGGTCGGATTCACGCTGCGGTGGCTGGCGTAATAATGCTGCTTGATGTGGTGCAGGTTCACCGTCTCGGCGACGCCGGGGACCTGGTAAAGCTCCCGGGTGTAGGCCCAGAGGTTGGGGTAGTCGATCAGGCGCCGCAGGTTGCACTTGAAGTGTCCGTGATAGACCGGGTCGAAGCGCAGCAAGGTGGTGAAGAGCCGCCAATCGGCCTCGGTGATGACCTCGCCCGCGAGGTAGCGCTGCCGGCCGAGCCGTCCCTCCAGGTCGTCCAGGGTCTCGAAAAGTTCGGCGAAGGCCTGGTCGTAGGCGGCCTGGGTGGTCGCAAAGCCGGCCTTGTACACGCCGTTGTTGACCCGGTGGTAGATCGGCTCGTTGATCCCGTCGATCTCGGCGCGCAGGGCCTCGGGGTAGAAGTCGACCTCGGCCTGGCCCCATTCGTCGAAGGCGCCGTTCAGCATGCGGATGATCTCGGCCGACTCGTTGCTGACGATGGTTCTCTGCCGCTTGTCCCAGAGCACGGGCACCGTGACCCGCCCCGTGTAGTCCGGCTTGGCGGCGGTGTAGACCTGGTGCAGGAAGTCCTTGGCGAGAACCCGGTCGCCGGTCACGGCGCCGTCGCCGTCCTCGTTCTTGAAGGTCCAGCCGTTCTCGGCCATGTGCCAGTGCACGACGTCGACCGAGATCACCTCTTCCAGACGCTTGAGCTTGCGGAAGATCAGGGTGCGGTGGGCCCAGGGGCAGGCCAGCGACACATAGAGGTGGTAGCGCCCGGGCTCGGCCGTGAAGCCAGTGCTGCCGTCGGCGCTCACCCAGTCGCGGAAGACGCTGTCGCTGCGCTGGAAACGGCCGCCGCTCTTCTTGGTCTCGTACCACACGTCCTGCCAAACCCCGTCAACCAGTTTGCCCATCTTTCCGTCTCCTTTACTGTTCGCCCCAAGCCTTGCGGTTTGGGCGTTCCTCCCGGGTGCCAAAGCGTCGTGGTCGTGCTATCACCGCCCGTCGAGAAAGAAGCCAACGGCGCCGAAGGCCGCCGTGTTTGGGGGCGGAAGCTTGGTCAAAGGCGTCAGGGAGACCATCGTCTCCGGCATCAACCGGCGGTTCTTCTACGGCTGGGTCATCGTCGGCGCGGCGAGCCTCGGCATCCTCGCCTCCGGGCCCGGCCAGTCGCACACCTTCTCGGTCTTCGTCGGCCCGATCGGCGAGGATCTCGGCATCTCCAGCGCCTCGATCGCCAGCGCCTACGGCCTGGCGACCCTGGCCGCCGCCTTCCTGCTGCCGCAGATGGGTCGCCTGGTCGATCGCTACGGGCCGCGGCGCATGCTCGGCCTGATCGTGGTGTTGCTGGGCCTGGCCTGCGGCTTCTTCGGCGCCGCCGCCAACTTCCTCTGGCTGGCGGTCGGCTTCGGTCTGCTCCGATTCCTGGGCCAAGGCTCGCTGATGCTGGGCTGCGCCAATCTGGTCTCGCAGTGGTTTAGCCGCAGCCGTGGCCTGGCCATGAGTCTGATGGCGCTGGGTTTCGGCATTTCCATGGCGATTCACCCGCCGCTTTCCGAGGCGCTGGTCGAGGCGATCGGCTGGCGCCAAGCCTGGGTGGTGCTCGGGCTCTTGACCTGGCTGCTGATGCTGCCGCCGGTCCTGCTGCTGATCCACGACAAGCCGGAGCCCTTGGGCCTGCGGCCGGACGGGCTGGGCCGGAAAGAGGCCGTCGCTGAAGCCGAAGCTGACCTTGCGGAGGAGATCACAGGCTTGACCCTCCGGCAGGCCCTGCGACAGCCGGCCTTCTACATCGTCTCTTTCGGCTGGTTCGCCATCGCGATGCTGGTGACAACCCTGCACTTCTACCAGGTCTCGATCATGACCGCGCAGGGTCTCTCGAGCGAATTGGCGGCCCGGGTCTTCCCGGTCTCGGCGGTCACCATGGTTGCGACCATGCCATTGGTCGGTCGGCTCTTCGACCGCCTGCGCACCCGCGTGGTCTTCGCCATGGGCCTGCTGATCACCGCCGCCGGGCTGGTCGGCATCACCTTCGTCACCGACTGGATCTCGGCCGTGGTCTACGCCCTGGTCTTCGGGCTGAACAACGCCTTTTCCATGACCATGTTCGGCTACCTCTGGCCGCGCTACTTCGGCCGCCTGCACCTCGGCGCGATCCAGGGCACCGGCCAGATGATCGGCGTGGTCGGCGCCTCGCTCGGGCCGCTGCCGGTCGGCCTGGCCTTCGACTTCGCCGGCAGCGCCGAACTGACCCTGCGCCTCTTGGCGCTCTACCCGGTCGTCGCCGCGATCATCGCCCTGCTGTTCCTGCGCACCCCGCGGGACGTGACCGGCAACGAGCACCTGGAGTAGCGCCGTCATTCGAAGATGCTCAGATCGAGCGTCTCGCTGCGCCCGAGCCAGATCGCGTGGTCGCGATGGTCGGCTAGGTCGTCGCCGCTTTCCGGATGGACGAACACCGTCAGGCCCTGCCGGTTCAGCGCGAGCCAGGGCAGGATCTCAGGCAGAACCTCGGGCCTGAAGGCGATCTGGTAGCTCCAACAAGGATGCGGGCCGACCGGCTTCTCGTGCCAGCGGCCCATCGCGATCTGGAAGCGGGCCTCGACCGCCTCGCGGATTGCGCGCGCCTCGTCGCGCGTCCCAGCGTCGAAGTAGACATGGGCATGGTAGCCGGTGATGCTGCCTGCGTCCTTGTCGGTCATGGTTCTCGTCCTTTTCTGTCATACTCCCGTGCGGCCCGGGATCAGGCCAGGTCGGCGAGCAGGATCTCGGAGTCCTCCAGGGCGGTGATGGTGACCGTGTCGACCTGGGCGACGGCGACGCCGTCACGGGCCTCGGCGGTCTGGCCATTGATCTCGATCCGGCCGCTGGCCGGGACCAGGTAGGCCTTGCGGCCCTGGCCAAGGGTGTGGGTCACACTCTGTCCGGCTTTCAGGGTCGCACCGAGAATCGCCGCGTCCTGGTGGATCGGCAGCGGGCCTTCGGAATCGGCGGTTTCGTCCTCCGGACGGCCCGAAGCCAGGGCGATCAGTTCGCCGGCCCGGTCGTCCTTGGGAAAGCGCCGCGCCTCCCAGCGTGGCCGGACACCTGCGGTCGCCGGCTCGATCCAGATCTGGAAGATCTGGGTGGTCTCGTCCTCCAGGTTGTGCTCGGCATGCAGGATCCCGGTTCCGGCCGACATGACCTGGACGTCACCGGCCTCGGTGCGGCCCTGGTTGCCCAGGTGGTCCTGGTGGCTGATCGCGCCCTTGCGGACGTAGGTGATGATCTCCATGTCGCGGTGGCCGTGCAGATCGAAGCCGGTGCCGGGCTGGATCGTATCGTCGTTCCAGACCCGCAGAGGCCCCAGGCCCATGCGCGACGGATCGTGGTAGCCGGCGAAGCTGAAGTGATAGCGGGCCGCGAGCCAGTCGTTGTCGAAGCGGCCGAGCGCATTGAAAGGTCTAACTTCGATCATGATTCGTCTCCTACAGGCTCCGGGACGCGGCTCTGGGCCGGCCCGATCGTTCTCGCATCAGACGGGCATATAATTTGTTTCCTCTCGAATTATAATACGTGCTTTCCTAAACTTACTGTTTCTTGAGAGAAACGATGGCGCTGGAAAACCTGACCGGGATGGCGATATTCGCCCGGGTCGTCGAGATGAAGAGCTTCACCCGGGCGGCTCGCGAGCTTGGCATGACAAAGTCGACGGTGTCGAAGCAGATCGGCCGCCTGGAGGATCGCCTCGGCCTGCGGCTGCTCAACCGCTCGACCCGGCAGCTCTCGCTGACCGAGGCCGGCGCGGCCTTCTACCAGGGTTGCCGGCAGATGGTCGCCGAGGCCGAGCAGGCCGAACAGGCGGTCTCCTTTCTGGCCGAGGCGCCTCGGGGCACGCTCTTCGTGAGTGCTCCGGTCTCCTTCGGCACCTTGCACATCCTGCCGGGCCTGCCGGACTTCCTGCGCCGCTATCCGGAACTGCGGGTCGAGGTGACCCTGAACGACCGTATCGTCGACCTGATCGAGGAAGGCTTCGACATCGGTGTCAGGATAGGCAAGCTGGAGGACTCGGCCCTGATCAGCCGCCGCCTAGCGCCCAGCCGCCGGGTCCTGATCGCCGCGCCGGACTACTTGGCGCGCCACGGGCTACCGGGCGGACTGGAAGATCTGGCGCATCACGAGTGCCTGATCTATGCCTATCAAGTGGAGGGCGCGCTCTGGCGCCTGACCGGGCCGGACGACAGACGGGAGGTCAAGGTGGCGGGACGCTTGCGGGTGAACAATGGCGAGGCGCTGCTGGCGGCGGCGATCGGCGGGGCCGGCATCGCCTTCCTGCCGACCTTCATCTGCGGCGACGCCCTGCGGGATGGCAGGCTGTCGCGGGTCCTGCCGGATTGGGCGGACGACGAGGCCGCGGTCAACGTGATCTGCCCGCCGGGCCGCAACCTGCTGCCCAAGGTCCGGGTCTTCATCGACGACCTGATCGCACGCTGCACCGGCACGCCCTACTGGGACGAGGGCATCGCATGAGCCAGGGTTCCGCGAGCACGGCCGCGGTCCCGCGACCGGGCGCGAGCGGCGGTCTGCTGCCGCAGAGCGCAGTGGCCCTGGCCTCGGTGCTCTGGGGCCTTTGGTGGATCCCGGTTCGAGGGCTGGAACAGCTCGGTCTCACCGGAAACTGGGTCAGCGTCGCGGTCTATGGCTTCGGCGCCCTGGCGCTTATGCCCTTCGTGCTCCCGGGATACCGCCGCCTTAGGGAGAACGCCGGCACCATCGCCGCCGCCGGGATCTTCTGCGGTGCCGCCCTGGCCTTCTGGAATCACGCCATCCTGATCGGCGAGGTCGTCCGGGTGACCCTGCTGTTCTACCTGTCGCCGATCTGGGCGACGATCCTGGCGGCGATCTTCCTCGGCGATCGGATCACCCTGCGGCGCGCGCTCGCGATCATCCTCGGCCTCTCCGGCGCGGCGACGGTGCTCGGCTCGGGCCCGGGCGGTCTGCCCCTGCCCCGGGGCGAGGCGGACTGGATCGCGATCGCCGCCGGTGTGACCTTTGCGATTGCCACCACGATCATCCGCAAGGCCGGCGCGGGCAATTCCGTGCCCCAGTCCTTCGCCACGGTTTTCAGCGCCGCCTTGGTCGCTTGGGCTCTTGCGGTGTTTCACCCGAGCAGCGCAGGCTCGCTTGCCGGCCCTGAGCTCAATGCCTTGTACCTTGCGGCCGCGGTCGGGGTGCTCTGGCTGCTGCCAGCGCTCTGGCTGGTGCTCTGGGGCGCCGGCCGGATCGATCCCGGCCGGGTCGCGATCCTGCTGCTGCTGGAGATCGTGACCGCCGCGGTATCCGCCGCGATTCTGACGTCCGAGCCCTTCGGCGTCCGCGAAGCAATCGGGTGCCTGCTGATCTTGGGTGCTGGCTTGGTCGAGGCCGTCGCCGGCCGCCCCTGGGCGCCGGGCATCTTGCTCCGCTTGCGCCGACGCTGATCGCCGTCACCGGGCGCAGCCGCAGCATCTACCACTCGATGGTTTCGATCTCCGCGAAGTCGAGGGTGCTGCCGTCGACATGGGTGATCTGGCCCGAAGCGTCGGCCGAGAGGGTCAGGCTATTCGCGTCCTGACTCTCGATCGTAGCACCCCCGTGCAGGATCAGGGTCCAATCGCCCTGGGTGTGGTCCCCGGTCACGTCCTGCAGCCGGATCCCGTCGGACCAACCGGTGCCGCCCGACACGGTGTCCGTACCGGCGTTGGCGCCGAAGATGAAGAGGTCGCTGCCGAGCCCGCCCCAGGCCCGATCGTTGCCTTCGCCACCGGACAGCACGTCATCGCCGTCGCCGCCGCTCAGGCGATCGTTGCCCGCGCCACCGACCAGGCTGTCGACACCTGCATCGCCGTAAAGCAAGTCGTTGCCGTCGCCGCCGGTGAGGCTGTCGTCGCCGCCACGGCCGTAGAGGCGGGCGGTTGCGGCCATGCCGCTGGCGTCGAAGACATCGTTGCCGGCGTTGCCGACCGCTGTCTCGACGCTGGCTGCGGTCATATCGAGGTTTACGCCGGTGCTGCCCTGAACGTCGACCCGGTCGTTGCCGGTCCCGCCATCGACGACCCCGTCCAGGGCATCGATGTAGAGGCGGTCGTTGCCCGCACCGCCTCGCAGGTCGTCGGCGCCGGACCCGCCGGTCAGCCGATCGTTGCCGGCTCCGCCGGTGAGGCTGTCGGCGCCAGCTTGACCGTAGATCAGGTCGTTGCCGTCGCCGCCGGTGAGGCTGTCGTTCCCGTCGCGTCCATAGAGGCGGGCGGCCGAGGTCATGCCGCCGGCGTCAAAGCTGTCGTCGCCGACATTACCGACTGCGGTCTCGATGCTGGCCGCGGCCAAGTCGAGGGTGACGCCGGCGCTGCCCTGAACGTCGACCCGGTCGTTGCCGGATCCGCCGTCGACGCCGGTATCCTGGGCGTCGATGTAGAGACGATCGTTGCCGGCCCCGCCGAGCAGGACGTCGGCGCCGGACCCGCCGATCAGACGGTCGTTGCCGTCTCCGCCGTCCAGGCTGTCGTTGCCTGCGTCGCCGTGGATCTGGTCGTTGCCGAGGCCGCCCGTTAGCGTGTCGGCGCCGCCGCGGCCGTAGAGGCGGACGGTTGCGGCCATGCCGCTGGCGTTGAAGGTGTCGTCGCCAACGTTGCCCACGGCGGTCTCGATGCTGGCTGCGGTCATGTCGAGGCTGACGCCGGCGCTGCCCTGGACGTCTGCCCGGTCGTTACCGGCTCCGCCGTCGACGCCGGTATCCTGGGCATCGACGTAGAGGCGGTCGTTGCCGGCCCCGCCGAGCAGGACGTCGGCCCCGGCGCCGCCGATGAGACGGTCGTTGCCGCCGCCGCCGTCCAAGCTGTCGTTGCCCGCGTCGCCGTAGATCTGATCGTTTCCGAGGCCGCCGGTGAGCGTGTCGGCGCCGTCGCGGCCGTAGAGACGGGCTCGCGCGGTCATGCCGTTGGCGTTGAAGGAGTCATTGCCGGCGTTGCCGACCGCGGTCTCGATGCTCGACGCGGCCATGTCGAGGCTGACGCCGGCGCTGCCCTGGACGTCGATACGATCGTTGCCGCTTCCGCCGTCGACTCCGACATCCAGGGCGTCGATGAAGAGGCGGTCGTTGCCGGCCCCGCCCAGCAGCACGTCGGCGCCGGCACCGCCGATCAGACGGTCATTGCCATCGCCGCCGCTCAGGCTGTCGTCGCCGTCCTGGCCATAGAGCAGATCGTTGCCCGCGTCACCTGCCAGGCTGTCGTTGCCGGTGCCGCCATAGGCGCGATCGTTGCCCGCGCCGCCGGTCACGCTGTCTGCGCCCGTGTTGCCGTAGATCCGGTCGTTGCCGCCGCCGCCGCTCAAGGTGTCGTCGCCGCCGCGGCCGTAGAGGCGCGTGGCGGAGGTCGAGCCGCTGGCGTCGAAGGAGTCATCGCCGGCGTTGCCGACCGCGGTCTCGACGCTGGCCGCGCCCAGGTCGAGCGATACCCCGGCGCTACCCTGGACGTCGATACGATCGTTGCCGCTTCCGCCGTCGACTCCGACATCCAGGGCGTCGATGAAGAGGCGGTCGTTGCCGGCCCCGCCCAGCAGCACGTCGGCCCCGGCGCCGCCGACCAGTCGGTCGTTGCCGTCGCCGCCTTCCAGGCTGTCTTCGCCGTCCTGGCCGTAGAGCCGGTCGTTGCCGCCGCCACCGGTCAGGTTGTCGCCGTCGCCGCCGCCGTAGAGCCGGTCGTTGCCCGCACCGCCGTCCAGACCATCGGCCCCGGCGTTGCCGTAGAGCCGGTCGGCGCCGTCCGCGCCGTAGATCAGGTCGTCGGCGTCGCCGCCATAGAGCCGGTCGTTCGCACCGAGGCCGTAGATATCGTAGGGCGTCGTGGCCCCGGCGGCGCTAAGCACGTCGTTTCCGGGTGTCCCGATCAGCGTGGTCGCTTGACGCGGCGCCAGTGTGTCGACCGCTTCGACATCCGGGATGTTTTCCACCGGTAAAGCACTTTCGAGTTCCGGGGTGGGCGCCCTTTGCGGATCGGGGAAGCTCGCTTCGCCGGCGGGGTCCGTGGCGCGCTCGGTCGCTTCCAGCTCGTCCCGGGGGATCGGGCGAAGCCCGCCGCCCAGGCGCCGGCCCAAGGCCTCCATTTCAACACCGAACTCGCCCAGGGGCTCCAAAGGTTCCGCCTCGGGCAGGGGGTCACGCGGCAGCGCTTCCGGCGCCGGGGGGATGTCGACAGGGGCTTCCGGACGCGCGCCCTCCGAGGCCTCCGATGGGTCTTCGGGCGTTGCCGGCAGAGCGGTCTGCTCCGTCAGGATCGCGCTGCCATAGTGGATGTTTGGCAGGCTGGCATCGGCTTCTTCCACGGTCGGGCTCGCGCCCGCCTGATCCCAGATCTCCTGGTGTTTCTCCTGAGAGCGCGGGGCGCGCGCCTGCAAAAGGACCGCCTCGTCATCCTGGTTCGGTACCGGCGTGTGTTCGGTCGTCGCCATATCCCGCATCCTTCATCTAGAAGGAAAAGTTTCCTAATACCCCCTTGGGGCGCGGGTCAAGGGGATCGCCCAATCTGGCAGGAATCTTGACTGACAGAGATTAAGGGCAGCTTTTTAACTGTGGTTAAGTCGATTGTTTTCCTCACAGCCGAAACCCGCCGCCTGCGGGCACCCGGCCCGCCTTTCGGTTAATCCGTTGACGGGGATCATGGTTGGTCCTGGCACTCGGGCGTAGCCCTGACAATCAAGACGGCCCGCCTAGGGTCAAGGTTGTGGGAGAGGAGGACCCGAGATGATCTGCAGGACGAAGAGAATCGGGCTCGCGGCGCTGGCGTTGCCGCTCGTGCTCGCCGCCGGTTGCGCGACGAACGAGGATCTCGATCAGCTGCGCAGCGAACTGCGCGCCGAGATCCGCGAACTCAAGGAGATGACGGCGGCCGCCCAGAGGGATGCCGCCGCCGCCCGCCAGTCGGCCGCCGAGGCTGCCGCCGCCTCCACGGCCGCCAGCGACAAGGCCGACCGAGTGCTGCGCCAGTCGCTACGGAAATAGCCGCAGCGTTAGCGGGTGACGCGGATTGGGATGCCGCGTCGTTCGCGCGCGGTGACCTCGATCGTACGCCAATCGAGCCGCACCGCGGTCTCGCCGGCCGCGCGGAGCAGCTTGGCATCCAGGCCGAAGACCGGCTCGGGTGTGACGCGGCCCTCGGCTTCCAGCTCGTCGGCCTGCGTCTGGGTCGGATGCACCTCGAGGTAAAGCTCGCCGCCAGACCAGCCGAACTTGACCGGCTGGTCGATGATGCGGACCGGGGTTCCGACCTCGACCGCGTCGAAGAGGGCAGCGATGTCCGCTGGATAGAGGCGCAGGCAGCCGTGGGACACCCGCCGGCCGATGCCGAGCGGCTGGTTTGTGCCGTGGATCACAAGGCTTTCCCAACCGAGATCCAGCGCATGCCCGCCCAGCGGGTTCCAGGGGCCGGGCGGTACGGCCGCCGGCAGGTCCGGGCGCTCGGCGCGGACCGAGGCCGGCGGCACCCAGGTCGGACGCTCGCGTTTGCGGACGATTCGGGTCTCGCCGGTCGGGGTCTCGCAACCGGCCCGTCCGATGCCGACCGGAAAGGTCACCGGCGGTCGGCGCCGCGGAAAATAGTAGAGGCGCTGCTCGGCCAGGTTGATCACGATTCCCCGCCGGGGCGCATCCGGCAGCAGGTGCGCCGTCGGCAGCACCAGGGTCTGACCCACCTTCGGAATCCAGGGATCGACCCCCGGGTTCGCCGCGCGCACCTCGACGAAACCCAGGCCCTCTTTGAGCGCGATATCGATCAGAGTCTCGTTCTTCTGGACCCTGTGCAGTCGAAGCTGGCCCAGGATTTCGCCGTCACGGGCGTCGTCCGTTTCGCTCTGGCTCTGGCTCGGTGCGGCAGTTGCGGCGAGCAGCAGAAAGGTAAGGCAGGCGCCTCTGAAAACTCTTGGCCAGGCTTTCCGTCGCGGCTTCATCGATCGCAGGCCGCTAATGGTCCCTATGATCCCACAACTAAAATGGGGATATTGGGCCGGCCAGGCAATTCCTCCATCACGATGGCCGTGCCTTAGCCGTTCTGATTCGACTGCAACTGCAGCAGCAGGCCGTGAACGTCGCCCAGGACCCAGAGGTCCTCGACCAGGCCGTCCCGGAAGCGGAAGTGGGCACTGCCGTCCCAGGCGACGCGCCGGCCGCTCGCTGGAAACCCGAGCAGGCTACCCTCTTGCGTGCCCGAGAAGCGCATTCTGGCGATGACACGCTCGGCCTCCTCGGTCATCTCGAGGATCTCGCAATGGAAGTCCGGCAGAGCCCCGACCACGTCGTCGACGTAGCCGCCGAACTGCCCGTGACCGACCAGGACCGGACCGAGCGAGCCCCGGAAGCTGAAACCGGGATGGAAGATCTCGGGGATCCGGGACTTGTCTGCCTTGTTCCACATGTCGTCGTAGAACAGGCGGACCAGAGTTTTCTGCGGCGTCATGCCTCCTGCCTCGGATCCTCGGACGTCGAGTGGTCGGTCGGCTGCGGGGTCGCGGTCAGCAGGGTGACGCCCTCGGGCGCGCGGAAGCGGTGCCAGCAGTTCTGTGGCACGACGGCGAGCGTGCCCGCCGTCATCTCCAAGTCCTGAGGCCCGTCATCTGTAAGTATGGTAAGGGTGGTCGCGCCGGAGAGAACCTGCAC
>JAAUYK010237467.1_pt1 | contig 15766 bp, 13 predicted proteins | sample 7278021 | NCBI WGS metagenome assembly JAAUYK01 (sample SAMN14350223, study PRJNA611818) | marine sediment metagenome | isolation source: surface marine sediment (1.8m) | place: French Polynesia: Moorea | collected 2018-08
CGATCGCGGCGTATCCACGCCGGTTCCAGAGCCGAACCCAGGCGGGATCCGCGGTGCCGCCGCCCTCGTGCAGGAGGACCACTCCGGGCACGCGCTCCCCGGGCCGGCGCTTCGGAGCGCCGTAGTACGCGAAGACACGGGTCGGCCTGCCCTCGTAGGGCTCGCCCTCGAACATCAAGGCGCGAACGCCCTGCGCCTCGAGGCCGGGGGGCGCCTCGAAGACCCGCGGCACCCGCGACAAGGCACCCAGATCCCAGATGCCCGCCGGATCGGGCGCGTTCGCCGCGGGGACGCCGTTCGCCGTGAGCAGCAGGCCGGCACAGGACGCCGCCAGGAGCCGGATGCGCCCGACCGCGCAGGATCTCCGCTCGCGACGTCGAGTGCGATCGCGACAGAGCGGCGGAGCGCGGCGCGCGTTCACTGGATGTAGCCGAGGGCCCGCAGCCGCTCGCGCGTGTGGGAATCGATCTCGCCCTCGCCGGCCGACGCCTGGGCGCCGCCGAGCGCATCGGCGCGCGATTCGAGCAGCCGGAGCGGCCGCTGCGTCTCCAGAGGGTGTCGGCGCGCGACGTCCATCGATTCGCCAGGATCGCGTTCGAGGTCGTAGAGCCTTTCGGAGCCCGGGCCGTGTCGGCGCGTCAGCTTGAAGCGTTCGGACTGGAGCGCGTATCCCGGCTCCGTGCACGCTCCGGGCTCGCAGCCCGCCGAGGCGGGAGCGGCAAGGCTGAAGGCCACGTTCGGTGCGCCAGGGGAGTCCTCGCCGGTGAGCAGGAGCGGCGCCAGGCTTCGTCCGTCGAGGCCTTCCGGAGCCGGCACGCGCGCGAAGTCGAGGAGGGTCGGGAGGACGTCGACGAGCTCGACGGGAGTACCGTGGGTCCGGGCGGGGATGCGACCGGGCCAGTGGAAGCCGAGGGGGACTCTCAGCACGTCGTTGTGGAGCCCCCCGTGCCCGACGTGCCCCTCTCGGAACTCCTCCCCGTGATCCGACGTGAGCACGACGAGCGTCTCGTCGGCCGCCGGCTGTGCGGCCAGCCGCGAGAAGAACTGCTCCACCTGAGCGTCGAGATCGCGGATTCCGCCGATGTACAGCGCGCGCATGCGACGAACGTCCCGGGAGGAGCGCCAATCCTCGTCGCCGCGGGCGCGGACCTCCCAGTAGCTGCGTGGGTCTCGCGGAGTCAGGCGTGCGGCGAGCTCCCTGGCCGCGGCACTTCGCGGCTGGTAGGGCTTGTGGACCTCGTAGGTATGCACGAACAGGAACAGGGGGGCCAGGCGCTGGAGCTGCTCCAGGTTGGAGACGGCCAGGGTCCGGGTGCGGCCCTCCCCGCTCGTGGCGAGCGGTCCGTCGTCGTACCAATCGAAGCCCTTCGCGAACCCGTACGCCGAGCTCACGTAGCCGTTCTCTGTGACGGCGAGGGTGAGGTAGCCCTGGGATGCGATTCGCTGGACGAGAGTGGGGATGTTGCGCTTGCGCTCGTGCGGGGAGCGGGCGCTCCTCGGGTAGCGGCCGGTGAAGAGGGCCTCGTGCGACAGCAGGGTGCTGCCGTACTGCGCGTAGGCCCTGCTGAAGGACCCGGAGCCTCGCAGCACCCGGTCGATGCTCGGGCTCGCGGCGTCGCGCTCCCGTTCCGCTCCCAGATACGCTGCACCGAGCGTATCGAGCGACACGAGAACGACGTTCGGCCGTGCCTCCTCGGTCTCGTCCGCCGCGCCGCTGAAGACCACCGATCCGAAGTACGCCCTCAGCTCCGGGCCGGCTTCCGGCAGCCGGGTCTCGAACTCGAACTCCGTCGGCCCGGATGGAAACGCTTCCAGGGAGACGAGGCGGTCCTGCCACTTCTCGGCGGTGTCGACGCTGCGAGAGAACACGCTCCGCCACCCGTCGGGCGTCCTGGCGCGCACGCTGAAGTGAACGCTCGCCTCGGGATCGATCCGCCCACGCAGTCCGACGCTCAAGAGGATGTGTCTCGCGGGTCTTGCGACGACCACCCTCAGCGGGTTCTCCGATGTCATGCGGAACGCCTTGCGGCTCTCCCGTCCGAGCCGGAGCCGCTTCACGTGCAGCCGCCGCTCCGGCAGCGCCGCCGGTGCGGCACCGACGCGACCGACCACGACCGCTCCGCGGTCGCCATGCGACGAGGAGCTGGTACATCCCGCCAGAGCCCACAGCAGGGTCGCAACCACCGCCGCCACCCTCGGCAATCTCGTCGCCGCCGTGGGGCGACCACGGAGAGGCGGAGCGGCGCTGGATCCGGCGTACGCAGGGCAGGGGGCTCGCGCCGGAGATGCGACGCGCGTCCCGAGCGGGCTCTGCTTCGGCCGATCAGCCACCGAAGGAGATGGATCGTGCCGCGGGCGGGATCGGGGCGGGACGCGCTTCAGGGGCGGACGAGGGCATCGACGTGGTCCCCGCGAGAGGGCTAGGGCAGGCCGAATCCCGTGTCGATCGCCCAGTCCCGTTTCTTGCTGATGGACGAGTTCGTCGACGCGATCGACGCCCCCTACGCGATTCGATGTACGACCCGCACTGCTGAGCCCGCGCCGACGGTCTGCGGGCCGCGCACCGCGTCGCTCAGTCCGTTACCGTGCTGCGCCGCTGCAGCTCGGAAGGCTTCACGCCCAGCATGCGCCGGACCGTGCGCGTCATGTGGGCCGCGTCCGCGAAGCCGCCCTCCTGGGCCGCCCGTGACAGGGGCAGCCCCCGCACCATGGCCGCGCATGCGCGCTGCAGCTTCAGCCAGGTCAGGTAGGGACGCAGGGGGATCCCGATCGATTCCGTGAAGACGTGCATGAGCCGACCGGGAGACAGACCCACTGCGCTCGCCAGTGACTCGAGATCCGTGCGCTCCCCGGACCCGGCGCGCAGGACCTCCAGGAGCTCGCGCACCCGGGGATGGATCGAGCGGGGAGGGCGGGACGCTCCGCCGCCGAGCAGCGCGGACGCGCGCGCCACCCAGGCGACGCCCGCCTCGCCCATCAGCGAAAGCGGGTCCGCGTCGGGCAGCAGCGCATCGCGCTCGGCGTCGTCGAGGATTCGGATCGGAGTGGACATCGAGCGGACCAGCTCGCGGCCAGCCGCGCTCTCGGGATCCAGGAAGACGAGCAGGACCTGGACCCCGTCCGCCTCGAGGGCGTGGGGCACGTCGGGCGAGGTGAGAACCCCTGCGGCGGACACGATCGGACCGTCCCGCTCACACCGCACGCCGAGGCGACCCGAGCGGGCCAGGACGAAGTGCATCGCGTGGTGGGAGTGCATCTCGCTCGACGCGCCGGGCCCCTGGCTCGCCAGCAGAGGCGGCCAGACGGGAAACGGGTGGGGCAGCGGGAGGGGACCAGCCGAGCCATCGACGGGCGGCAGGCGCGGGAGCTGCATCGGAGACCTACCCGCCCGCAGCCCGGGGCCGATGGACTGCCGCGATCTGCGCCGCAGCCGTGTCGATGGGCTCCGATCGGATGCGGGCTCTCGCGCGCAGGCGGGGAGCCCAGGCCGCCGTGAGCGTCGCAGCGAGGTAGAGGACCTGCAGCAGCGTGCGGGGCACGAGGGCGAGCGCCGGAGTGCCGGCCACGCTCAGACCCTCGCGCGCCGCATGGACGTTGGCGGGAAACATCGCGACGAGCAGCAGCGCGAGTCCGGTTCCCGCCCACGGCGCCAGACGCGGTACCAGCAGGCCGATCGCTCCAGCGAGCTCCGCGAGCCCGGTGAGCGTGACCAGGAGCTGCGGATTCGGAAAGAACGGCGGGACCATGCGAACCAGGTCGTCCCGTGGCGGGCCGAAGTGGGACCCTGCGGTGAACAGGAACATCAGGGCCAGCGAGCCGCGCAGCACCGCGTTCCAATCGGTGAGGGCGCGCACGCCGAGGCGGCCCGCGAGCAGGAGAACGACGAAGGAGATGGAGAGGATGGTGAGAGTGACCATGGCTTCGATTCTGACCCGGTCCGCGACCTCCGTCTTGAAGCAACTGGCTGTGGATGCGCTCGTGCGCTCGCTGCAGGGGCGCCTCGGATCTCTCGATCCGCACCCCGTCTACTCGATCGAGATCTCGAGCCGCACGCGCTCCTCGGCCACCTGCACGCGCATGGCCTCGAAGTCGGGCGGGCCGAAGCGGCCGCGCGCGCCGTTCGAGAAGCCGTAGCGCTCCTTCGGGATCCCCATGAAGTTCTTGGAGAGCTCGTCATCGCCGTCCGCGTCCTGGTAGGCGGCGATTCCGTAGAAGCCCGGCGGCAAGTCCCGGATCAGCGCCCGGACGCTCTGGCCCTCGGCTGCGATCTCGACGCCCCGTGCTCGGAGCCCCGCCTCGAAGTCGGGGCCGCTCGCGAACACGCCCACGCGAACCGCTCCGCCACCCGGCTCGAAGCCGGTCACCGTCACCTCCAGGTCGCCCGCGGCGGCCGACCGGGCGGCGAGTGCGAGCAGCGCGAACGAGACTGCGACGAGGGAGGCCATCGGACGCCGACCGTGGCGATCGCTCAGCCAGCCCGCTGCGGGATTGCCGACGATGGCGATCATCCCTCCGAAGAAGCTCAACAGGGCCACGGTGGCCGGCGGCCAGCCGAGCACGACCCGAAGGTACTCCGGCGCGAAGAAGCCCGCCGGGCCCACTACCAGCCCGAAGGCGAGCGAGGCGGTCCGCCGCCAATGCGATGGGCAGTGCGAAGACCGCGCCGAGTCGGACGATCGAACCCAGCAGGCCCAGCTGTCCCTCGGCCATGCCCGGTCCCCTTCGGAGGGCCCGTGCCCGCCCGTGAAGAGCAGCCTCTTCTTTCAATGAACTCTGTCGAATATTGAGCTTGCGAGCCGCTGCCAGAGCGGCCGCGGTCGGCCGCCTGGCGCTGCGCGCCGGCTGCAACGGGTTGGCGCGCCTGGGCCCTGACGCGGCCTCTGGCGTCTCAGTCCACCCCGACCCGGCGCTCGAACTGCTCGCCGTCGCGCTCGAACAGGACGCCAGCCGGTCGGATCTCCGCGATCCGCAGCCCGCCCAGTCGATCTCCCTCCTGCACGGGCTGGGGCTCCGCGTCCTTCGACAACGCCACCATCGCCTGGCGTCGATCCGGCTGTGGGTGCCAACGCGTGGTCTCGACCCGCACCGTGGAGGAGGACACCTTCGAGGCGCGCGGTGCGACCGGCTGGGCGGGGGCCGCGGCAGCCGGTCGCGGAGTCTCGCGCGAAGCCTGTACCGAAGCCGTCGCCTCGGGTCGCGGTGGCGGAGTCGGCTCGGTCCGCGGCGGCGCGGAAGCCACCTGCCTCGGCGCCCGCACGGGAGCCGGGTCCGCGTACGGAACGGCTCGGGGCGTCGGCGCCTCGGGCTCGGACGCGGCTGGCGCGACCGGGCGGCGAGCCTGGGGCGGGCGCGATCCGGGCAGCGGAGCCGAGGCCGTAGCCGGGACCGGATCCGGCTCGGACTGGGCGAGATGCCGTGCCTGGGGTCGCACGGATCCGGGAGGCGGCGGCGATGCTGCCCCGGGAAGCTCCGCCGCGTCTTCCAGCGCGATGCGCAGCTCGGCGTCGGGCCTCCGCACCACCTCGACGTCCGAGGTCAGGGCCTGGGCGGGAAGCGAGGGCCTCGGCTCGACGGGGAGCGGCGCAGCCGGCTCCCCGGCGCTCTGCGCGCGCTCCATCGGGACCGCGCTCGCCGCCACCGGACGGCCCGTCGCGAGGGACGCGGCGGCCGGGGGCGCCTCGGGGGCCGGACGCGACGGCTGGACCTGCGCGAGCTGCCGCTCCGGCTCGCGGGCCGGCCAGAGCAGGAACAGCGAAGCTCCGATTGCAGCCCCCAGCACCAGGGCCCCCGACGGGGCTGCCCAGGACCGGCGCGGCCGCTCGGGCTCGGGTGCCGCCGTCACCTGCTCGCGCAGCGGACGCTCGACCGGCGCCATCTTCTCCTGCTCGAGGCGGCGCAGCGCCTTCAGGATCGTGCTCACGAGCCGTCCTCCGCCCCCAGCCCAGCCAGCAGGCTGCGCACCCGCCAGCGCGGAACGCGCCGAAGCTTGCGGCGGCGGCCCACGCTGAGGATCTCGCGAGCGGCCTGGCCGACCAGCACCCGGTCCACGCTGCGCGACCCCGCAGCGTAGCCGGCCAGCAGGGCGCGGTCCGCCAGCAGGTTGATCAGGCGCGGGATCCCGCGCGAGCGGCGCCGGATCTCGCGCAGCGCGTCCTCGGTGAAGAGGTCCCGGTCGCAGGCGGCCGCCACCCGCAGGCGGTGGCGTACGTATTCCGCGATCTCCCCGGCGGCGAGGGGATCCAGTCGCCAGCGCACGCTGATGCGCTGGCGCAGCTGACGCAGCTCGCGGGAGTCCAGCTTCTCGTCCAGCTCCGGCTGCCCGAACAGCAGGATCTGGATCAGCTTCGAGGTCGAGGTCTCGAGGTTCGAGAGCAGTCGGATCTCTTCGAGCGTCTCGGTCGACAGGTTCTGGGCCTCGTCGACGATCAGCAGCACGCGGCGTCCGGCCCGCTTGGCGTCGAGCAGGAATCGGTTGAGCGACTCGCCGAGCGCCCCCCGCGACAGACCCGCGACCGGCAATCCGAACTCGGAGCAGATCGTCCGCAGCAGCTCCTCCCCGGAGAGCGTGGGATTGAAGACGAAGGCCACCTCGGTGTCGCGTCCCAGGCGGTCCAACAGCGTTCGACACAGGGTGGTCTTGCCCGTACCGACCTCGCCCGTGACGGCGATGAAGCCCTCGCCCTGCTCGACCCCGTACAGGACGTGGGCCAGCGCCTCCCGATGGGACCGGGTCAGGTGCAGGAAACGGGGATCCGGCGAGAGAGAGAAGGGTTTCTCGCGCAGTCCGTAGTAGTCGGTGTACATTCTCAGGAACCGATCACCAAACCGTTGATTCCGGGGTCGTTTCCGGCGCCGATCGCGCCACGGGACTCACCGCGGGAGTCACCGGCGCAGCCGCCGCACCCGGCCCAGACCTCGCACCGGGTTTCGATCTCGTCCGCAGGGCAGAGGCCGTGCGGGAGGCTGCTGGCCCCGGGAGAACCGCATTGGCCGAATCCTCCCCCCAGACCCCGCACCGGGCCCCCGATCTCGAACCGCGCCACGCCGCCCCGCTCGTCGGGGTCGACGTCGGCGCCACCCTCGTGAAGGTGGCCGTTCGCGACGGGGATGGCCGCACCGCGTTCGACTCCTCTGCTCTCGACACCCTCCCGGAGCTGGCGCGGCGGCTCCGGAGCCGCGAGCCGGCCCGGATCGGCCTGACCGGCTGTGGCGCGCCGCAGCTCGCCCGCCTCCTTGATTCGGACACCGCCCAGGTGAACGAGTTCGCCGCCTGGGCTTCGGGGGCCCGCGAGATGTTGAGGGGTGATGCCCTCGCGGGCAAGCGCTTCCTGCTGGTCTCGGTGGGCACCGGAACCTCCGCCATGCTGATCCGCGGTGCCGAGGTGCAGCGCATCGGCGGATCGGCGCTCGGTGGGGGCACCGTGGTCGGGCTCGGCTCCGCGCTGCTCGGCACCGCGAGCTTCCGGGAGATCGCGGCGCTGGCGGAGGAGGGGGATCGACGACACGTGGACCTCCAGGTCTCCGACATCTATCGCGAGGGACAGATCCCGCTGCCCGGCGACTTGAATGCGGCTTCGTTCGCAAAGTTGTCCCGACTTCCGCAGGGGTCGCGAGCCGACCCTCGGGATCTCGCCCACGCCGTGATGGGTCTGGTGGGAGAGAACGTGGCGCTCATCTGTGGCGGACTGGCGGCCGCCGCCCAGGCCGAGCACATCGTCTTTGCGGGGACGACGCTGCGTGGGAACCCGGCGCTGGTCCGCATCCTGGAGCAGACCTGCGGGCATTTCGGTCGCCCGGTGCGCGTCCTCTCGGAGGGAGAGTTCGCGGGGGCCCTGGGAGCCCTCGAGCTGGCCCTGGCCTGACGCCCCCACCGCGCTTCGCCCCGTGGCACGTCGGCCGGGCTGCGGGCTAGACGTTGACGCGGGTCCGCATCTGGGTGTTCTCGCCGCCTTCGCGCAGCGCCGGCTCGGTGGCCTTCTCCTCGTCGGAGCGGCTCATGCTGCGGAGCGCGCGCTGGGTCCGGGCGATGGCGGCGCGCTGCACGCGCAGCTCCTCGCTCTGGGCCGCGACCTGGCGCTCGAGTCGCTCGCGCGCCTCGAGGGACTCCTCGAGCCGCGTCTCGAGCTGGGTGACGCGCTGTGAGAGCTCCTGGACGAGCCGCATCACGTCCGGGTCGATCGCCGGAGCCGCAGCGGGCGGCGCAGGGGGAGACGCGGGCGGCATGTCGGCGCGATCGGCCGGAAGATCCGTCAGATTCTGGCTCATGGAGTCGTCTCCCTTGTTGTGCTGCGCGAGATCCGTGTCTTCGTCGAACAGATCGCCGACGCTCGACGGCGCATCGTCCTGCGCCGCGAGCGGGATCGATCCATACTCCTCGGTGGCGGCATCCCGGTCGGAGCCGACCGGCTCGGTACCCGCGAGATCGTCCGACTCGCCGAACAGGTCGCCCAGGGTCTGCCGGTCCTCGGCCTCTGCGCCCGGCGTCGCCGCCATGTCGTCGGGAGCCGCTTCCACCGCGTCCTGCGAGGCGTCTTCCGTCGAGAAGCCGTCCATCGAGAAGCCGCCGGCGGGGATCCGGGTCTGGGCGGCACTCGCCGGCGCGGCCGCCTCGCCCGCGTCGGTGGTCTCCGCGAGGGCGTCGAAGTTCAGGTCGTTGGGAATCGCCCGGCGGCGCCGGACGAAGACGAACCCGATCGCCGCGAGGCCCAGCAGGATGGCCGCACCGGCGCCGAGCAGGATGGGGTCGCCGAGCCAGCCCGAGACCCCGCTCGGGGCGGCCGGCTGGGCGGTCGCGACCTCGCGGGTCGGTTCCTCGAGGTTCGGCTCCTTGCGGCTCGGCGTCGCGGGCTTCGCGGCGGCGGGCGGTTCCGGGACGGCGGCGGGCGTCGTGCCCCGCGCGCCGGGCATCTTCGGGACGACCGACGTGCCGGGCACCTCGGGCCTCGGCGAGACGGGCTCGCGCGTCTGGGAAGCGGTCTGGGAAGCAGAGTCGGACGGGCTCGGAACGGCGGCGGGAGCGGGCGTCACCATCCGTGCGGAGCGGCGCTCCGGGGAAGGCGCTGCGGGCTCCGCTGCAGGCTCCGGGTAGGGCGTCGGTGCCTTCGGGACGACCGACCTGCGCGGCGCCGCGGTCGTGGGAGACGGGCTCTCGGAGCGGCGAGCGCGACCGGCCGTCTTCGCCGCAGCCGGGGACGCCGCGGTCGCCGGCTGCTCCTCCGGCAGCATGACGTCCAGCACGATGCGCGGCGGACGCGCCAGGATCATCTCCTGGATGCGGAGTCCCGACTGGCGCAGCTGGATGTGCGCTGTCGCGCCGTCGGAGCTCTCCTCCACCTCGACGGAGGTGATGCCCTTGCTCCGCGAGCGGATGCGGTGTGCCTCCGAGCCGGCGTCGAGGGTGACGACCACCGACTCGCCGCTCGGGGCCGATTCCCGCACGATGCGATAGCCCGCGGCGTCGTCGAGCTCGAAGACGACGCGGGTGAAGGTCGGGTGACTGCCGACGCGAACCTCGACCACCTTCGCCGCCCAGGCAGCCGGCGCCACGAGGCAGGCGGCCACGCCTGCCGCGAGCAGCCCGAGCCGAAATGCCCGGTGACCGCGGTCACCGGACGGGCGCGATCGTTTGGCCGTAATCCGCTGCGATTCCATGCTTCGAGCGTCCCGAGACGAGTTCCGTTCCCGAACCGCTGCGGCGCGAGGGCGTCCGCAGGATCCGCAGGCGCTATCGGCAAGGGGTCGGCGGCACTTGACTCGGAACTGCAATTTCTCTTCCAGCGGGCTGCTCATCGGATGCCCCCATCCGGTGCCAACGCGCTGCCAACTCGCTGCCAACTCGCTGCAAGCTGAGTTCCACTTGGATTCCACCGGGATGCCACTGGGATTCCGCTCGCCTTCCGCTCGCCTTCCGGTCCACGCGCGGACCGGAACGGGGGCCTGGGTGCGCGGGATCGACCGGGGGTCGGCTTCAGCCCTCCGCGCGTCGGGCCAGCAGCGGGCGCAGGGTGGCGATCGCTCGCGCGATGCGCGGACCGTACCACGACACCAGGGTGCCGTCGATCAGGTGGATGCGGCCGTTCCGCGCCGCCGGAACGGGGAGCTCCGAGAGCTCCGCGGCATCGCGCGCGCCGAACGCGTAGGGCTCGTCGGGCAGCAGGATGACCTCGGGCGCGGCCTGGACGATCTCCTCCAGGTCGACGATCGGATAGCGGCGCTCGCGGTGGTCGGCGAACACGTTCCGTCCGCCGCAGCAGGAGAGGAGATCGCTCGCATAGGTGTCGTGTCCCACCGACATCCAGGGACGCTTCCAGATCGGACAGAAGCAGGCGCTGGGATGCGCCGCCGGGCTGGACCGCGCCTGCTCGAAAGCTCGCTCGACCGGAGCCACCACCGCTTCGATCCGCTCGGACGTGGCGCCGAGCTCCGCGAGCTCTCGCAGCAACGCGACCCCATCCGCCACCGTTCGCGGATAGGTGACCCACACCGAGAGACCCTCGGCCTCCAGCCGCTCCACGTCCCGCTTGCGGTTCTCCTCGTGGTTCGCGATCACCAGATCGGGCGCGAGCGCCGCGATGTCGGGCAGCGACGGATTCTTCGTGCCCCCGAGCTTCGGAAGCTGCGCCACCTGGTCCGCGGGGTGGACGCACCAGTCCGTGACCCCCACCACGCGATCTCCGAGCCCCAGTGCGAATAGCGCCTCCGTCACGCTGGGCACCAGACTCACGATGCGACGGGGGCGCGGGCTCATGCAGCGGCCGGCCCGAACGTGATCTCCAGGACTCCGTCCGCCAGCCGCGTTCCGTCCACGCGGCGACCCGCCACCGAAGCGGGTAGCGCGATCCGGCGCTCGGCGTCGCGCACCGAGACGAGCAGGTCGTCGCCGCGGACCCGCACGTCCACGTCGTTGGCTTCGGCCGTCGGGAGATCGATGGCCAGGCGCGTGAGGCCGTCCCGACGCTCGAGGCGGATGGGGCGCCGGCGGGACAGGAGTGCGGCGGGATCGCGCTCGCCGTAGAGCGCGCGTCCGAGCGCGCGCAGGGGCTCCTCGCCAATCACCTCACCGGGCTGGAGCGGAGCCTCGAAGCGCGGCACCGGGAAGGAGCGGCGGATGTCCTCGAGCTCGGTGCGCTCCCGCGCGGCCCAGCGGGCGAAGTACCCACCGGCCGCGCGATCCGGAAGCACGCGATTGACCAGCAACGCATCCGTCGCCACCCCGTAGAGGCACAGGTAGGCAAAGGAGCGCCGCGTCTCGTCGACGACCACGCGCGCCGGATTCACGACGAGCCGCGCGCTGGTGCGATCCTCGTCGAGCAGCACGTCGCGCACGCCCTCGATCTCCGCGTAGAGGCGCTCGAACGCGTCGAGCACCGCCTCGGGCGCGATCAGACCGCGGGCCCCCAGGCCCTCGGCGATCGGGCGCACCAGGCGAGCGGCCTGACGCTTCCAGCCCCAGAAGTTCTGCATCAGGATGCGCAGCACGTCGGGCAGGCGCAGCAGGCGCAGCGTCGCGCCGGTGGGCGCGCAGTCCACGATGCAGACATCGTAGCCGCCGCTCGCCTCCACCTCGCTCACGCTCCGCAGGGCCACGAGCTCCTCCAGGCCGGGAAACACCAGCATCTCCTCGGAGACGAGGGTCTCCTGGTCAGCGAGGAGGAGGGGCTGGAGCCACGCCTGGATCTCTCCCCAGGAGCGTTCCAGCTCGGCCAGGGCGGAGACCTCCTGGGCCGTCACGCCCCGCGACACCTCGACGGGATGGGGTCCGACGGGTCGGCCCAGCGCGTCGCCCAGGCTGTGGGCGGCGTCCGTCGAGAGCACGAAGACGCGGTGGCCGTGCTCCGCGGCCCTCAGTGCCGTGGCGAGCGCGAGCGTGGTCTTCCCGACGCCGCCTTTTCCCGTGAAGAGCAGCACGCGCATCAGGCCGCCCCCGTCGCCGATTCGCTCGCCGGTACGCTCGCGAAGCGCACCAGCAGGCAGGCTTCCTCGAGCTTCGCGTCGGAGAGCGAGAGCGGCACGACGGTTCGGGGGAGCTTGACGGCGCGGCGACGGCCACCGGCCGTCACCACCAGCTCGTCGTCCACCTTCACCACCTCGAGGCTCGCCGCGTCGGCGCCGGGAAGTGGGAGGCGGGCCACGACGCCATCCGCGTCGCGCAGGAAGCGCATCGGCTCGATGGGGCGAAGCTGCGCCTCGGGCGCGGAGTCACGAAACAGCTCGCGACCGTGCTCTGCGAGGCGCTCCACGCCCGTGAGCTCGTCGTCGCGAAGGGGGGCCGTCAGGACCGGGATGCCGGCAAAGAGCCGCTCGACCTCGCGAAGCCGCTCCTCCTGCAACGCGAACCACTCGTGGAAGAAATCCTCGTCCGCGGCCTCTCGCGGGAGCATGCGGTTCATCACGACCGCGTCGCACCCCACCTCGAAGAGCGAGAGCTCCGTGTAGGCGCGGCGGGCCTCGTCGATCACCATGCGCTCGGGCGTCACGACGAAGCGGACGCTGGTTTCCGGACTCGAGATGCGACGCCGCAAGGCCAGCAGCTTGTCGTACAGGAGGCTCTGCGCCTCCCGGAAGATCTCGGGCTCGGGAAGCGGCGCCGCGATCAGGCGCTGCGCCAGCGGGACGGTGGCACCAGCCAGGGCGCGCATCAGGGGCAGCGCGACGCGCAGCATGCCGGTCGCCACCTCCGGCAGGGTGGCGAGCCGAAGGGTCGCGTCGGTGGGCGCGCAGTCGAGCACCACCAGGTCGTAGGCGGACTCGCGGGCCCGCTCCTCGACGGCGACGAGGGTCGTGAGCTCCTCGGCGCCGGGAAGCAGCGCGAGCTCCTCCGCCACCACGGACTCGATGCCCTGGTAGAGGAACAACGAGACCAGGTACTCCTGTACCGCGCCCCAGTGGCGGGCCGTCTCGACGCGCGCGTCGATCTCCATCGCGTCGAGACGTGGCGCCACCTCTACGGGCTCCGCACCGAGGCGGCGCTCGAGCACGTCCCCCAGGCTGTGCGCCGCATCGGCCGAGGCGAGCAGCGTGCGGCGCCCCCGCTCGGCACCACACAGGGCCGCGGCGGCCGCGGTCGTCGTCTTCCCGACGCCCCCCTTCCCCGTGTAGAGCACGAGCCTCACGGCCCGACGGTATCACGCTGCGCCGAGGACCTCCCGGCTCGCGCCCGCCGCAGCGCGCACGACGCGCACGGCGGGTCGCGGCGTCTCCGTGGCGGTCCAGCGGTGGTCACAGCGCGGGCACTCGGCCAGGAAGACCACGCCGCGATCCACCACCGCATCGGTCCGCACCTCGCCGAATCCGCACACCAGGCAGCGGGTGAGGGTGCGCTCCGGCTGACTCAGGACCTCCGGTGCTCGTTCGATCATCACGCTTCGCTCCTCCTTTGCTCGTCCCCACCTTCCTCGTTAATACCTTCGTCAATACCTTCCCCGTTACTGCCTTCCTCGTTACTGCCTTCCTCGTTGCTACCTTCCTCTCGTTGCTACCTTTCTCGTTGCCACCTTTCTCGTTGCTACCTTCCTCGTCCCCATCGAGTTCGCCGACCGGCTCGACCGGCTTCGAGGGGAGTCCAGCGCAGCGCCATGACGGATCCGGTCACGGGCTCCACGCTCCACGCTTCGAAGTGGCTTTGGGATACGATGGGCGACCGGGGCCGGTCGGAGGTCCCCGGCACGGAGGCCAGCATGCGCATCGGACTCATCTTGACCTCGGGCACGGCCCGCGGCGACGTCGACCAGGCCCGACGCGCCGAGGCCGCGGGCTTCGACGGCGTCTACAGCATCGAGTTCTTCAACCGCCACGGCTTCGCGGCTCTCGGAGCCATCGCCCAGGTGACCGAGCGGGTGCGCATCGGAACCGCCATCGCCAACGCCTTCACCCGCAGCCCGCTGCTCCACGCCAGTGCCGCGATGGATCTCGACGAGCTCTCGGGCGGCCGCATGGTGCTCGGCCTGGGCAGCGCCACCCGCCGCATGAACGAGGACTGGTTCGCCATGCCCTTCTCCGCGCCGGCGCCGCGCATGCGCGAGCTGGTCGAGCTGCTGCGCGCGGCCTTCGCGGCCCAGAAGGGCGGCGGGCTGCACTGGGAGGGCGAGCACTGGAAGATCAAGGTGCCGATCTACGCCCGGCCCAAGGCCGCTCGGGAGCAGATCCCCATCTGGGTCGCGGCGGTCAACCGCGGCATGATCGCCTGCGCGGGAACGGTGGCCGACGCCCTGGTGGGCCACCCCATCGCCACGCGCCGCTGGCACCGGGAGGTGACGCTCCCCGGACTGCGGAGCGCGGAGGAGAAGGCCGGCCGCCCGACGGGCGCCTGTGCGCTCGCCCCCTACGTCCTGACCTCCATCCAGGACGACCGCGCGCGCGCCGTGCGGGACGCCAAGCAGCAGATCGGCTTCTACTTCACCACCGAGCTGTATCACTCGGTCCTCGACCTCCACGGCCTGCGCGAGATCGGCCAGGCCTGCCGCGCCGCGCTCAAGCGCTTCGACGTCAACGCCATGGCGGATGCGATTCCCGACGCACTGGTGGAGGAGATCGCGATCGCCGGGACGCCCGACGAGGCCCGGCAGCGCCTCGACCAGTGGTCGGACCTGACCGAGCAGCCGCTCCTCTACGCCCCGACGGTGGGCGTCGCGCCGGAGCGGATCGCCAGCAACGTCGAGGCGATGTTCGAGCTGTTCGGGAGCCGCTAGCCCGATCGCCTCAGGGAGCGGGCGAACCGCGCGGCTCCCGCACGAAGGTCCCCGTCCCCGGGATCGCGTTCTCGCTGAAGCGGTCCGGCCGCCACCAGAAGTTCGTGTGGTCGTCCGGCGCGTCGGCGTCCGCGACCCCGAGGTTCAGACGGAACGCCTCCCAGCGGCCCTGCTGCGCGGCGTCCAGATACGCGACGGGCAGCGCGACCTCCACCGCGTAGCCTCCGGTCGTGCGCACCGCCGCGCCGCGCAGTCCGTCGGGCCAGAACTTCTCGAACATCGCGACCCGCTCTCCCCCCTCCTCGGGCGGCGGAGAGAAGCCGGTGAAGACGATCGCCCGCGGGCCGTAGCGCACCACCGTCTCCCGCAGTGATCCGTTGGCGGAGCGCTCCGGATCGGGTCGCGGGTCCACGCTGAACAGGACGCCGTCCTGGTTCACCGGCAAGACGTCTGGATACACACGCAGCACGTCGTCCGTGACGTCGATGGCGAAGTACACGAACTCCGCGTCGGCGGCGACGTCGAAGCGGAGCGAGCCGTCCGCCGGCCCGTCCCAGAACCCGTTGCCCCGGACCTCCGCGGGTGACTCCCCGGCGAAGCGCAGTCGCGGCCACTCGTCGAGTCGGCCGTCCACCGCGATCGGCGCTCGCGCGGGCCGCACGGGAAAGGCGCGTTGGGGAACGAGGGGCGTGCGGCGCTCGCTGCGAATGCGGGCGCCGCCCGCCGCGGCTTCGCTGCGCAGTGTCCAGCGGACGCGCACCGGCGAGAGCTCCTCCACCGGCAAGGCGTCCTCTGCCGCCAGGCGCACGTCGAGCTCGGCGGACTCGCCGGGCCCGAGGACCCGCTCGAAGGCCGGGGGCGACGCCTTCAGGTTTCCGCTCGACTCGACCCGAGCCGTCACCGTCACGGGCTGCGTCGTCTCGTTGCGAAGCGAGAAGCCCTGCGTGCCCGTGCGGAACACCGAGCCCTCCGTCCGGATCGGCTCGAAGTCCACGATGTCCCGGAGCGCGGCCCGCTGCGCGGCGTCGCGTCCCACCGGGAGCCGCTTGCCCCGGATGCCGTCCAGCAGCAGGTTCGCG
>JAAUYK010096751.1_pt1 | contig 15763 bp, 15 predicted proteins | sample 7278021 | NCBI WGS metagenome assembly JAAUYK01 (sample SAMN14350223, study PRJNA611818) | marine sediment metagenome | isolation source: surface marine sediment (1.8m) | place: French Polynesia: Moorea | collected 2018-08
GATCAATAATATCAGAAAAATCAGGTATTTTAGGTGACTTACCTTGACAACAACATCCCCATTCAACAGGATATAATCCCTTCTTTACCCATTTATGAAAACTGGAATATTGCCAATTATGGGGACAAGAAACTAATCCATGTTTAACCGGATTATAATGAATATACTCTAAATGTTTTTCTAAATCTTTTTCATCCCTAATGGTATGTTCCCAAAAACGTCTTTGCCATACATTACTTTCTCTATGTTTACCTCGTGAATTAGAAATATTATCCACTAATCTTAAATTTCTTCCAATAGAACGAGTAAATAAAACCTTCATCCGTGCAATACGTTGAGAATAATTACTATCATTTTTTGGTAATGACCAAATAAAATGTAAATGATTAGGTAAAATAACAGCCCCGACAATATCAAAAGGCTTCTCTTTTTTGACTGTAGAAACAGCAAGACGTAATTTAGCGATCGCATCAGGATCTTTAAATAAAGGAACTCGTTGATAAGTCACAATAGTTAAGAATACGGTGCTACCTTGACAATATAAACGACGATAATTTGACATTTTTAAATCAATTTTTAATTATGAATCTTGTAGGGTGGGGAAAGCTAGAATATAGGTGAATGAATCTAGAAGATAGATATCTTGCCCACCTAATACCTAAATAATAATGGTGGCCAATCATTATAGGTTAATATTCAATAAAATAAATTATCCCATTTGCCCACCCTACTCTGATTCTCATAATAATAGATATCTTTCCCATCTAAATAATCATGGTGGGCAATGATTTTGAGTTAATCTTAAATAAAATAAATTATTTCATTTGCCCACCCTACTCTGATTCTCATAATAATAGATATGTTGCCTATCTAACACCTAAATAATAATGGTGGGCAATGATTTTGAGTTAATCTTAAATAAAATAAATTATTTCATTTGCCCACCCTACTCTGATTCTCATAAGAATAGATATGTTGCCTATCTAACACCTAAATAATAATGGTGGGCAATGATTTTGAGTTAATCTTAAATAAAATAAATTATTCCATTTGCCCACCCTACTCTCATTATCATAAAAATCGTTAAGTATATGGTAATTTATAAATGCGATCGCTTAATAATAGATTGAGTTCAATAAGCGATCGCATTATTTGCTCTTAAGATTCCTGTTGTTTTCTATTCTGATTAAAAACTTCAAAAACTTGACGGCAAAAACACTTAAATCTTTCCGCAATATCCTTAGCCGGTTGATAGTCACCTTCCAATTGCCAGTTTTCTACAGTTGAAAGTCGCCACGCTTGTCCCTGATGATTAAAAGCAGTTATTTCTAATCCCACTAACCTTTGGATTTTATCCACAGGATCTTTATGAAACCTAATCTGTACTAACATACTCCGACTTTGAAAGCGAGGACTCCATCCAGGCAAATGAAAAGCAATATCAATGGAGTGAGGATCGACTAATTCCAGGGTATCAGGATCATTACGCCAGGGTTTAAGGTCTGCTTTAGCATCAGGAAAATGGGTTTTAAATAAATGAACAGTAGATGCAATTTTTGTAGCGATTTCTACACCTTGAGCTTTTTCCGATGCGTTCATGTTTTAGTCTCCTCTTGATAAATCTTAAGCAACGGCTAAAATTAGCCATCCTGCTTTATTCTATGTCAGTATTTTAGTTAATTCATTGATTAAACAGGATAACAAACTTAAAAATTTTGTGTAATTTTTTATCAAGTAAATACGAAAATACTATTTATCAATTTTTTAACCTCCCCGTCTCCCCATTGGGGTTAGTGAGCAAGATGCTCATAGTCCGTAGACTTTCGACACTAAACCTAACCTAAAACTCTGATAGGGATTATCATAGCTGTAGAGAAGTTTCTAGTTGACTCACCAGATGGTGAATAAGGGCTGGAAACTCTAGTGTAGATATCCGCTTATTTGAAACTATTAATCCCCTTACAACTGTCTTTGAGGCAATGGCCATTATGGCATCAAATCAAGATAAAGATGAATTCTTCTATCCTCGATATCCTTATCGTGGGGAAGTAAAACCGGAAAATGTAGTTTTTAATGCCAACCTACAAGAGTTTGCCCAAGAAGTTAACTATCTTTGTAACTTAGAAACCGCGGGAAAAATTAAACCTGAACAAGCTTATCAAAAAATCAAACAACTATGGAAAAAACTCAAATTATCGAAAAAAGAATTAAAAATAGGAGAAAATTTATTTAACCAAGAATTTGATGACGATGACGAAAAGGGGACTGACAATGAATAGCTTGACCGATCGCACGGTCTAAAGTAGATAATATTATAACTCTGGTTTTCTTGCTATTACGGGCAACCCCTGGTGATCCGGCGTATGCTATTTTGGGAAACCCTGCGCCGGACCATTTGTTAACGGCCATATCTTATTAATTTAGGAAAATATGAAATATTTAGATAAAATCAAAACAGTTTACAAACAAATTTTAACCCTAATTTTAGTTGGGTTTTCTATCTTAAATTTAACCGCTTGTGCTGCTGCTGGTAATCAAAATCAAGTGGTTTTATCCATTTTAAGCGATCCTAAAACTTTTAATGCTGTCTTATCTCAAGAATCTCCTAATATTTTTGGTTTAACCTATGAAGGGTTAATTACAGAAAATCCTTTAACAGCAGAAAAGGAACCTGCTTTAGCAGAATCTTGGGATATTTCTGAGGATAAATTAACCATTGTTGTTACTTTAAGAGAAGGTTTAAAATGGTCTGATGGAGAACCATTAACAGCAGATGATGTTGTTTTTACTTACAATGATTTATATTTGAATGAGAAAATACCTAACCTTTATCAAGATCGTTTGCGAGTCGGCCGTAAGCGGGATTTCCCTACTATTAAAAAGCTAGATGCTCGAAGCATAGAATTCAAAATTACAGAACCCTTTGCTCCTTTTCTAGATAGTGTCAGTTTTCCTATTTTACCTGCTCATATTTTGCGTAAAACCATCCAAGAAACCGATGGGGAAGGTAGTCCCAAATTTTTATCAACCTGGGGAACAGATACCCCACCAGAAAACATTATTGTTAATGGTCCTTATAAACTTAAGGAATATGTGACAAGTCAAAGGGTTGTCTTTGAAAAAAATCCTTATTATTGGAAACAAGATCAACAAGGAAATCAGTTACCCAATATTGAAAATGTTGTTCAGGCAATTGTCGAATCAACAGATACTTCTTTATTACAATTTCGTTCAGGTAGTTTAGATTCTATTAGTGTCACTTCTGAATATTTCTCTTTATTAAAAAACGAGGAAAATCGCGGTAATTTTACTATCTATAATGGTGGTGCAGCCTACGGCACAGTGTTTATTTCCTTTAATCAAAACCGAGGTAAAAGGGAGGGTAAACCTTTAGTTAATCCCATTAAAGCTGAATGGTTTAATAATGTTAATTTCAGAAAAGCTGTTGCCTACGGAATTGATCGTCCTCGAATCATTAATAATATTTATCGTGGTTTAGGTAGTCCCCAAAACACACAAATTTCTGTGCAATCTCCCTACTACAATCAAGCAGTAGAAGGATATGATTATGATCCCGAAAAAGCCAAAGAATTATTATTAAAAGAAGGGTTTACTTATAACTCAGAAGGAAAGTTATTAGATAGTAAAGGGAATAAGGTTGAATTTAATTTAATTACCAACTCAGGAAACGAAATCAGAGAAGCAATGGGAGCGCAAATTGAAGAAGATTTGGGCAAACTAGGAATGCAGGTGAATTTTAGTCCTTTAGCTTTCAATGTTTTGGTAGATAGACTTAGTAATTCCTTAGATTGGGAAGCACATATTATTGGTTTTACAGGAGGCAATGAACCCCATTCTCCTAGTATTTGGTACACAGATGGTAACTTACATATGTTTAACCAAAAACCCCAACCTGGAACTAAACCTCTCACCGGAAGAGTTGTATCAGACTGGGAGAAAAAAATTGAACAGTTGTATATTGCTGGTTCTCAAGAAGTCGATATGGATAAACGCAAACAAATCTATAACGAGGCACAGGAATTAGTATCAGAATACCTCCCTTTTATTTATTTAGTTAATCCCTATTCCTTAGCTGCGGTTAAAAATCGTTTTGATGGTATTGAATATTCTGCTTTAGGAGGTGCTTTTTGGAACATGGAAAAACTGTCTGTTAAAGATGTTAGCCAAGAATAACTCAAAGTTAAGCAGGATTTAACATTATCTCTTGTCTTTTTGATAAATATTGGCTGGAGTGGAACGAGAATTATTGCAATTACATCTATTGTTTAAAAGAGATTACTCGTTCCTAACCAATAACAAATTATACCCTGTTTAATAAGGGCAATTTAGATGCACTTATCTTGCCAAAAATACTATCTAAATTATTCAGTAACGCTTCTGAAATAATTGAGGAAGCCCAAGAATAACGGTAATTTGGCATAGCATTGCAGCCATTATACCAAATAGAATGGCCTGACTGTTTAATTAACTTAAGAGGTTGAGAAAGTTCAGTTGTCTGGGTAAAATTAGCACCATGATCCGGTTTATGAATAGGATCAATAAATGCCATATTACATTTTAGTTGAGAAAATTTATCATCAGGAACAAAAGTCCATTTTGGTTGAGAACTAGAAGGAATTGTAGCGTTAACAATAATATCAGCTTGGGGTAACAGATTATCAATTAAAGGTAGCTTTAAATCCTCATTAATCACCTCATAAGTATTATTATAATCATATTCCATCTGACGATATTCTACTCCTTCCAATTTATTAATTAGGCTTGAAGGTTGACGCTGAGTGTAAACAACAATTTTCTCAATTCCTTGTCGAATTAATTCTTTTGTTGCACCAATTCCCAAATTTCCATAACCGAGAACTACTGCTAATTTTTTCTCTGTAATTGCAGGAGAAAATGGATCACTCTGTTGTAATGTTTCTAGGGTTTGAAGCACCCCACATTCACCAGAAATATGAGCATTTTTATAGAGTAATTTTTGGGGTCGTCCTTCGCACCAAATAATAATGTCTTCTAAATCTAAAAATTTTACATTGGTTGTATGTTTAGGAGGTAACTGAAGATGATTAAACCAACCAATTAAGACAGTTCCAGGACGCATATATTGCCATTCATCAGTAGGTTTGAGAGAAATTACAATATCACTTGATTTAAGTAAGGTGAACCTATCTACAACTTTACAACCGAGTTTAAGTAAATGATCATCGGCTGATTTTTCAAACGTATGTAAGCCAAAATTTTCCTCAAAAATAAACTCTTTAACTGAGTCATGATTAAGATGTTTAGAGGTTAAATGTTGGTACCAGATAGGTGAACGCATCTCTTTTGGTAAATTTGAGCGACTAATAAAGCCTAAAGAGTATTTATTATTCATGATTTTAAGCTGAAAATTATTTAATATACCCGCTCTAATTTGATTAGGGCGTGGCAAGCAGATTATAAAATACTTTTGACAGAAAGTCTATGAACGTTTGGTCTGAGCAAGGCGAAAGCAATAGAGATAATTTTTGAATGCTTCGCCCCTAGAAAATGTAATTATTGGCTACTTGTTTATGCTGATGTTAACAGTTAGTTAAGTATCAGAAGAAAAGTAAGGTGTTGTAGTTCACCCAGTTAGGGTTACCTATATTTAATTAATTATCAATTATCCATTAATAAAAATACAGGGTAAAATTTAGCAGAAACTAAGTTTTACCCTGTATTATCAAAAGAGTTTTTATTTGTTAAGTTGTAACGTTTTAAACAGCAGCTAATCCATGAGCGGACATTTTCATGATCTCACGAGTAGAGAAACCAATCTCACCCAAAGCTTCTCCATAACTAATCATGAAGTCTTCTACTAAAGCATCTTTTTCCATCCCCAAAACTTTGGCATCGTCTTCAACTTCGTTGAGCATTTGCCAAACAATAGGTAAATTTTCTTTATTGGCTTGTTCTAATTCTGCTTTAGAGTCCTCAAAATGTTCTTTTAACCAAACTTCCCCAAAATTAAGGTGAGTGTACTCATCTTTAACCACCCCTTCGGTGATTTTGCGAGCAAAGGGATCAGCCATGGGGATATAGATATTATAAGCAGCGATGGCAAAAGCTTCGATAATCAAAGATTGAATCAATAAACAGGTAACAATTTTGCCTTCAGCTTTAGCAGTTTGAAAGTTGCCATGAAGTTGAGAGAAAAATTTTTCAGCGTAGTCCATATCTGGGGTAACGTTGAGATTTCTGCCACAAGCTTGAAACCCCTTTTTATGACGGTTTTCCATCTTAGACAGACGGATTAACTCCTTCTTGTCCTGTGGAAGAAGTTCGCCCATATCAATATAATTTTCATAGGCTTCTTGTTCACCTTCAATGACAATAGCGTTGATGCGACTGTAAGCATCTTTATAGGTGTCGCTGTTAAAATCGAGTTCTGGGCGTAAAGCAAGCTCTTGCATAAGCTATTTTATCTCCTGTGTTTTATGAACTAAGTTACTGGTTAAATGGGTTTCTCTAATTAGGTTAACGCAACTGACAATATAAGTATAAGTCAACCGTTATTAACTTTTGGCTATTGTCCATCTATGAGTTCTACTCTAATGTATATACTTTAAGCCGAAAAGACAATTAAACATAGATGATCACAGAACAAACAATAACGATTGGTTCCTTAGAATGGTTTTATCGAGAAGTTACCCCCAACAACCCCAACAAGAAACCCCCAGTAGTTTTGCTTCATGGGTTGCCCAGTCATAGTTATATTTGGCGCAGGGTGATGGCTAATTTAGGAGACCAAGGGTTTCGAGCGATCGCCCCTGACTGGATCGGTTCAGGGTTTTCTGCTAAACCAGATAAACGGGACTTTGCTTATACCTCAGATGCTTATGAAAAGGCTTTAGGTGAGTTTCTTGAAGGGTTGGAATTGGAGCAAGTATCTTTAGTGGTGCAAGGTTTTTTGGCTTCTGTAGCCATTCAATACGCTTTTAACCATGCTGATACCATCCATCGCTTAATTGTTCTCAATACCCCTTTATCTCCTGACGTTAAACTTCCTTGGTTGATGCAGCAATGGACTATTCCCTTTGTGGGGGATATGGTGACTCAAGATCCCTTATTGGTGGATCGTACCCTGGAAAAAGGCAGTGGTTTTGTCATTGAGGATCAAGATTTAGATATTTTTCGACAACCCTATCTCAAAAGTTCTGCCGTGGGACGCGCTTTGTTAACAACCACAAAAAATCTTAAGCTATCTCAAACCTTGAAAAACATAGAAAAAGATTTTTCTGCTTGGAGTGTTCCCACCTTGATGCTTTGGGGTATGAGTGATCCTTGGTTATCGTCTGATATTCCTGAAAAATTGACCGCCAATGTTTCTAATATTGAGATGGTTAAGTTAGATGAGGCGAAACATTATCCCCAAGAACACTGGCCTAAAGAAGTTAGCGAAGAAATTATTACTTTTTTGCGTCGTCAGGTAGTTTGATAACACTTTTTGCATAATTCTAGAATCCCTGTGGTTTTAACCCGGGGAATCTCAAAGAGTTTTCATTTGCATAGAGCAAAATATTAATATTGATTCTAGTCTTCCCACACTCCCCACACCTCCCACACTCACTCAACCAAAATATATAATACACTCAATTGAAAACTGCTACAGACACCAAGGATCAAACCCACTGTGAGTTCTAAATATCTACCCAAAACCACTGCTTATGTCCGTATTACTCAACAGTCTTGGCAACAAGGACAAATGGAAGGAGAAGTCAGGGCAGCAGAATATGAATGGCGGTTTAAATGGCATTTCCGTCAGGGACAATTATTAGTACAACCATCCTTAGGTCGTGCCTTAATTTATGAACCTTTAGGTCGGTTTTTGGAACGATCTGACTATCAACTCGAACCAGGAGGAGATTATGAGTTTACCCTGCGATCGCAGCTTTAACTCGCCCTTGTGGGCAAAGTAAAGAGGCAAAAAGCAAATGTAAAAATTTAGCCCGAAATTTAGACTTAAAGGGTCTTTATTTATGAAGAAGAAAAACAAAAAAATAATTATTTATTGAATCCTACTTTTGTGCGATAGCGTGCCGGAACTTAGTGAAGAAATCCTGAACCGTATTCACGGCTTTTAATCTTCGTCAAATTCTGGCCATAATAACCGCAAAGCCATTACAGCAAAGCCTATAGCTGCCATCGCCTTTAATAGTTTCGTTGGTAAAAACTGGGCAATAGTTCCCCCAGCGATAACCCCTAAGAAACTAGCTAAAATTAAAGCAGTAATTGAACCAAAAAATACCGCACGAGGTGACTTAGAACTCCCTCCTAATGCGATTGCTGCCAGTTGACTTTTATCTCCAATTTCTGCTAAAAAAACCGTAATAAAACTTAATCCAAATAATTGCCAATCCATGCTTAATTCACCTTAACTATTTAACACATCTCCTATCAATAACCCTGTAATTATTAGTAATAACAAAGCTACTGCTATATCTAACTTTTTAGGAGATAAACGACGGGCTAACCAATAACCAATTAATACCCCTAATAAACTGGTGGCAATTAAAGCGAGCGCCGACCCGGCAAAGACGACCCAAGGAGACTGAGATTCTGCACTAATTAATAGGGTTGCTAGTTGGGTTTTGTCCCCCATTTCTGCTAAAAATATGGTCAAAAAAGTCGAACTAAAAACCGTCCAAAAACTCCATGATTTTTCTGGTTTTGAAGTTTCTTCAGAGGTCTGATTTTGCTGATTTTCAGTTTCATTTTGATCAGAAATATTCATGATAGAATAGGTTAAAGTTTAAATTATTTTTTATCTTGATAAGCCATCCCATTTGCTTCTGCATAACGTTCCATAAAACGCATAAACCGATCCCAATGCTCATCTTTTTCGAGATCAAATCCACATCTAACCTCTTTTAATTCATCCCCTTCATCCCCTCCCCAAATAATTTTTAAAGAAGAAGGTGTAACGCTAATTTCTCCCTCCGAATCAATTAAACGTAAATCACCATAGGTTTGTGTTGTATAACTTCTAAACCTTTCTAAAGATTTTAAATTCTCAAAAATCATCAATACATTACGGATTCCTGTTTGCTTGCTTCGTCGTAAACTCACATTACTTAATTCCTCAGAAATGCCCACAAAAAACTCAATGGAAGGGCTGATATCGCTCATAATTAATTATTTCGATATTTTATTAACAATAGGGATTTTAAATAAGGAGGAAAGTGAATACTATAAGCCAATTTCCTCCTAATGCTTATGGCTTATTCAGCTTCCCCTCCTTGAACTTTAAGAATAAGAAAGCCCCAAGCTAAGCCAAAAAGAACTAAAACCATTAAAACAACGGCACCATTAAACATCATACTTTCAGCAGTCATTTTTATTCTCCTAATTGAATGGATAAGTATTAATAATTACCTGACAGTTTTAGCTTATCATTGAAGTTACCATTACGGTAAAAGTTCATCAATTTCAGCCAAAGTTTGCCCATCATCCTCTAAGTATTGTAGAACACCAAGGCACAATCATAAGATGCAATCTTCACACAACCCAAAACCTCAACGTCCCCATTTAGCCTTAACTATGGGCGATCCTGCTAGTATCGGACCAGAAATTATTCTCAAAGCTTTGTCTGATACCAGTATCACCGAAACTTGTGATCTCACGGTCATCGGAACGCGATCGCTACTTGAGCAAACTTATCGCCAATTACACTTACAGGGACAGTCTTTAGCTCATCCGGACAGCTTATCCATCATTGACATTGCTCTCGACCCTAACACCCTTAGTCAAATTATTCCAGGATCGGGGAATGCAGCAAGTGGGAAGGCTAGTTTTCTCTATTTGGAGACAGCGATCGCCCATACCCTGGAAGGAAAGTTTCAGGGTATTGTGACGGCCTCCATTGCAAAGTCTTGTTGGAAAGCTGCCGGTTATGATTATCCAGGACAAACAGAAGTATTAGCCCAAAAAGCCAAAATTGAGCGATTTGGGATGTTATTTGTGGGGCGATCTCCTTATACGGGTTGGACTTTGCGAAGCTTATTAGTCACCACACATATTCCTCTCAATCAAGTTTCTCAGACATTAACCCCTCAATTAATGTCCCTGAAGTTGGAGTTATTAATTAATTGTTTGCAGCAAGATTTTGCCCTGAAAAATCCTAAAATTATCATCTCAGGATTAAACCCTCATAGTGGAGAAAATGGACAGCTAGGGACAGAAGAAAAAGATTGGTTATGGACCTGGTTAGAAAAAGCAAAAAAGCAGTATCCTCATGTAGAAATAGTTGGTTTAGTTCCCCCTGATACTATGTGGGTTAACCCGGCCAAAGCTTGGTATGGAGATCCTTTAAAAACAATTGAAAGCGGTGATTCATCTCCTTTAAACATCAATAATTTAGGGGATGCTTACTTAGCCTTGTATCACGATCAAGGGTTAATTCCAGTGAAATTAATGGCCTTTGATCAAGCGATCAATACCACCATTGGTTTACCCTTTATCCGTACTTCTCCCGATCATGGTACTGCCTTTGATATTGCTGGAAAAGGTATTGCTAGGGAAACCAGTCTTAAAGCAGCCATCCGCTTAGCTGTTGAGTTAAGCCAACAAAGATTAATATAAATTTACGTAAGTAGAATGTTAGAGAAACACATCTAAGGTGATCAAGATCACCGTTTCAGTAGGATTTAGATCAGTGGAAATTACAGATTAATCATTCATAATTAAGGACAAGTTTATGAAGTGATTCAGATAATTACATCGTTCTTCCGCTACTCTTGAATCTTATTATGATACATTCTACAGAAAAGAAACAAAATATACAACATATATTGGCCTTTAATTTAACCAGTGGGCAACGAGTATTTTATCTGGAAGAACCAGAATATTGTATTGGAAGATATTCTAAAAATTCTATTTTTATCAATGCCGAAGGAATTTCTAGACAACACGCCACCTTGATCAAAAAGCAGAAAAAAAATGCTCCCTTTTCTTATATTTTAATTGATGGCAATAATCAAGGAGATAAAAGTACAAATGGACTTATGGTTAATGGGGAAATAATTGAAGAAGTGGAACTCAAACATGGAGACACGATTCATTTTACTAGAGATGTGAAAGCCCATTATTATATTATTGATAACAGGAGTCAAGAGTTTATTGATAAATTGAAACCCAAGGTCTTTTCAAATGCTATTTATCCGAAAAATAATACCCTTTCTTCCGATACACAAATTGTACAAAGTACCGCAAAAAAACCAAGCTTATCAGAAATAAAAAATCTAGCTTCTGTTGTAGAGTTGAGTCCTATTCCGATTGTTGAAATTAATTATCAAGGGACTATTACTTATCTTAATCCTTCTGCTAATTTAAAATTTCCCAACTTACAAAAAGCGCAACTTGAACATCCTTTATTGAAAGGATTAATTGAAAAACAAAATTATAAAAATGGCAGTCTAGTGATTCGAGAATTTGATATAGAAAACCAAAGTTTTGAACAACATATTCATTATTTAGCACAAGAACAACTGATCAGAAGCTATATCTTTGATATCACCCAGCGCAAACAAGCAGAAAATAACTTAAAGTATCATGCTTTTCACGATAATTTAACAGGACTACCCAACCGCAGTTCTTTTAATCAAAAGATTTCTTTAATATCTCAAAATAGCCAAAGATATCAAAAATTATTTGCTATTTTATTTCTTGATATTGATAATTTTAAAAATATTAATGACACATTAGGTCATAACATCGGTGATCATATTTTACAATATTTTGCACAACGTTTAAGCTCTCAAGCCCGAAAAAGTGATTTTGTTTGTCGTTGGGGAGGAGATGAATTTGTAGTGCTTCTTACAGAGATTAAAAGTCCCGATCAAGCAGCTAAATTTTCCCAAAGATTGCTAAAAAGTTTTGAATATCCTTTACAAATAGAAGGGCATGAAATATATCTTAAATGTAGTGTAGGAATTGCCATTTATCCCGAAGATGGAAAGGATGTAGAAATACTGATCAAAAATGCTGATTCTGCTTTATATCGTACCAAAGAATATGGGCGAAATCATTATCAATTTTATAACCCACAAATGAGTGTAGAAATTGCCGAGAATTTTACCCTAGAAAACCAGCTTCATCAAGCTATAAAAAATGGTGAACTCATTCTACATTATCAACCCCAAATTAATATTAAAACAGGTGAAATTTACGGTTTAGAGGCATTAATTCGCTGGAAAAATCCTCAACTGGGTTTAATTAGACCAAATAAATTTATACCTCTAGCAGAAAAAACAGGGTTAATTTTACCCATGGGTGAATGGGTACTAAAAACTGCTTGTCAACAAAATAAAAAATGGCAACAAATGGGTTTACCACCTGTAAGAATTTCAGTTAATCTATCCGCACAACAATTACAACAACCTAACCTACTTGAAACCGTAGAAAGTACCTTAGAAGCTGTCGGATTAGACCCCCAATGGTTAGAGTTAGAAGTAACTGAATCTATGTTGATGAAAAATACAAAATTAGCAAAGAAAACCCTAGATGAATTAAGGCAAATGGGAGTTTATATTTCTATGGATGACTTCGGGACAGGATATTCATCTTTAGGTTACTTAAAAAAATTCCCCTTTGACACCCTGAAAATTGATCAAAGTTTTGTGAAAGAACTTAATCAAAGTTCTGAAGATGTGTCTATTATTTCTGCTATTATGACCTTGAGTCGTGGCTTTAATATGAGAGTTATTGCTGAGGGAGTAGAGAATAAAGAACAGTTAAAACTCCTTCGAGAATTAGATTGTGAAGAAATGCAAGGATATTTATTTAGTCCTCCTTTAAACGCAGAAGATATACTAAACTATCTACTAAGTTTTAAAGAACAAAAAAATTTAATTTTTGCTTTACCCTAACCATTTAAGAGATTGTAATTGAACTTTTGCTAAAACCGATCATCTCTAAACATTATGAACACTCATGTAAATCATTCTCACGAAAACCGCCACCTACTCGTTATTGAAGATAAAAAGTATCGTCAAACTCTTTCTTTAGAAGAAGAAACCTATTCCATTGGCAGACATACAAGCAATTCTATTGTTATTCATTCCCAACAAGCTTCCCGTCGTCATAGTACCTTAATGAGACGAAAACATAGCTATACTAATAGTTATTCCTACTGGATTATTGACGGGGATTTAAATGGTCATAAAAGTCGTAATGGGATTTATGTCAATGGAGAAAAATGCTTAATCAAAGAGTTAAAAAATGGAGACTTAATTAACTTTGGATGTGAAGTCAATGCCACCTATTATGCTAGTCATGAATGGTCTAATACAATCATCAATGTTGTTCAAAGTAAACCCCAACCATTATCTAATAATTCCTCTGTAGTTAATAGTCCATATACCTCATCACAACCTCATATCAATTTTAATACTGATTCTCAACCTCTTAATCCTAAAGATACACTTCAAGCACAAGAATATCAAGATCCGTTAACTAAATTACCTAATAGAATTTTATTTCAACAATACTTGTTAAATTCTCTGAAAAATGCTCAGCAATATCATACACTAATGGCAGTAGTTTTATTAGATATTAATCATTTTAGAGCCATTAATAAAAATTGGGGTTATCCTGTGGGTGATAAAATTTTAGTAGAAGTAGCTAAAAGACTTAAATCAAGTTTAAGAGGAAGTGATATTGTTAGCCGTTGGGTAGATGATAAATTTATGATTTTATTACCAAAAATTAGCCAGGTAGATGATCTTGAAAAAATAACGCAGAGACTTCTAAAAAATATTGGTGAGTCCTTACAATTCTCAGAAAAACTCTTACACTTAGAATATAGTATAGGTTCTGCTATTTATCCTCAAGATGCTCAAGATGTCAAAACCCTTCTACGACAAGCAGAAGTGAGGTTAGTAAATCATAAAAAAGAGATGCGATCGCAGGATAAAAAATCTCATTTGACAATTGATCCCAAAGCCTCTAAATTATTAAAAGCGAAAACGGCACTAGAAGAAGCTTTAAACCGTCAAGAATTAGAACTTTATTATCAACCTCAAATCAAAATAAACACAGGAGAGATTTCAGGATTTGAAGCATTAATTCGTTGGAATCATCCAGAATTAGGTCAAATTAATCCGAAAAAATTTATACCTGTTGCTGAACAAACTGATTCAATTCTATCCATAGGTGAATGGGTTTTAAAAGAAGCCTGTCGTCAAAATCGTGCTTGGCAGGATATGGGTTTACCTCATTTGAGAATGTCCGTTAATTTGTCGCCTTTACAATTAAAAGATACTAATTTTTTCAACATAGTTGAAAGCATATTAAGGGAAACAAAACTAGATCCTCAGTGGCTAGAATTAGAGATAACAGAAAAAGCAATTCTAGCTAATACAGAACTAGCGCATAAGGTTTTGCAAAATTTAAGACAATTAGGAATTCATTTATCTATGGATGATTTCGGCACTGGTTATTCTTGTATTAATCATCTTCCCCAATTTCCTTTTGGTACCTTAAAAATTGATCAATCTTGTGTTCAAGAAATAACAGATAAACCAGCAAATATTGCTATTATTTCGGCGGCTGTTGCCTTAGGAAACAGTTTAAATTTACGAGTAATTGCGGAAGGAGTTGAAACTCACAAACAACTAAATTTATTGGAAAATTTAGATTGTCGAGAAGCCCAAGGATATTTATTAAGTCAACCCTTAAATTATCAAAAAGCAACCCAATTCTTAGAAATTTATCGAGACCAGAAGGTTCCTTGTTAATTTTGATAAAATGGTAACATAGCCTTTTAGGCTGCGATCAGCAGTCTACTGGTGTTATATTATTGACGACTCAAATGTAAACCATGTCTGAAGCAAGCGATAATAATTCTTGGAACTTTCCAGACTTAGACGAAGCGTTAGTGAATTTTGATGAAATTCAAGAACAATTAAACTATCAACAAGCACAAGATAGTCTCAGAAATTTAGTTAACCATTTAGATTTAACTAATAGGGAACAAATTGGCTTAGAAAGTGAGTTAAAGAACCTAACAGAGATGTTAGAAAAATTGGAATGTTCTCTGGTACAAATCGTTGCTTTTGGTATGGTAGGAAGGGGTAAATCTTCGCTTTTAAATGCCTTAATAGGAAAAAATATTTTTAAAACAGGGCCTTTACACGGAGTGACTCAAACTATTGATGCAGCAGACTGGAAACTACAAGAAGATGAGCAAATAAAAGGGTTACAAACAGTAGCATTATCTGGGTGGGGACAGTCTCAAATACAGTTAATTGATACCCCGGGAATTGATGAAGTGGATGGAGAAAGTAGGGAAATGTTAGCCCATGATATGGCTAAACAAGTAGACTTAATTCTCTTTGTTATTTCCGGGGATATGACTAAAGTAGAATTTGAGGCTTTATCGCGGTTACGATCAGTAGGAAAACCGATTATTTTAATTTTTAATAAAATTGACCAATACCCAGAAATTGATCGCTTAGCTATTTATGAAAAAATACGGGATGAACGGGTTAAAGAGTTGCTTTCCCCAGATGAAATTGTTATGGTTGCTGCTGCCCCTTTAATCACAGAAATTAGTCAAGATGAACAAGGAAATTTAAAACAGAAAAGAAGTAGAGGAAAGCCAAAAATAGAGAGTTTAAAGTTAAAAATATTAGAAATTTTACATCGGGAAGGGAAGTCTTTGGTCGCGCTTAATACAATGTTATACGCCGATGAAGTTAATGAGCAAATCGTAGCTCGTAAATTA